>Ga0187833_10002304_pt1 | contig 20665 bp, 15 predicted proteins | sample ETNtaG_37_FD_167968 | JGI IMG/M metagenome (GOLD analysis project Ga0187833, IMG submission 167968) | Marine microbial and viral communities from oxygen minimum zone, Eastern Pacific Ocean - ETNP2014_SV_400_PacBio MetaG (Illumina Assembly) | ecosystem: Environmental > Aquatic > Marine > Hypoxic...
TGTATCGAGTGTTTGGTCGATCAATTTTGTTTCGTAACGATAAATTATAAGAGAGTTCCTATAATCTTCTAATTGCTTTGTGAAATCAAGTTGACCAGCAGGGAGATTCTGTTGAGCCTGATAAATCATAACATTGGTTCTAACCCAATCGTTCACATAGCTTCTAATTAATGCTATACTGTCTCTTGGAGTGCTATTGTCAGGCACAATGCCTTGGATATCTGAAATATACAAGTACTTATCATGAACTCTTGCCAATAGTGGACTATTATTATCTTTAAGAGTATTAATACACCCTGTTAATAAAGCCAATATTACCAGATATGATACAATTTTCCTCAATATCTACTTAGTTAACAATTTAGTTTTTATGATCACTTATTATCAAATCAAGTACTTCCTTATTCATCCTAACGGGATACTTTTTCTTTAATTGCTCTATCCACTCTTTTTCAAGGAATGCTTGATAATCAGCCGTTACAAGTCCACGTGCTTCATCTAATTTTTTTGCTCGAGGAGGAATTATCTCACTAATTTTTACAAAAACTATGAGTTCTTCCACATCAGAATTTATAGGGCCAGAAATACCAATTTTCCAATCCACCATGTCAACATACTTATCATCACCTTTTTCGAATACATCAGGTAGAATTTGTACTGATCGGATGCTGTCATCGTCCAGTGCTTTTGCAATATCTCCATCATTGTCGTTTTGCTCAATAATTAGTGATACTTTATCTAACACAGTGTTATCCTTCAACTCATAAACGGTTGCATTAACGCGCTCACCCCAATTATAATCATCACCATTGTTAAAGAAATATTCTTGTAACCCAACTGTGTCTTTAACTGCTTTTGTCCATATCTTATCATCAGTTAAGTTAAATAGAAGAATTCCATCATGATATTCCTGAACAAGTTCTTTGAATTCTGGATATTGATCTTCTAGATTTTTATCCATAAAATTTATGCAATTCTCATTCTCGAAATTTGTAAAAAGCTGATTCAGATAAACATCTTTATCAATATTATCTTGTATTCTCTGATTTGTTTGAACAAATCTGGCAAAATCATATTGTGTATATTTCTCTTTTCTTAATTTCATTACTGGAAGAGTCATCCCAATAAGCGGATCAGCAACAAATCTTTTGTTCAAAACAGAAGTGTCAATTGCATTTATTATTTCAGTAATTGCCTCAGGATAAATTTTAAATTTATTTTCTATTTTAATTTTTGCTATTACTACATCTTCGCTTTTACGTGATCTTTGATCTTTAGTAAGTCGCTCTTTTAGCCTTGCAGATTCTTCTTCTAATGTTCCTGGTTTTTCAACATTAATGAGTTTAATTATATGGAAACCATAAGCTGTTTTAACTGGTTCTGAAACATCGTCAATCTCAAGGTTATCAACTATTTTAACAAATTCCGGAACAACTCTGTTGCACGAAAACTTACTTAGTTTACCTTGATTTTTTATCGATCCTCTATCCTCAGAATATTCTGCAACAGCATCTTCAAACGATAAACCATCTTGAATTTTGGAATAAATATTATTTATCTTTTCTACTTTTCGTATTGAATCTTCGGTTGAGGCTTCAGGTCGTAAAGCAACAAAAATATGGGCTACTTCTGCATAACCCATTGCATCTTTAATGTCTGTTACTTTTATGATATGGTATCCGTATTTTGTTCTTACTATAGGTGAGATTTCGTTTATTCCAGTATTATAAGCAGCATTTTCGAATGGATATACCATATTAAAAACAGTGAAATAACCAAGATCACCTTTGTTTCCTGCCCTGAATCTCTGCTTATTGGGTATTGCTTCTCTGTCTCGTGCTGAAGGATCGTCAGAATATTCAACAGCGGCTTCTGCAAAATCTTTACCAGTTGTAACTTCTTTATGAATTTTGGATATTTTATTATATGCCTTTAAAGTATCTTCAGGAATAGCATTTTCATCAACCATAATTAGTATATGACTAGCTCTAATATCTTTATTCAAATGATTGTAAGCTTCTTCTAGTAAGGATTCGTTCACAGTTTCATCAACGAAATAAGGAATTGCAAGCTGGTCCCTGTACCCTGCGAGTTCCGTTTTAAAACTCACAACTGTATCCATCATTAAGGCTTCAGCTTCTAATACCTTAAGTTTGAAGTTAATATATAGATCGAGATATTCTCTAACTGCATCTTCATTATATAAATCAGTTTGTGCATTATTCTTTTCATAAACTTTGGTAAACTCACTTGCGGTAACTTTTTCATCTCCAATTGTTACCAGAACTTTTTTGCCAGTAGATTTTTGTGATATTGCATTGCTTACTGCGAATACAATTGCTAACGATAATAATAATCCTCTTGAAAGGTTCTTCATTGTTAATTTATTTATTGATAATTTATATTTTGTTAGGTTTTATTTTTCTTTAAGATGTTTGCTGGTATTTGCTCATCTGCTCAATTATCTTAAACTTAAAAGTGATTTGCTAATTATATACTTCTACTATAATTTGGAGCCTCACGTGTTATGGTAATGTCATGTGGATGATTCTCCACTACTCCTGCAGCAGAAATCCGAATAAAGTTCGCTGCTTGAAGATCTTTAATAGTGTGCGATCCGGTATAACCCATTCCTGCTCTTAATCCACCAACCATTTGAGTAATAACCTCATTGAGTGATCCCTTGTACGGCACTCTTCCAACAATACCTTCTGGTATAAATTTTTCTATATCATCTTCAGTATCCTGAAAATAACGATCCTTAGATCCTTCTTTCATTGCCTCAACAGAACCCATTCCTCGGTATGATTTATATTTTCTTCCATCATAAATTATAGCCTCACCAGGTGATTCATCGACTCCTGCAAATAATGATCCTGCCATAATTGAATCGGCTCCAGCTGCGATAGCTTTAACGATGTCGCCGGTGTATCTGATTCCACCATCGGCAATTAACGGAATTCCTGAACCTCTAATAGCTTGAGCTACATCATAAATGGCGGTTAACTGTGGTACCCCTACTCCTGCGATTATTCTGGTTGTACAAATTGATCCTGGGCCAATACCTACTTTTATGGCATCAACTCCAACTGCAATGAGATCTTGGGAGGCTTTAGCTGTGGCAATATTTCCAACAATTAAATCAATATTTGGAAATTTCTTCTTTATTATTCTCGCCATGTCAATTACACCCTGAGAATGACCATGAGCTGTATCGATAACAATGGCATCCACACCTGCTTCAACGAGGGCTGAGGCACGTTCTTCAGAATCTGTCCCAATACCAATAGCAGCAGCTACGCGAAGTCTACCTTGTTTATCTTTACACGAAGTTGGGTGTGCTTTTATTTTTATAATGTCTTTGTAAGTTATCAGGCCAATTAGTTTATTCTTTTCATTGACAACTGGTAACTTCTCAATACGATGTTTTTGTAGTATATCTGCTGCTTTTTCAAAATCAATAAATTCAGAAGTTGTGATAAGTCCTTTGCTGGTCATAGCTTCAGAAATGGGTTTTTCCAGATCACGTTCAAATCTTAGATCACGGTTAGTAACAATGCCAACAAGATGATTATCAGCATCAACAACTGGGATTCCTCCTATACTATATTCAGCCATTATATTAAGGGCATCCCTAACCTTCGCTTCCTTGTGAAGTGTGATAGGGTCAGGAATTAAGCCATTCTCAGCTCGTTTTACTTTATGAACCTCATTTGCCTGAACCTGGATATTTAAGTTTTTATGAATAACTCCAATACCACCTTCCTGAGCAATAGCAATTGCCATCTTCGATTCAGTTACTGTATCCATGGCAGCACTTACAATAGGAATTCTTAAACTAATATTTTTTGAAAAACTTGTGTTTAAATTAGTTTCGCGTGGTAATACTGTCGAATGATCAGGAACCAGAAGAACATCATCGAATGTAAGACCTTTTGCTTTGAATTTATCGCTATCGAGTGACATATTTTCCTTGATTTAAAATTTGCCAAAAGTACCAAAAAATTACGATATGAATATTAATGAATTTGAACATATATGATAGATTTAACATGATTTAACTATGATTGTGTGATTCACCAATTAGATAATGGGATAGGTGCTTGAGAACTAATGACCAATTATTCAATAAAATATCAGTCAATCAACATTACTGTACCTTGCTGTTGCTTTGTTACGTTATAAACATTTTGATAAACTAGCCGATAAATATATGTGCCCTGTGGCGATGAGTTTCCCTTATAATTTCCATCCCATCCAAGTTCCGGATCTGTTGATTCAAAGATTAGTTGACCCCACCTGTTAAAAATCTGAAAAAGGTAGTTTGAGCCTCCAAACCCCGTAGCGACAGGTTTAAAAATCCTATTAGTGCCATCAGGACGAAATGCGTTAGGAAAATACAAATCAGTTTCTCGAAACAAACTTATAATGTTAGAATTACTTTTTTCCCTGTAACCATAAATATTCTCACTTTCCTCATAGGCTTGTACCCAATAGGAAAATATACTCTCACCTGCTTCTACCAGCGAGATATCATCAGTATATTCATCGGTTTGAGCATCTGTTGAATCAATTGGTAAAATTGGTGCTACCTCACCTAACATCCTGAAAATATAATATTTATCAACCCCTTCATCAAATCCTTCAAAAGAATTCCATGAAAGATGATTCGCAATATCGGATAATTGTTCACCTTCAAGGAAAATCGTTTTCATTGTATTTGATTGTAAGGATAGGACACCGCAACTATCTAATACATTAATTGAATAAGTGTAAAATCCAACTGAACCATCAGCAGTTTCATCTAAATATATAATTGGCGAAGTGCTTATAATATTACGTGACAATGAGGTTAAAATCGTTTGTGAACCACCCCCAGCATCACTTCTGAGAATTTCCCATGTGCAAGAATTGGGCTGAAGGTCAACATCAATGGTCAACTCTATATTGTTATCTGGTAGCACGTTGGCATTTGCTAAATATACTAAAGCAGGTTTGATATAATTACCTGTTATAATAGATTTAGTACACGATGATGAAGTATAATTTCCAAATACAGCTCTCACAAAATATACATACTCAGTTGTATTATCCACTGAAGTGTGATTATAATATTCAACATTTGGAGCAACTTCATCAATAAGAGTAATTGGTCCATTATTTTTTGATGACCAGATTTCGTATTTCTCCAATGATGGTGACGCATTTATATATGGTTCCCATGACAGTGAATTCGTTTCTGAACAGATATCATAATCTATATTATATAAAAATATAGGTCGCAACGGTGTGGAGAAAGAACCAGGACTAACAATTCTACAGCTATCAATGGTGGCAATTGCATACTGGAAATTTTGATCACAAGGTTGTGTTGTAGTATCTAAATAGTAAGTATTATTATTGTCAAAAACAGTGTCTATACCAACCCAAATATTACCTTCATATCGATAAATTACAGTGCCCCATGCATCTAAACTGATTGAAGATTCCCAACCTAAAATAACATTACTGTTGTTAATAATACTTACAGAGTCGAAAACAGGTTTTTCAGGCTGATTTGTTTCGCTAAACCAATCTCCTGTAATATTTGAAACAGATGAGCATCCATACGAATTTTCAATCTCAATTTTAAAATTTATACTATCGTAGCATAAACCATCTGGAATTATGTAATTGTACAATGTATTTTCAATATTATCGGCAATTAGGCTCCATGAGTCAGGTATGCCTTCAACATAGGTGCTACTGTAAATACGATAATAATTTGATGACCCTTCAGGTAGAGGAGTATGTACAGAATTCCATAAGAGTGTTGCAATGCCAGCAGTACTATTATCAACTTCCAGGTAGATGGTTCTGAATACGTCAGAATCAACTTCCGTCGTAGTATAAATTGCTTTAATGAAATAATAATATAGTTGCACATTAGCCACTGCGAATGAGTGGTAAAATTGCAAACTTTGATTTTGACTATCAACTGATCCAGCCTGTAACCAGTTTACATTATCTGTTGAATAATAAATTTGAAATTCTAAAGCAGTAGTGTCTAGTGATTGCCAATAAATTGTTACCTCACCGCCTTCATGTACTTCTAAACACGTCACTACAGGAGCTTCATTATCTCTGCTAATTACAGATTGTGTAATCAGTAAAAAAAATATGATATTTACTATTAGGTATTTCACTGGATTTAATCAACTACTTGCAAGTAATTTTAGAGTTGCCACGAATTAGAAAATCTTCCTCGAATTAGCATTATTTCTCATTATGCAAACATAAGGATATAACTTTTAATCACATTTATTATTTTGTTGAGCATCTAAAATATTAATACTTTTGTTGGGAGGAAAATGAAAAGTACTATTAGTAAAATCAAACATTAATTAATAACATATATGGAAAAAGATCAGAAAATATTTGACCTTATAAGATTAGAGAAAAAACGACAAACAGTTGGAATTGAACTTATCGCATCAGAAAATTTTGTGAGTGATCAGGTGCTTGAGGCAATGGGGTCGGTAATGACAAATAAATATGCAGAAGGATATCCCGGAAAAAGATATTATGGTGGGTGCGAGATAGTTGATGAGAGCGAACAATTGGCTATAGACAGAGCTTGTACATTATTTGATGCAGAATATGCTAATGTGCAACCTCATTCCGGTGCTCAGGCAAATATGGCTGTGTTTTTGGCTTGTCTAAAACCAGGTGACACATTTATGGGTCTCGATCTATCCCACGGTGGTCATTTATCTCATGGGTCTTTTGTAAACTCGTCTGGCATTCTTTATAATCCTGTTGCTTATAAAGTGAAAGAAGAAAGTGGTATAGTTGATTACGATGAGATGGAAGCACTTGCTCTCAAAGAAAGGCCAAAGATGATAATAGCAGGGGCATCAGCATATTCACGTGATTGGGATTATGAACAAATGAGATATATAGCCGATCAGATTGGTGCTATATTGATGGCTGATATAGCTCATCCCGCTGGGTTAATTGCCAAAGGAATTCTAAACGACCCCATTGAATATTGCCATATACTTACCACTACAACGCATAAAACATTGCGAGGACCAAGAGGAGGTATGATATTAATGGGAAATGATTTTGAAAACCCATGGGGACTCAAAACACCGAAGGGAGTAACTAAAATGATGTCAACTGTTCTAAATTCAGCTGTTTTTCCCGGGATTCAGGGAGGGCCACTAGAGCATGTGATTGCAGCAAAAGCGGTTGCTTTTGGAGAAGCTCTAACAGATGAATATTTTGAGTATATCCTACAGGTTAAGAGAAATGCAAATGAGATGTCAAGGGCTTTCATGTCGAAAGGCTACAAAGTAATATCAGGAGGAACCGATAATCATTTAATGTTGATCGATCTACGTAGTAAGTTTCCAGAAATTACCGGTAAGATAGTAGAAAATACTCTTGTAAAAGCTGATATTACAATCAATAAAAATATGGTCCCATTCGATAGCCGTTCTCCATTTCAAACTAGTGGCTTAAGAGTTGGAACCTCTGCCATAACTACTAGGGGAATGAAAGAAACACACATGTCGCCGATTGTTGATTTAGTTGATGAAGTGATTTCAAACATTGAAAATGAATCTATTATTGAGTCAGTAAAAAAGCAAGTGAATAATATGATGAGCGGCTTGCCACTTTTCGACTATTAAATGAGATATATGTTGAGATTAGTCATATAATATTTTCAATGGAAAAATTGGTCACATGGAAAAAACAAAAACAATTTACGTCGTTCGTCATGCAAAGTCATCCTGGGATAATCTTGCTCTGTCAGACCATGATAGGCCACTTTTACCTGTAGGAATAAAAAAAACAAACAGGATAATTCAATATCTTAGAAGTAAGAAAATATTGCCTGAATTATTTATTTCAAGTTCCGCAGTTAGAGCTTTTAAAACGGCCACATTAATTGCCAAAGGTATTGGTTATGAGACTGATGACATTGTTAAAAGAAAAGAATTATATCATGCTGGAATAGATGAAATTTATCAAGAACTATTTTCAATTGATAATTCTGTTAATTCAGTAATGATATTTGGACATAATCCTACCTTCACATATTTTGTAAATAATTTTGTAAGTCCCGAAATAGATAACCTTCCAACATCTGGTGTTGTTAGTGTTGAATTTAAAGCTAAGAGCTGGGTATCGATAGCAAATGCAAAATTTAAGATTAAATTTGTCGTTTATCCACGAATGTTAAAATAATGGCACGAGGCAAACGACTAATAAACCGAGAGATTTCTTGGTTGTATTTTAATGAACGTGTACTTCAGGAAGCAATGGATGAAAGCAACCCCATAATTGAAAGGTTGAAGTTTCTTGGAATATTTTCAAATAACCGTGATGAATATTTCCAGGTTCGCGTTGCCACAATTAAGCGGATGGTTCAGATTGAGAAGAAAAAAGAAATCAAGCCTAATGAACCAGCCGAAAAGATTCTTGCCGAAATACTTAGTACGGTTGAAGAGCAAGAAAAAAAATTCACCAGTACTTTTGTGAAGATACTTAAGGAACTTAAGAAACAGAATATAGTTTTTCTCAACGATGCGCAGCTGAAAAAAAAACAGGGAGAGTTTGTTCAAAAGTTTTTTAGGTATGAAGTGGTTCCTAATCTTTTTCCAATAATGCTTAAAAGTCTAGAGAACCCAGATACATTAAGTGATAATGCCATTTATCTTGCTGTGCATTTACTGGATTCCACGGAACAAAAAGACGATGACTATGCATTGATTATGGTGCCAACTAATGTTATTTCCAGATTTTTGCTGATTCCTTCAAAAAGTAAAACGAATTATGTAATGATGCTTGACGATGTTATGCGGTATTGTATGAAGGAAATCTTCGCACCGTTTGGATTCGATACTTTTAGGTCATATACAATAAAATTTACCCGCGATGCTGAACTTGATATTGATAATGATCTGGCAAAAAGTTTTATTGAACAGATAAACGATAGTGTTAAGAGACGAAAAAAAGGAGCACCTGTAAGATTTGTTTATGACAGGAATATACCCGAAGTTTTTCTTAAAAGATTACTTCGAAAGTTAAATCTAACAATTACAGATAATCTGAGGGGAGGAGGTAAATACCATAATTTTAAGGATTTCATGTCGTTCCCTAAAATAGGAACTCCAGAATTAATAAATCCGAGTTTCTCAACGTTATCTCATCCTGTACTAAGTAAAAGTATTAGTATACTTAAGGCTATTCGTGAGCAAGATATATTACTTCATTTTCCATATCAATCATTCCAATATATAGTCGACTTATTGAGAGAAGCTTCTATAGACCCAAAAGTTAGAGCAATAAAAATGACATTTTATCGAGCTGCTCGTGATTCTAACGTGATTAATGCTTTAATAAATGCCGCTCAAAATGGTAAGAATGTTACAGTTTTTCTTGAAATTCAGGCACGTTTTGACGAGGAAGCCAATATTCATTGGACTAGAAAGCTGCGAGAGGAAGGCGTAAAAATAATTAAGACCTTACCAGGATATAAGGTTCACAGTAAATTGTTATTAATAAGGAGAAAAGAAGAAGGTCAGAATATTTATTATGCTAATATTAGTACCGGTAATTATAATGAATCAACTGCTAAAGTATATGCTGATGATAGTCTTCTTACTGCTAACCAAAAAATAACCAGAGAAGTAAATATACTGTTTCATATATTTGAATCACCTTACAACCCCCCCAAATTTAAACATTTGATTGTAGCACCTTATCAATTCAGAAATAGCTTTATTAAACTCCTTAATACAGAGATACGGAATGCAAAAGCTGGTAAGGATGCTTGGGCAATAATTAAACTTAATAACCTGGTTGATAAGAAAATAATAAACAAGATATATCAGGCATCAAACGCAGGTGTAAAAATTGATATAATTTGTAGAGGAATCTGCGTGTTAATACCTCACATTAAAGGACTTAGTGAAAATATAAATGTAATTAGTATCGTTGATAAGTTTCTGGAACACTCACGAATTCTGGTATTTGCTAATGGAGGTAATTCGAAATACTATATCACATCTGCCGATTGGATGATACGAAACTTTGATCATAGGTTTGAAACGGCATGCCCGATTTACGATGAAGATCTTCAAAATGAAATAATGGATATACTGAAAATACAGTTAAGCGATAATGTTAAGGCAAGGGTTGTAAATGAAAGTCCAATTAATAAATATGTAATCAGAGACAAAGCTAAGCCGCTGAGATCACAAATAGAGACTTATTCTTATTTAAAAACGATCTCTAATTAATAGCCATGTTCCACACTAAGTTTCTTTTTGTTGTAATACTCATGGCTTTCATTACCGCATCGTCTTTTTCTCAAATTAATTATCATCATTTCATTGGAAAGGGGCAGTCTGAACTTCAAAAACAAAAATATCTTGAAGCAATAAAAAGTTTCAATATTGCGATATCTTCAAAGCAAGATGGATTTGAGGCATTTTTTTTGCGAGGTATTGCAAAATTCAGTCTTGGAGACTACAGAGGAGCTGTGAACGATTTTACAAAAACCGTATCGTTTCATCCGCTTTACGCTCGTGCATATCAATATAGAGGTATTTCGTACGACAGGCAATTGGATTATGCTCATGCTGTAAGAGATTTTAATAAAGCTCTGGAGATTGATCCATTTAATGCCGATTTTTTTCTGGCTCGTGGTGATACAAAAATGCATCTCCATGATTTTACAGGTGCTATTGATGATTTTTCTTCTGCTATTAATCTGGAGAATAATGTTGCCTCAGCATGGCTTAATCGTGGTATTGCAAGGCATTTTCTTGATGACGATACTGAGGCTCTCAAAGACATAGACAGAGCAATTTATCTTGATTATTTTAATGTTGAAGCTTGGGTAAAAAGAGGAATGATTAAATATGAGCTTGATAGTATGGAATCTGCCCTTGCTGATTATGATCACGCCATTACATTAGATAACAGTAATCCGTACGTTTATTTTCAACGTGCATTAACGTATTTAAAGTTAGCTGATACAACTAATACTATTTCAAACTACTGGAAAGTGATCGATCTGGATCCTAATAATGCTTTAACGTATTATAATCTGGCAATTGTTTATGCATCTGGAAAAAATTATAGAGAAGCTGTTGATGCTTATAATGAGGTCACCAGGATTAATCCTTATAATGTATACACATATTTTAACAGAGGCAACTTGTATTATTTACTCAAAGACTATTCTGCTGCCGAAACTGATTTTACAACTGCCATTGAAATATTTCCAGATTTTGCCGGTGCATATATAAATAGATCGGTAGTTAGAGAAGAATTGAATAATACTAAGGGAGCAAAAGATGACCAGAATCGAGCAATGGAAATAATTGATGCTGCAAATGGAGGCCATACAGATCGTAGGGTTCTTTATAGCAGATATGCTGATTCAGCATATTTTAACAGGATAATTGAATTTGAAGCAGACTTTGTAAATGGTAATATGGAAAAAGGAAGAGTGCAATTTAAACGCATAAACATTATTCCAAAATCAAATTTCTTCCTGGTATATGCATTTGATCTTCCCGATTCTATTTATATGAAATATAAGCAGTATGAATATTTTGATGAAAATATTTCTGCATTCAATGCCGACAATAAATTGGGAATTAGGTTTGTTTTTACAACACGTGAGTGGCCAGTAACAAAAGAAAAAGCATTAACTGAATTACAGCGAATTGATAGTGCCATATTAATTGCTGGAGATACTGCTGGAGCTTATTTTTTGAAAGGCGTAATAAATAGCATGTTGCAAAATTATTATACAGCAATTAATGCATACGATATTGCTCTAAGTTATGATTCAACGATTTCATATGCATTCTTAAATCGAGGAACTTTACGGTACGAAATGGATGAATTTATTTATTCAGATAATCGATATACTAATTCAATAACTATTAGTAGAAATTCTATGTCAAATAAGCAAAAAGCCAATATTGAACCTCCTGATCATCAAGCTGTTCTAATCGATTTTGATAAGGTGATTTCGCTTAATTCAAGATTACCGTTTGTGTACTATAACAGGGCAAATGTAAAACTAAGTATTAAAAAATTCCACAGAGCAATTGATGATTACTCTATGGCTATAAAATTACAACCTAATTTGGCAGAAGCTTATTATAATAGAGCCTTAACTCTTTTATATCTTGATGAAATTAAACTTGCTTGTAAAGATTTAAGTAAAGCAGGTGAGTTGGGCATTACTGAAGCCTATAATGTTATAAAGAGATATTGTAATAAATAAATATGTGAAATGTATTTAAGTATGTGAAAAAATTCATTCTCAATACTTAGTTTTATCTCATTATAGTTTCTTTTCTGTCTGGTCCAAATGAAACAAGTTTAACAGGAACACCAACACTTTCCTCAATGAATTTTATATAATCCTTTAATTCCTGAGGTAATTCCTCATATGTTGAGCTAACTATTGAATCGGTGGACCAACCTGGTAATGAAGTGTATACAGGAGAAACTGAACCTTCAGCTTCGTCAAAAGGAATTTCATCTGTAACTATGCCGTTATATTTGTATTTTGTGGCAACTTTTATTTCATGAAACTGATTCATAACATCTGATTTCATCATCATTAACTCAGTGACACCGTCAAGCATTATAGCATATTTTAAAACAGGAATATCCAGCCATCCACATCGTCGTGGCCTACCTGTTGTTGAGCCAAATTCTTTTCCAACTTTTCGTAGTATATCACCATCTTCATCGAACAATTCAGTAGGAAATGGACCGCTTCCAACTCTTGTGCAATATGCTTTAAATATGCCAAATATTTTGCCAATATTTTTTGGGGCAATACCCAAGCCAGTACATACAGCCGCAACAGTAGTGTTAGAAGAAGTAACAAAGGGATATGAACCAAAGTCTATATCTAGTAATGTTCCTTGAGCACCTTCAGCCAATATTTTCTTGCCCGCATCAAGTTGCTTGTTCAAATAATATTCGCTATTAATTTTTTTAAGTTTATTAAGTTCTTTGAGTGCGTCATGCCATTGGTTTTCGTATTCAATAAACTTTATTCCATCAATAGTTATATCCTCATAATCAGTATCATACTGTTCGATAATACGAATGTGTCGTTCTCGTGCATTTTTGTATCGCTTATCAAAAGTACTATGCTCAATATCACCAACTCTTATGCCGTTTCTACTAACTTTATCAGTATAACAAGGGCCTATTCCTTTGAGAGTTGACCCAATCTTATTTTCTCCTTTCGCTTTCTCATACACAGCATCAAGTAATCGATGTGTCGGCATTATCAAGTGGGCTTTACGTGAGACCAATAAGTTTTCTCCAACATTGATTCCACTTTTTGAAAGATTACTTATTTCTTTTCGTAGTATGAAAGGGTCGATAATAACACCATTCCCAATTACATTTATTGTTCGTTTGTTAAAAATTCCGGAAGGTATCGTGTGGAGAATGAACTTTTTATCATCAAATTCGATTGTATGTCCAGCATTTGGCCCACCCTGAAAGCGCGCTATTATATCATATTGAGGGGTTAATACATCAACTACTTTACCCTTACCTTCATCTCCCCACTGTAAACCTAACAGAACATCAATTTTCATACTGTAAACATTATTACGGTTTAATAATCAAACTCTTATCATAAATATATCGATCAACATTAAAAAACCCTGAATGAACAGGGTTAATTATAGTGACAAAATTAATAAATTGTGATTGCAAGAAAAGAATAGTTTTCAAAAATTACTAACTTTTCTTTTTATCGTCTTGTTTTTGGTTATCACATTTCCCATAGAATGTAAGAGAATGGTAAACAACCTCAACACCTAACGATTCTTCAACTGACTTTTGAATTTCCTGAATTCTGGGATCGCAAAATTCTAGTACTTTACCGTTTGCAATACAAACAAAATGATCGTGCTGCTTAAATTTGAATGAACGTTCAAACTGTGCACAATTATTTCCAAATTGATGCTTGGTAACGAGATTACAGTCAAGCAGAAGCTCAATAGTATTGTAAAGTGTGGCTCTGCTAACCCTATATTTATTATTCTTCATTCTAATATATAGGGTTTCGATATCAAAATGTCCTTCGGTGGCATAAATTTCTTTTAATATTGTATAGCGTTCAGGTGTTTTTCTATGCCCCCTTGATTCCAAATGTTCTGTAAACAGCTTTTTTACAGCCTCGAATGTATCTTTCTTAGTACTTAATTTCAAACTATTGATATTTTGCCGTAAAATTAATAAATTTTCTCTATTTAGTATGAATATAAATAATTAAACTAACTAAATTTTATCTAATCTTGTTACTTTTATTATTGATTTGATCTTTTTTAATCTTGTCATCAACATTTTGAAATTCTTAGTGCTTGATACATACAGTGTAATATCCATATTTACTAACCCTTCACTACTTTTTAGGTCAAACGATCGAATATTGATATTAAATTCTTCGGTTATGGGAGTTACTATTTCTTGAATTAATCCAATATTATCAGTAGCTTTAATATTTATTCCTGCAAGAAATGTGATACCTGCTTTTTGTTTCCACTTTGCTTTTACAATATTCTTTCCATGTTGAGACATTAACCTAATACCAACGTCGCAGTCTGTAAGATGTATTTGGATTGGTTCATTAGGAAATATCAATCCCAGGACACTATCACCAGGTAAAGGATTGCAACACTCAGAAACCGTATACTCCAGAGTGTTGAAGTCGGAAATATATTTCTTCTCATCAATACTTTCAGGAGTTTTGGATTCTTCTTCATTATTTTCAGAAACAGACACAACTTTTGGTTTTTTAAATGGCAGTTTAATATTCTTTATCCAGTTTAATCGACTTTCATGAGGCTGCATTATTTCCTTTATTTCTTTAAAGCCTATCATGTCTTGTGCAATAAAGTAATAAAGATCAATGTGTCCTTTTATTTTACTGCCTGATAATAATAAATATATGTTGTGCTTGGTGTTTTCTATGTTTAGTTGTTTAAGATAACCATTAAGTTTCTCTTCTCCGATTTTCTTGAATTGTTTTCTTGTGTTTTTTATGGCGTTAGCAATCCGTGTTTTAGCACGAGCAGTAACAACATATTTGTACCAATCTTCAATTGGGGTTTGAATTTTGGATGTAATTATTTCAACCTGGTCACCAGACTGAATTTTATGCCCTAAAGGTACAAGGCGATGGTTAATATTTGCTCCAATACATTGGTCTCCAATATCGGTATGGATTGTATATGCAAAGTCAAGTACAGTGGCTCCGGCTGGCATGTTTACCATTTCTCCGGCAGGAGTGAATACAAAAATCTCATCAGAGAAAAGATTTCTTTTAAAATCATGAATGAAATCGAAAGTATCTTCAGTATTCTCCTCAAGTAGTAATTTAGTTTTATTTAACCAATTCTCGAGGCTGGTATCAATCTTCCCAAGATCTTTGTATTTCCAGTAGGCAGCATAACCCTTATTGGCAATCTCATCCATACGCGTACTTTGGATATGTAAATCAATCCATTGCCCGGCAGGATTCATAATTGTGGTATGAATAGCTTCATAACCATTTGCTTTTGGAGTACTTATCCAGTCTCTTAAACGTTTACTGTTAGATCTGTACATTCCTGTGACTATTGAATAGGCTGACCAGCAAAGAAGTTTTTCGGTAGAAGGATCAGCTTCCAAAATTATATCAACTGAGAATGTGTTGTAAATATCTTTGAAGGAAACTTTCCGTTTGTTCATCTTTTGCCAAATAGAAAAAGCAGTTTTAACGTTTAGCTTTACTTCAAATTTGCAATTAAGTTTTTGTAACTCCTTCGTTATAGGTTTACTAAGATTGTTAAACTGCTGTTGCCTTTTTTTGTCCGACCTAGCTATTTTATCAATTATTTCAGAATATATTTTAGGCTGCGAAAACTTGAAAGATAATTCTTCAAGTTCACTTTTTATTTTGTATAATCCTAAACGGTAGGCGAGTGGTGCATAGATATATTGAGTTTCGGATACAACTTTTAGCTGTTTATCTCGTGGCATACTTTCAAGTGTGCGCATGTTGTGAAGACGATCAGCAAGTTTTATAAGTATTACCCTTACATCATCCGAAAGCGTAAAAAGTATTTTTTTTATAGTTTCGGCTTGGGCAGTTGTCGATGAGTCTGATATTGAGTCTATCTTAGTAAGTCCGTTAATAATATTGGCAACTTCAGATCCAAAAATACCTTCGATTTCCTCGAGGGTCATATCTGTATCTTCAATAGAATCATGTAGTAAAGCAGAAATTATTGAAGTTCGACCAAGCCCTATTTCTTCAGCTGCAACAATTGCAACAGATATGGGATGTAAAATAAACGGCTCACCCGATTTTCGGCGCATATTAATATGTGCATCAGCAGCAAGTCTGAACGCTTTACGAACTAGCCATTTGTCTTTAGTATTTTTACGTGTTTGCCATACTTCAATTAGTCGCTTATATTGTCGTAAAATTTCAAGCCGTTCTTGTTCGTATTTTTTTTTCGATTCAGACATATTATAATCGCAATATTCTACACAAAAGTAGATAATATATACGGATAATGGCTTGTTTGGTTTCGCAAGAAAAGTTTTATTTATAATTAGTTTCTGACTATTCCTTATTGTTCAAATACTATTATTTGACAATAAATTGATGACCTAATGTAAATGGATTTAATCTTCAAGTAAATAATTGACAATTAAGGACGCATCGAATTTATATGATAACTAACAAGGCCGTCTATAGGGTTTTGTAAAATTATACCTAGTTTAATACCGCTTTCGAAGCAAACATCCGATAGTATTTCCTTGAAATGATGAGCAATAGAACCTGTAAAGCACACTTTCAAATTTTGATAATTTTTATATGCTTTTAACTGGTTTTCAATAAAATCAACGAATGATTGCTTTATGGTTTCTTGTATCCAACTGTTTCGAATATTTTTCTCGGCAAATTTGCTTACATCTGAAATAAATCGGTTTGGCTCTGCTTCATTATATACTCTACTGAGTACTTCGTCGAATGTTATATTGTAGTATTTGTAAAAATTATTAATTAAGTTATCAGGTGCTTTGTTTTCGAGTATTCCTTTTAATATCTTCATGCCAATGTAAGTGCCGCTTCCTTCATCTCCCAGCAAGTAACCAACCGAAGGAACATTATTGATTATTTTATTACCATCCCAGTGGCAAGAGTTTGATCCTGTACCTAATATACATGCAATACCTTCCTTATTCTTTAATAATGCCAACGCAGCACCAAAAAGATCATGATTTACTTCAACATATGAATTGGGAAATAATTGACACAGGGCATTTTTAACCAATGAACAGTTTTCATCAGAGGAACAACCAGAACCATAAAAGAAAATTTTGTCTACCTGATTGGTTACCAGCATCGGCAATAATTCTGATTTAATAGTTTTTAGTAAACTTTTGTTTTTAAAGTAATACGGGTTATATCCTTTAGTATGAACAGTTTGAATAACTTTTTCTCCATTGGTTAACACCCAGCTTGTTTTTGTAGAACCACTATCAGCTATTAGAATCATAGAAGCTCAAGTATTTTAGGAAGGAAAATAATTATTCCAATAATAAACGAGGTAATTGCTAGTATTAATACTGCTCCTGCTGACAAGTCTTTGACAATACCTGCAATTTTATTTTTATCAGGAGAAATAAGGTTCATTAGTTCTTCAATTGATGAATTAAAAATTTCTGCTGCTAATACCATTCCGATAACAATAATAATGGAAATCCATTCGAGCCAACTTATTTTAAGCAAAAAACCTAATATAATTGCAATTATTGCTAGCACGATGTGAATTCTAAAATTATGCTGTGTTAGCAGCGTATATTTAATTCCTTTAATCGCAAACACAAAACTTTTTAATCGATCAACTATTGAAAATCCCTTTATCATATAGGTTACTTTTTCAATAACAAAGATAGGTAATTTTATACATTTAATTTCGTACAGTAATGTCTATTTCAATGGAATTCTGGTAATGATTAATAATTTAATCAGGATTATTATCGTGTTTTACGACAGCCTTTTTCTTCCATCTTCCTGACAGGTAATAGATATATGATAAAATGGCGCCGAAAAACCAGGCAATGGGTATACCCCACCAAATACCAATTGATCCAATTTCTTCAGAAAGAAACCATGATGTAGGCAGTCTTACAGCCCATAATGCTAACAAGGTGATAATCATAGGGATAAATGTATCACCTGCTCCTCTAAGTAGGCCATTTAGAATAAACATGGTTGAAAAGACTATATAAAATGGAGTTACGATGTAAATGTACTGTTTGCCTATTTCAATAACTTCTTTACTATCAGTAAAAAGGCTAATTAGCGGACCGGCAAAAATTACCGCGAAAATTGTAACTGCAAGAGATATTGAATTAATCATCAACAAAGTAGATTTTAAACCTTTACCGATTCTCTCGAACTTATTAGCTCCAATATTCTGTCCAACAAAAGTTGAAATAGCCGCGGAGAAGTTCATTGCAGGCATAACTGCAAACGAATCTATTCGCATAGCAATACTATATGCAGCAATCGTTGGAGTTCCAAATACATTAACAATCCTGTATAGTGCTAAAAATCCGAGAGCAACAAAAGTATGTTGGAAGCCTGTAGGTAATCCGATCCGTAAACTTTTCTTGAAAATACTCATATCAAATCTCATCTTAAGTGGAGAAATATCAATGAGGCGATGGAATTTATTTATATACCAAATAATTGCGAAAAAAGCACATCCTTGTGAGATTACAGTTGCTGCTGCCACACCAACAATACCCCATCTAAACACAACAACAAATAATAAATCGAGCGCGATGTTTAGTATGGTTGATCCAATTAAAAAATAGACAGGTGTTTTTGAGTCTCCTAATCCACGGAGAATGGCGCTTGTACCCTGAAAGCCAAAAAAGAAAATAAATCCGATTGCGTAAACATTAAAATACTGAATGGCCATGGGTGCTACATCCGCAGGCAAATCAATCATCTCAAATACATATTTACTCAACCAAATTCCAACCAGCGTAATAATTATTGACGCAAAAAACATAAAAATAAATAATGTGTCGATTGTGCGCTTCATGTTTTCCATTTGTTTTGCGCCAAAATATTGAGCAATAATTATAGTTGCTCCAATTGCAATACCAACAACAAATGAAATAAGAGCAAAAATGAAAGGGAAATTTGCACCAACAGCAGCAAGGGCTTCGTCACCTATGACTTTACCAACAATAATGCTGTCAACAACATTGTAAAGTTGTTGAAATACATTTCCGAAAAGCATAGGTATGGCGAAATTCAATATCCGTTTGCCCTCTTTACCGGTTGTTAGATCTTTCAATTAAGTTATGTTAGAGTATTACTAATGATAATAAGCAGGATAAACTTTCTGTGGTTATTTTTTTTTAGGTTTTTGCAAATTATCTGTCTTTAGTATATTTTTCGGATTAATTTTGTTTACACCCGACTTCAAATCATGTATTTCTGAGGTAACATCTTTTATATCATTTTTAATGCCACTATCTTCAGTTGCTTTCTTAAAATCACGAATGCCTTTTCTAAGCCCCCTGGCTAATTCAGGTATCTTTTTTCCGCCAAATAATAGGATTACAACTATCAGTATGATAATTATCTCAGGACCACCAATCCATCCGCAGTGCTGTATCATAATAAAAAAGTTAATTCGTACAATTTGTAAAAGTCATTCCAATAAGAGTTATACAATGAAACAATGAATGCTCAAATCCCATAACAAGTATTTAAAAAACGAATTATTCCTTTATGTAAACATTTTGGCTAATGTTTGGACCATCGGGCTGAACTGCAACAATGGTAAGATCACCGACAGGAATTTCGCTAACAAGCAACTCACGTCCGTTCATATATACTTCAGCATCCGTACATACATCGTTAAAAGTATGAATACCCCAACTTTCTACAGCTAGCTCATTTGCTTCGATAAAATATTCAACAACGAACTCGTCGAAGGCATAGCATCCATTTGGGCCAACTACTCCATAAAATTTAATACTAAGAGTATCTCCAAAATTGATTGTGTCTAGATGAATCATGCTGTCAATTTGAATAATAAACTCTTCTATTTTGGGGCCATTATCTTTTTTACATCCCGACCATATTATAACTGTGAGGCTAATCATTACTGCAAATGCAGTTAGTATGTTTTTGTTCATGTTTGTGAATTTAAATTTATTTTTGATAAGATTACAACTTTAACAAGCTGATGAAATTGCAAACGGTATTCAATTAAAGTATATTGTTTATGCAAAGATAAACTAGATTCCTAATATTTGTGCATCTACAAAAAAAGTGCTGAAAATTTCGATGTCAGTAGTGTCTGAAATTTGTTGACGTAATACTGTCTTGAAGCGTAGCTTGAACTCATCCTTTTTAATAAATTCTTTAAGATCATCATTGCTGGTTTCCATATTTATAGATGATAATCCTGTTTGAGGAATATCATCGTACCAGGCAATTTTCACTTCACTAAGGTTATTAGCAATAATATAGATTTCAATGGATTTAAGGAAGTCAAAAGATTGAGAGCTCGGAGAAGTAATATTCATCTTC
>Ga0187833_10002306_pt1 | contig 20657 bp, 23 predicted proteins | sample ETNtaG_37_FD_167968 | JGI IMG/M metagenome (GOLD analysis project Ga0187833, IMG submission 167968) | Marine microbial and viral communities from oxygen minimum zone, Eastern Pacific Ocean - ETNP2014_SV_400_PacBio MetaG (Illumina Assembly) | ecosystem: Environmental > Aquatic > Marine > Hypoxic...
TTCGGTGAGTGCGCGTTCGACCACCTCCAGCAGCGCCTTTTCCTCGAACGGCTTTTCAACAAAGTCCAACGCGCCCAGGCGCATCGCCTCGACCGCCATTTGCACATCCCCGTGCGCGGTAATCACAACGACCGGAAGGTTGCTGCCGCGCCCCGCCAATTCCTCAAGCAGCTCGATCCCGTTCATTCCCGGCATCCGCACATCGGTGACGATGCACCCGACGCCGGGTGTCTTCGGTAATTCGGCCAGAAATTTATCGGCCGACGCGAACCCCTTGGCCGGATGATCGACCGATTCGATCAGCCAGCAAAGCGACCGTAGGACCGCTTCGTCGTCATCGATGACAAACACCTTCACGTCACGCCGCATGATCCGTTTCCTCATCAACGCCCGGGTCGATACCCGGGTCGATCGCCGGGATCAGGAACGTCACCGACAGTCCGCCGGCCTCGGCGGCCTCGGCCCAAATCCGCCCGCCGTGAGCCTCGGCGATGGACCGGCAGATGGAAAGGCCGAGGCCGAGGCCGTTTTCCTTGGTTGTCATAAAGGGCTCCCAGATTCTTTCCAACTCGCCCGGGGGCAGTCCCGGCCCGGTATCGCTAACCCGAACGACAACCCCGGTGTCGGATACCGCTGTAGCGATCTCCAGATGACTGGGCTTATTTCCGCCTGGCTTATCCCCGTCGCCGGATTTTGTTTCCGCCATCGCATCCAGCGCGTTTCGGCTCAGGTTAATGATCATTTGTTCGATCTCGATCAGATCGCCCAGAACCGGTGGCAGGTTCGGCGCCAGTTCCAGCCTGACAACGACGCCGGTGTCGCGCGCATTGTGTCTGAACAAGGTCACCGCCTCTTCGACCGCATGGTTCAGGTTGACGGGCTCGCGCCGCGGTTCGCGCTTGCGCATGTAACCGCGCACGCGGGCGATAATCTGGGCGGCGCGCCCGGCTTGTTCGGTAATCTGGTTTAAGGCCTCGCCCAGGTCGTTGGCATCGCCGTTATTACGCTGCAACCGGCGAATGCCGCCTTCGGCGTAATTGCGGATCGCCGACAACGGTTGGCGAAGCTCGTGCGCCAGGCCCGACGTCATTTCGCCGATGACGCTGACCCGCGACACATGCGCCAATTCGGCTTCATGCAGGCGAACCTGTTCCTCGGCGCTTTGGCGTTCATGGATTTCGTGTTCCAGTTCCCGGTTGACGTTGGAAAGCTCCCGGGTTCGGCGCTGCACCAGGTATTCGGTGCGGATGCCGTGCAGGATAATCAGGACCATCAGCACCGACGCGAACACCACCCATTCCCAATGACGGATCAATAATTCCAATATTCCGGGTTTCTCCCGCACATAAGGGCCGATTTCCAAGTCCTTAAACAGGTCGTGCACGGGTTTATAATCCAGCGGCACCGTCCACCCGGTATAGCCGGCCGCCAGCATCTCGGGACTGTCCGGTTTCAGGCTCAACAGCGCCAGCGCCACCTTTTCCGAAATCTCGGCGGCGACATGGGGCATCGCCGCCAGCGGCCATTCCGGATACAGCCGGGTCGACAGCAACATTCCGCTGCCCACCAACTTGTGGATGTTGAGGATACGGAAATTTTCGATATTGATATTGTCGACCTCGGCCATGGTCTCCAGAACGTCGGTGCGCACGGTTCCGGCATCGACCAAACCGTCTCGAACCGCAAACACGATATCATCCTGAGGAAAGCCCATGGAGCGGATTTCCTTGAAATCCTTGAAAGGGTCGATGCCGGCGGCCTTGAATTCGCGCCAGGCCATTTGAAATCCGCCAAAGGCCTTGGGGGAAACGGCGCCGAACACCTTGCCTTTGAGATCGCTTATTGTCTTGAGGTCGTCGCGATCGGCGCGGACGAAGATGGTGGCGCCGAAGACATTGCTGATACCGCTGGTGATCGCCTTCTTGAGGGTTACAATGCGATGGACCCCGACCGCTTCTTCCAGCTCCACGTATTGACCCGGATTGGTGAAGACATAGTCGATGGCGCCGTCCTCGGTGGCTTTCCGCAGTTCAGATAACCGCAAGGGTACGATCTGAAAACGGGTGTTGGCGATGCCGGCCGAAAGGTAGTTCGCCATCGGCGACCACGACCGCTTGGCGTGCTCGACGCCGCGGAAGGCAAGCACGCCGATCCGAAGCGACTTTTCCCCCGCTTCCTGCGCCGGCGCCGGTGAAGGGGCCGCAACGAAGCCGCCTAACAGGACCGCGATGACCGCCGCCAACGCCCTTCGGTTGATTTTCCGAACCATGAATCTGAGTATAAATCGCAATGGCGACAAAAAAACCCCGCCGCGTCCGGCGGGATAGGTTTTGGGAGGATACTTGCCCATAAAAAATCATGCCCAAGTACACAATGTAGCCCAAAACCGTCAATTGGCCCCCCTGTGAATAACGGGGAGATCGTGGATAACATTATTTTTTTTGAATTATTGAATCAGCGCGGAATGAAAAAGAACATCACTCACGGGCGTCGGGGCAACCGCGGCGCGCACCCGCAACTGAATATTTTCCCGCAACCGGTCAAAATTGGCCGATCCGGCGAGTTCTCCGGGTTTCAGTTCTCTCAGATACGCCGAGACGTTATCGATGATCCGGGGCACCAGGGCTTCGACGACGGGTATATCCAAATCATTAGTCAACACGATGGTGAGACCAATTTTAAAGAACCGGGATTTTTCCTCATCACCGCCGAGATTCAAGGTGATGTCTTCCAGTTTGTAGAAAGCCGTCCCCAAGGCGTGCTCTTCGCCTTCGCCATCGGTTTCCTCGATACCCAGCAACGGGTCTAAAATACCGGAAATAAATAGACCGCCGCCGATCAGCGACAACAACACAATCGTGACGGCGACCAGGATAAGGATGAGCTTCTTCTTCCCACCCCCTTTGGGCTCCCCTTCCTCACCGTCCTCTTCGCCGTCGTCGTCTTCGATCTCTTCCAGTTCTTCTTCGTCTTCGTCGGCCATGACCTCTCCTTGGCGCTCAATAATTGATTATGAGGCGTTGGCTAATGAACCCTAAGACTATTTTTCCCTTTGTCGGGGAAAAAACTAATTTGATCAAGATCATGGAGAATCTCCGCCGATAAGACTATCTATAATAACGAGAGATATAAACAGGAGACCCACATGGCGGATATTGATAGTTCGATAAGGTTGCCTGATGATTTTTCCCTGACCGACGCCGCTTTTGAGCGGTCCGGCGACGATATGATCGTGACCGAAGCCGACGGAACCCGCTTTGTGGCTGAGGGTTTTTACACCCATGACACCCCGCCGGCCTTGATAACCCAAGGCGGCGCGCAGATTTCCGGCGCCATGGCCGAACGGCTGGCCGGGGCTTCGAGTTCTGATCAAGTCGTTCAGGGTGGCACCGATTCCGCCGCCGAGTCCATCGGTACGGTCAATACGGTCAGCGGCACGGTCTTCGTTATTCGCGTCGACGGCAGCCGCGAGGAAGTCGATATCGACACTGTCCTGCTCGCCGGCGATATCTTAGAGACCGGTGCCGACGGCGCCATCGGCGTGGTTTTTGCCGACCAAACCACCCTCGCCATGGGCGGCGACGGCCGCATGGCCCTGGACGAAATGATCTATGACCCCCAATCCCAGGAAGGCTCGCTTTCATTGATGGCCTTCAAGGGTATTTACACGGTGGTCAGCGGCATGGTTGCAAAAACCGACCCGGATGCGATGGTCATCAATACGCCGGTCGGGTCGATCGGCATTCGCGGCACCCAGATCGGTATTGATTTAACCGACGGCGAAAACCTGACCTTGGTGATGATGCGCGAAGCCGACGATTATGTCGGCGAAGTTTACTTACGCAACTAAGCCGGCGTTCTGGTCATCAATCAGGCCAACCAGGTCCTGTTTTCCAACTCCTTCACCCTTGCGCCGGTCATTATGGCTTCGGTCGATGATGCCACCCTCGTCAATATGTTCCAATCGACGCTGGTGCATCTGCCCCGGACATCCAACGCTAACGATTACAACACCCAGGACTCTTCAAGTGACGGTGATCTGGACAATTTCGTCACTGATAGCGGCGGCCCCGATGATTTGATCCCCCCCCCCGATAGGGATACTTCAGAACCCCCGCCTCCTCCACTCGAAACGGTGACGGGAGACCCCCTGGAAACGGAAGACACGGCGGCCCTTGAACTGGATTTGGGCGCCTCTTTCACCGAAACCCCGCGCGAAGAAACCTTTACCACGGCGCCGGAACCCGCCGAAGAACTGGCGACGGAAGAACCGGTGGTCGAAGACCCGGTGGTCGAAGACCCGGTGGTCGAAGAACCGCCTGTAAGCGAAGGTGGTGAAGGCGGTGAAGGTGGTGAAGGCGGCGAAGGCGGTGAAGGCGGCGAAGGCGGCGAAGGCGGCGAAGGCGGCGAGAATGTACTTTATGGCGGCAGCGGCGATGACAAGCTCAAGGGCAAAGGCGACGATGAAGAGTTATATGGCGGCGCCGGCGATGACGATCTCAAAGGCCAAGGCGGCGATGACGTGCTGCATGGCGGCGCCGGCGATGACGTGCTCAAGGGCGGCCGCGGCGATGATACCTTCGTCTTCGACAGCCAAGCCGGTCGCGACGTCATCAAGGATTACCAAGAAGGCGAAGTCCTGCGCTTCGACGGGCCGGAGTTTTCCCAAGACAACTTGGCCATGACCCAAGACGGAAAGAACGTCAAAATCGCGTTCGGCGACCAGGATGTCGAGGTCACGGTCAAGGGCGTGGATTTGGAAGATCAAGGCTATTCCGTCACCCAGGACGGAGACGCCGTGCTGATTACCTTTGATGAAAACTAGAGCCTTTTTTAACGCAAATTCGTCGTCGCAAATGAGTCCATTTGCTCGGGATTTGCTTTAGCGCCTGATCCAGCCTCCACCCAACACCCGGTCGCCGTCATAAAACACGCACGCCTGGCCCGGCGCGATGCCTCCTTGAGGCTCGGACATGACCATTTCGGCCTCACCGTTAATGAGGCTTTCGATGCTTGCCGCCACCGGCTCGTTAGTGGAGCGCACCTTAACGGTCATTTCCAAGCCGCTCGAAGGCCGCTGCCCATCACCGAGCCAATTGATCTCGCCGACCTGGAAGCGCGTTTTCATCAGCGCCGACTTCGGCCCGGCGACGACGCGCCGGGTTTCCGGATCGACCCGGATAACGTAAAGCGGCTCCGCCGCGGCGATGCCTAAGCCCCGGCGCTGACCGACGGTGAAATGGATAATGCCTTGATGACTGCCGATCACGGTGCCATCCAAATCGACGATATCGCCGGGGTCGGCGGCATCGGGGTGCAGTTTTTCGACGATACCGGCATACGATCCGTTGGGCACGAAGCAGATGTCCTGGCTGTCCGGCTTATCGGCGACCGGCAATTGAAACCGTTCGGCATGGCTGCGGGTTTCCGCCTTGTCCATGCCGCCTAAGGGGAAGCGCAGAAAATCAAGCTGTTCGGGCGTCGTCGCGAACAGGAAATAGCTCTGGTCCTTGGCGGCGTCACGGGCGCGATGCAGCTCCGGCCCTTGGGCCCCGTCAACGCGGCGGACATAATGGCCGGTGATCATGGCGTCGGCGTCCAGTTCCCTGGCCCGGCCCAACAGGTCGTGGAATTTTACGGTTTGATTGCAGCGGATGCACGGGATCGGCGTTTCCCCGGCCAGATAGCTGGCGGCGAAATCCTCGATCACCTGTTCTTTGAACCGGCTTTCATAATCGAGCACGTAATGGGGGATGCCTAATTCGTCGGCGACGCGCCGGGCATCGTGGATATCCTGGCCGGCGCAGCATGAACCGGCGCGGCCGACGGCCTGGCCATGGTCATAAAGCTGCAGGGTGATGCCGATGACCTCATAGCCTTGCTCCACCATCAACGCCGCCGCCGTCGAGCTGTCGACTCCGCCGGACATGGCGACGACGATGCGGGTCGCTTCCGGCGGTTTATCGAAATTCAGCGAATTCATCGGTACGGTCATGTTCGTCACTCAGGAAAGATGGGAAGCGAGCCGGTAAGGGTATTGGTCATGGGTTAATCGAAAATTCGCTTAATCGTCCAACAGGTTATGGTGCGCGGTTGGAAGGCTGACGACAATACCGTCGAGCCCATCGTCCAAGGGGATCTGACAGCCGAGCCGCGACGTTTTGGTTAAATCGTAGGCCATATCCAGCATGTCTTCTTCTTCCTCGGTGGGCGCATCAAGCTTCGGGAACCATTCATCATCGACGATCACATGGCAGGTGGAACACGCCATCCCGCCTTCGCAGGCGCCTTCCAGGTCAATCCCGTAGCGTTGTCCGACATCGAGAATGGTCTCACCATCGCCGGCGTCACATTCGCGCCGCCGGCCGTCCGGTTCTATGAAGGTTATTTTTGGCAAGGCGCCCGATCAATCGTTAGACGTTAAAGCTTTCGCCACAACCACAACGGCTTTTTTCGTTCGGATTGCTGAACACGAAACCGCTTTTCATCTTGTCTTCGACGTAATCCATCTCGGCGCCGACCAGATACATGGTCGCCATCGGGTCGATAAACACCTTGGCGCCCTTGCTGTCGATTTCTTCCTCGTAGGGCTGTTTTTCCTTGGCGTATTCGAAAACGTAGGACATCCCCGAGCAGCCCTTGGTGCTGATGCCGACGCGAAGGCCCAGAACCGGCTCATCACTGCCCGCGATCAGGGTTTTAACCCGATCGGCGGCGGCATCGGTCAGGGTAATCATCTGGGCAGTCGGGGAGGATTGCTCGGTCATATTTTTATCTCCGTTGCCGATTATATAGGACTACATCATGCCGAGCGCCAGCTTGGCGTCTTCGGACATGCGTTCGGGCGTCCAGCCCGGCTCCCACACCAGGGTCACTTCGACCATGCCGATGCCGTCAACCTTGGCAATGGCGTCGGCCACCCATTGGGGCAGTTCACCGGCCACCGGGCAGCCCGGCGCGGTCAGGCTCATGTCCGCCTTGACCCCGCCCGCCGCATCGATAATGAACCCGTAAATCAGGCCCAGGTCATGGATATTGACTGGAATTTCCGGATCGAACACGGTTTTCATCGCCTCAATAACGGCCTCTTCGCCCGCCACCGTAACGCCCGCGGCCAGTGGCTCGCCGGCGGTGGCGGAAAAATCCTCGCCGAATTCCGGGGCCGCCGTGCCGCCGTGATAGGGAATGCCTGAATGTTCCATGTCGCGAATCCTATTCCGTCGATGTCTCTTCTTCACCGCTGACCGCGGCCTGCATGGTGTGCCAGGCCAGCGTCGCGCATTTGACCCGGATCGGGAATTCCTTGACCCCCGACAACATGACCAGGCGGTCAAGGGCGTCTTCGTCGCAATCGCCAAGCTCGGCAATATCGAAATCATCCCGGGTACACATGTTGTGGAAGCCGTCGAACAGGCGATTGGCCTCCTCGATGGTTTTGCCTTTGACGATACCCGTCATCATCGACGCCGACGCCACCGAAATGGCGCAGCCCTGGCCCTGGAAGGCGGCATCGGTGATTTTGCCGTTATCGTCCTGGGTGATGTAGACCACCAGCGTATCCCCGCAAACCGGGTTGTTGCCGTGGGCCAGGCAGGTGTGATCCTCGGGCCGGCGAAAATTACGCGGGCTTTTGCCGTGATCCAGAATCACTTCCTGGTAGAGATCGCGAAGGTCATCAAACATCAGCCGAAAAACTTCTTTGTTTCCTTAAGGGCGTCGACGAGGGTATCGACCTCGGCGCGGGTATTGTAAAGCCCGAAGGACGCCCGGGCCGTCGCCGCCACGCCGAAGCGATCCATCACCGGCTGGGCGCAATGGTGGCCGACGCGCACCGCGACCCCGGCCCGATCGACGAAGGTGCCGACGTCATGGGGGTGGATACCATCCAGAGCGAAGGAAACGATCGCCGCCTTCTCCCGCGCGTTGCCGATGATCGTGACGCCGTCCATGGCCTGCAATCGTTCGGTCGCGTATTGCAGGACGCCGTGCTCGTGGGCGGCAATGTTGTCCAGCCCGATGGCATTGACGTAATCGATGGCGGCGCCTAAGCCCACCACTTCGGCAATCGCCGGGGTGCCGGCTTCGAAACGGTGCGGGGCCTTTTGAAAGGTGGTTTTCTCGAACGTCACCGATGCAATCATCTCACCGCCGCCTTGATAGGGCGGCATCGCGTTGAGGATGTCTTCCCGCCCCCACAAAATGCCGATGCCGGTGGGGCCGTAGAGTTTGTGGCCTGAAAAGACGTAGAAATCCGCGCCCAGGGCCTGAACGTCAACGGCCAGATGCGGCACCGCCTGACAGCCGTCGATCAGCACCAAGGCACCCTTTTCGTGCGCCGCCTTAATCACGTCGGCGACCGGAACGATGGTGCCGAGGGCATTGGAGACATGCGTGACGGCGACCATTTTGGTCTTATCGCTGAGCAGTTTTTCGAATTCATCGAACAGGAAATTGCCGTCGTCGTCGATCGGCACGACCTTGATGACAATATCTTTTTCCTGGCGCAGCAACTGCCACGGCACGATGTTGGAATGGTGCTCCATGTGCGAGATAACGACCTCGTCGCCGGCCTTGAGGTTAGCCCGGCCCCAGCTTGCTGCGACCAGATTAATGGCCTCGGTGGCGCCGCGGGTGAAAATGATTTCGTTGTCGCTGGCCGCGTTCAGGTAGGCGGCGGCCTTTTGCCGGCCGGCTTCATAGGCATTGGTGGATTGCTGAGATGTCCAATGGACGCCGCGATGGACGTTGGAATACCGGGTCTCGTAAAGATCGCTCATGGAATCGATGACCTGCCGCGGTTTCTGGGCGCTGGCGCCGTTATCCAGATAGACCAGCGGCTTACCGTCGTAGACGGTTTGGCTGAGGATCGGGAAATCGGCCCGAATTTTTTCGACATCGAAGGCGGCGGTGGAATTATCGCCGGATGTAATTCCCACAACGGAGGACGGCTTGTTCATTGGTCTCTCCATTCTTCGGACAGGAAGCACGCCGCCGGCAACCAGTGCAGCACCTTGTCGGTGAAGGCGTGGCGGACTTCTTCGTTGCTGATCTCGTCCAAGGCCTCGCCCAGGAACGACTGGACCAGAAGATTGCGCGCCAGGGCTTCGGGGATGCCGCGCGAGCGCAGGTAGAACAACGCCGTTTCGTCGATCTGGCCGGTGGTTGCGCCGTGGCTGCATTTGACGTCGTCGGCGTAAATCTCAAGCTCGGGCTTGGCGTCGATCTCGGCGCCGGTGGACAACAACAGGGTTTTGCAAAGCTGATGGCCGTCAGTGCCCTGGGCTTCCTTGCGGACGATGATCCGGCCCTGGAAAACGGCCCGGGATTGATCATCCAGAACACCCTTGAAGACTTCCCGACACGTGGTGTGCGGCACCAGATGTTCGATCATGGTGGTGTTGTCGCAATGCTCGGAACCGCGCATCAAATAGGCGCCGTTGAGCCCGGCATGGGCGCCTTCGCCTTGCAGCCGAACCGAAACATCGTTGCGCGACAAGCGTCCGCCGATGGACAGGTTAAAACATTCATAGGTCGCGTCCTTGGCGACGTTGACATGAACGGTGCTGAGGTGGGTGGCGTCGCGGGATTCGGCCTGGACCTTGAAATGGTTGAACCGGGCACCGGCGCCGATGTCGATTTCGGTGACGGTGTTGGCGAAATACGGGCCGATCCCGATTCCCTCGTGATGCTTGACCACGGTGGCCTCGGCCCCTTCGCCAAGGATGATCAGGTTGCGTGGGAAATAGGCGACCGGATGATCCGTCAGGCCGCCGATGAAAATCACCTCGATGGGCTGTTCGACCTTGACCCCGGCGTCGACGCGGAGCACGAAGCCAGAATCCATCATCGCCGCGTTCAGGGCAACCAGGGACTGGCCGTCGGCATCGCCGTTAAGCCGGCCGAGATGCGCCTCGGCCCAATCCGGTGAATGCATCAGCACGTCGCGCAGGCAATCCAAGTGGACGCCGTCCGGCAGATCGCCATCGACCCAGAAGCCGGGGCGCATGCGGCCGTTGACGAAGACCAGCCGGGGCCGCCCGCCGGGATTCGGCAGCAACGTCGGCACGCGGTCGAGGACGGCCATGCCGTCTTCCTCGGTGATCGGCTGATAGACCGTATCCTCGAGCGGGCTCAGCCGCGTGTATTTCCAGTTTTCCAGCTTCGGCGTCGGCAGGCCGAGGCCGGCAAACCGTTCCATACCGGTTTTGCGGATATCCTTCAGCCAGGAAAGATCGGCGCCGGGCAGGCCGGGCCGGGCGGCATCGAAGTCATCTGCGAAGGACAGCGGGATGGAGGATGGATTGCCCATATCAGGCCACCGCCCCGTCGAATTCGGCGTAGCCGTTTTCTTCCAGTTCCAAGGCCAGTTCCTTGCCGCCGGTGCGCTGGATCTTGCCATGCGCCAGCACATGCACCTTATCGGGCACGATGTAATCCAACAGCCGCTGGTAATGGGTGATGACCAGCATCGAGCGTTCCGGCGAGCGCAGCTTGTTGACGCCTTCGGCGACCACCTTCAGCGCGTCGATGTCCAAGCCGCTGTCGGTTTCGTCCAGTATAGCCAAGGTCGGGTTCAACACCGCCATTTGCAGGATTTCATTGCGTTTTTTCTCACCGCCGGAGAAACCGACGTTGACGGCGCGTTTCAGCATGTCGTCGGAAATACCCAGTTCCTTGGTCTTGGCCCGCATCATTTTGACGAACTGCATGGCGTCCAGCTCATCCTCGCCCTTGTAACGGCGGATCGCGTTCAGCGCTTCCTTGAGAAAGGTGGTGTTGGCGACGCCGGGAATTTCCACCGGATACTGAAAGGCCAGGAAAATACCCTTGGCGGCCCGTTCCTCCGGCTCCAGGCCGGTTAGGTCTTCACCCTGGAAAATGATCCGGCCGCCGGTGATTTCATACCCGTCGCGCCCGGCGATGACATGGCTGAGCGTGCTTTTGCCCGATCCGTTCGGTCCCATGATGGCATGCATTTCGCCGGGATCGATGCTGAGGTCTAGGCCCTTGAGGATTTCCGCGCCGTCAACGCTGACGTGGAGATTTTTAATTTCCAACATATTCTTAGCTTTCTTATTCATTTTATTTCTTCAAGACACCGGCCTCAGCCGACGCTTCCTTCAAGAGAGATGCCGACCAGCTTTTGCGCTTCAACGGCGAATTCCATGGGCAGTTGCTGCAGCACTTCGCGGCAGAAACCATTGACCACCAGGGCGACCGCCACTTCCGCCGGAATGCCGCGCTGGCGCAGATAGAACATCTGGTCCTCACTGATGGTCGAGGTCGTCGCTTCATGCTCGACGATGGCGGTTTTATTTTTGCTTTCGATATAGGGCACCGTATGGGCGCCGCATTGATCGCCGATGAGCAGGGAATCGCACTGGGTGAAATTACGCCCCCCCTCGGCCTTCGGCGACATCTTGACCAGGCCCCGATAGGTTTGATCGGCGCGGCCCGCCGAAATGCCCTTGGAGATGATCTTCGATGTGGTGTTGCGGCCTAAGTGGATCATCTTGGTGCCGGTGTCGGCCTGCTGGCAATTGTTGGTGATGGCGATGGAATAGAATTCGCCGACCGAATTATCGCCCTGGAGAATGCAGCTCGGGTACTTCCAGGTGATGGCTGAACCGGTTTCGACCTGGGTCCATGAGATTTTCGAATTCCGGCCCCGACACGCGCCGCGCTTGGTGACAAAATTATAGATGCCGCCCTTGCCGTTCTCGTCGCCCGGATACCAGTTCTGCACGGTCGAATACTTGATTTCGGCATCGTCCAACGCAATCAACTCAACCACGGCGGCGTGAAGCTGGTTTTCGTCACGCATGGGGGCGGTGCAGCCTTCCAAATAGGACACATAGGAGTCCTTATCGGCGATGATCAAGGTGCGCTCAAACTGGCCGGTGTTCTTGGCATTGATGCGGAAGTAGGTGCTCAGTTCCATGGGGCAGCGCACGCCGGGCGGGATATAGACGAAGGAGCCATCGGTGAAGACGGCGGAATTCAGCGTCGCGTGCTTGTTGTCGGTATAAGGCACCACGGTGCCGAGGTATTTCTTGACCAGGTCAGGGCATTTCTCCAGCGCCTCGGAGATCGGGCAGAAGATGACGCCGACCTCTTCCAGCTTGGCCTTGAACGTGGTGGCGACGGAGACACTGTCGAAAACGGCATCGACGGCGACACCGGCCAGGAATTCCTGTTCCTTCAGCGGGATGCCCAGCTTCTCGTAGGTTTCAAGCAGTTCCGGGTCGACTTCCTCGAGGCTTTTGGGGCCGTCATCGGTGCCCTTGGGGGCCGAGTAATAATACGCATCCTGGTAATCGATTTCCGGGAACCCGACCTTGGCCCATTTCGGCTCATCCATCTTCAGCCATTGCCGAAAGGCCTTGAGCCGCCATTCCAACAACCATTCGGGTTCGTTCTTCTTCGCCGAAATGAACCGGACGGTGTCTTCGTTCAGGCCCTTGGGCGCGGTCTCGGACTCGATGTCGGTGACAAATCCGTACTTGTATTTGTCATCGGCCAGTTCCTGAACCTGTTGGACCGTATCTGTGGTGGCAGCCATGTTCCGTTATCCCTTTTCTTATTCTTCTCTACGCCGCCGAGGGTTGGCGCGGGTTGACCCGGCGCAGCCTTTCGACCTCGGCGATGATGGTCTCGGTGGCAAAATTGATGTCGTCTTCGGCAGTGTAACGGCCAAGGCCGATACGGATTGTAGCGGCGGACAATTCATCGCTGAGCCCCAGCGCCTTCAGCACATGAGACGGCTCCACCGTCGCCGACGAACAGGCGGCGCCGTTGGAGATCGCCAAATCCTTCAGGCCCGCCGTCAGATCTTCGGCCTGGACGCCGCTAAAACTGAGATTGAGGTTCCCCGGAATCCTAGCCTCCCGGTCGCCGTTGATGGTGACACCGTCAAGCCGCTTCAGGATTTTATCTAAAAACAGGTCCTTGAGGCCTTGCAAGCGGCTGGCTTCTTCATCCATTTCCAGGGCGGCGATCTCCGCCGCTTCGCCCAGACCGACACACAGCGGCGTCGGCAAGGTGCCGGAACGCATGCCCCGTTCCTGGCCGCCGCCGTCGATCATCGCCTGCAAGCGCACCCGTGGGCGGCGGCGGACATAGAGCGCGCCGATGCCCATCGGCCCGTAAACCTTGTGACCGCTGATGCTCATCAGATCGATGGACATGGCGTCTACATCCAGGAGGATTTTGCCGGCGGCTTGGGCGGCGTCGGTATGGAAGAAAACGCCGGCCTCGCGGCACAGGGCGCCGATCTCGGCCAACGGTTGGATGACACCGATTTCATTGTTCACGCCCATGATGGAAACAAGACAGGTGTCGTCGGTGATGGCGTCCCGCAACTGATCCAATTCGATCAGCCCGTTCGGCCCTACCGCAAGATAGGTAATCTCAAACCCGTCGCGTTCAAGGGCAGCGCTGGCCTCAAGCACACATTTATGCTCGGTGGCGCAGGTGACGATGTGGGTTTTGGCGGCGCCGTTGTGATTTCCATGCAACCTCGCCACCCCCTTGATCGCCAGATTGTTGGATTCGGTGGCGCCCGAGGTGAAGATGATTTCCTTTTCCCCTGCGCCGATCAGCGCCGCGATCTGGGCGCGCGCGCGCTCCACCGCTTCTTCCGCTTCCCAGCCGTAGAAATGATCGCGGGAATGGGGATTACCGAATTTTTCGGTGAAAAACGGCATCATCGCGTCCAGGACCCGGGGATCCATCGGCGTCGTCGCTTGGTAATCCAGATACACGGGACGTCCCTGGCGCGGCGTTTCGTGGAATGTGTTGGGTTCGGTCATGCCGCCGTCCTTTTCTTGCCCTGGGCCTTGGCGCGGACGTCGTCCCAGGCGGCGCAGAAACGCTCAACATCCTGTTCGGTGGTGCTCCAGCCCATGGAGACGCGAATGGCGGTGGCCGCTTCTTCGGCCTCGATGCCCATGGCCGCCAAGACGTGGCTGGGCTCGACCTTTCCCGATGAACAGGCCGACCCGGCGCTGACGGCAATGCCGGCGAGGTCGAGGGCGATCAGCTGTTGTTCCGCCTCGACGCCGGGCATGGTTAGGCATGTGGTGTTGGCAAGACGGTTGACGCCGGCGCCGAAAATACGCACCCCTTGGTGCTGCGCCAAGTCGGTCTCGATGCGATCGCGCCAGACGTTTAATCCTGCTGCTCCCGGAAGGTCCTTCAGGGCTTCCACCGCGGCGACACCGAAACCGACGATACCGGGGAGGTTTTCCGTGCCGGCGCGCCGGCTTCGTTCCTGGCCGCCGCCCCGGATGATCGGCTGCAGCGCTTGATCGTCAGCCGACACCAAGGCGCCAATGCCCTGGGGGCCGCCGATCTTGTGGGCCGACAGGGTCAGCATATCGATTCCCAACGCCTTAACATCAACGGCAATCTTTCCAGCCGCCTGAACGGCGTCGCAATGGACCAGGGCACCGTGTTTTTTGGCCAGGGAGGAAACCTCGGCCACGGGCTGGATAACACCGGTTTCATTGTTGGCCAGCATCACCGAAACCAGGGCCGCTTCATCGTTCGCCGCAAGCGCCGCGTCCAGAGCGCCGAGGTCAATCACGCCGTCCGCGTCAACGGCGATGATCTCAGGCTCGGCAACCGATTTCAGCACCGACACATGTTCGACCGCGGACACCAGCACCCGCCTATTCGCCCCCCGGATCGCCCCCCGGATCGCTAGGTTATTGGCTTCGGTGCCGCCAGAGGTAAAGACGACGCCGGCCGGCCGGGCGCCGACCAAGGCCGCAACCTGTTCGCGGGAGTCCTCCACATGCTTTCTTGCGGCGCGGCCAGCGCCGTGCACCGAAGACGCATTGCCGATCAGGTCAAGCGCCCTGGCAAGGGCGTCCTTGACCGCCGGGCGAACCGCCGTAGTCGCGTTGTGATCCATGTAGACAGGATTTTCCATGCCCATGCTCAGCCTAATGGTTGAAACGGCCTGACGAGTTAGGCTTATTGTGCCGCGTCGAAGGAGGCGTCATCGCCCTGGCGATGCATTACGCCGCTGGACCCGAGAACGCGGTTATCGACGACATCGGCCAGGGAAACCGAATTCAGATAGAGAAAGATATGGCTCCCCAGTTCTTCCCACAAATCATGGGTCAGGCAGCGGCTCTTGTTGCTTTTACACCCGACCGGAGAACCCGGCGTACATCGGGTCGTCTTAATCGGTTCATCGACGGAAAGGATGATGTCTGATATCCGGGTGTCAGCGGCGCCTCGGGCGAGCAGGTATCCGCCGCCGGGGCCACGAACGCTTTTGACCAGGCCGCCACGGCGCAATTTGCCGAAAAGCTGCTCCAGGTACGAAAGCGATATCTCCTGGCGTTCGGCGACATCGGCCAGCGCGATGGGTTTGCCTTCGGTGTGGGCCGCGATATCGACCATGGCCATCACGGCGTACCGTCCTTTAGTGCTGAGTTTCACGACTTAAGTCCTCCTTTTAGATGGGGCTTGCCTTTCGGCGGGATTGGCCCCCAACGATCCTTTACCCGGCTTTGCTGTCCCGATTTTGCGGGTCCGCGTCGCCGCTCTCTTCTCTATGTTCCTCGGGCAATTGCGTCTCCAGTTCCTCGACGCGTTCCATCAGTGTCGATACCTGGCCGCGCAGACTTTCTATGGTCTGCAACACGGGGTCGGGGCCGCCGTCGGTCGGCGTTCCATAAGGCTGGAATTCCTTCGCCTTGGTCTTGTCGCGGGGCATGATCACCTTGGCCGGAATGCCGACGGCGGTGACGAAGGCCGGGATGTCCTTGGTGACCACCGAATTAGCGCCGACCCGGGCGCCCTCGCCGATGGTGATGGGGCCTAAAACGGCGGCGCCGGAGCCGATAATCGCCCCGTCCTTGAGGGTGGGGTGGCGTTTCTGTCCGACCTGGTCCTGAGAATCCACCGCCGGGGAGGTGCCGCCCAGGGTCACCGAATGATAAAGCGTCACATCGTCGCCGACGATGGCGGTTTCGCCGACGACAACGCCGGTGCCATGATCAATCACGAAACGGCGCCCGATTTCCGCTCCGGGGTGAATTTCGATGGCGGTGACGATCCTGCCCAAATAAGAGAAAAACCGCGCCAGCAGGTAAATTTTTCGTTTCCATAGCCAGTGCGACATGCGGTGGACGACCAAGGCATGATAACCGGGATAGCAAAGCATGATTTCAAGCGTGCTGCGGGCCGCCGGGTCGCGCTGCTTAAAAGACGCAATATCTTCACTGAGTCGGTCAAAAAACATGTCTAAAAATTCCGTTTTCCAGAAAGCCGGTCGAAAATGAAAACCAAAGTATTGAGGATTGGCGTCGTTTAAGCATGGTGGAATGTCCAAACACATGCTAAAACCCGCGCCGAAAGCGTATCCTCACTTCCTAAAGGGGAATATAGGAAGCCCGACTAATACAATCAAGTTTAATGGTCTTTATTGCTTCTAACTTGCAATATGGTACAGAACTTAACCAAGCTTGCTTGTGGGGGATTAAGCAAAAACAGTCGAAACCAAGGCGTTCAAGGGTTAAAAAATCATGCCTGAAGTTAATTTCAACGGCCCCGAAGGCCGCCTGGAAGGCCGTTATCACCCTTCCAAACGGTCTCAGGCTCCGCTTGCATTGCTGTTGCATCCGCATCCGCAGCACGGCGGCACCATGAACAACAAGATCATTTACCAACTCTACCAGACCTTCACCCGGCGGGGGTTTTCGACGCTCCGGTTTAATTTTCGCGGTGTCGGACGCTCCCAAGGACAGTTCGACAACGGCCAGGGCGAACTCAGCGACGCCGCCTCGGCGCTGGATTGGATGCAGACCCAAAACCCCAACACCACGACATGCTGGATTGCCGGTTTTTCCTTCGGCGCCTGGGTCGCCATGCAGTTGATGATGCGCCGCCCCGAAATAGAGGGCTTTATCTCGATCGCACCACCGGCCAGCCAGCACGACTTTTCGTTCCTGGCGCCGTGCCCGGCGTCGGGAATGATCATTCACGGCGATAAGGATGAGGTCGTGCCCCAGTCATCGGTCGATAAATTGGCGCAGAAGCTGCAAAAGCAGAAAAATATCAAGATCGATTACCGCATCGTCGAAGGCTCGGACCACTTCTTCCTCGACCACCTGGAGCCCTTAAACGAACACGTCGAAGATTATCTGAACAAGATGCTGACCAAGGCGGCCTGAGGGACGGCGGCGGCGTCCGCAACGAAGTCCTTTTCGACCCGATGTGGACGTTAACCGTCAGAACCTTGCTTCAATGGAATGAAATCGTATTTCCCGGCCCCCTGCACGACAAGGAATCGACAGGGACCGCCATCCTTGCCCGCCACCTGATGGGGGGTCTTTAGCGGCACGGTGAAGGTCTCCCCCGCCTGCAACTCATTGTCCTCGGCGGCGTCCCGAATTTTCACCACCATCGGGCCATCGAGACAGGCAATGGTGTCGGTGACAGACGTGTGGAGGTGCCAGGGAATTTCCTGGCCGCTTCCCAAGGTAAGGATTTGCACGCGCACGTCGGGGGTATCGACAATCAAATGCCGATCCTCAATGACGTAGGGGGCTTCATTTGGGGCTGTCATTACCCGATGGCTTCCTTTCCTACAGGTAGCGTTGATGATCCGACGTAATCATTTCGTACAGTACAGTTAATTCTTAAATTGTTCTAATTCAATTGTTATTAAATTGTGGATTTGTTCAGCACTCCGCCATTTCCCAGTATTATTTGAGTGCCCGGGCATTCATAAATGCCTCTAATTCCTTCGCCCATCCCTGCCAATCCACCGATGGGGCGCGGTGGCCGTTATCGCTGTCCAATTCGAAATACCGTGCATCCACACCTGATTCTTCAAGCAGCTTCATGGTGTCCGGCGCAATCGAGGGCGGGAATAAATTGTCGCTGCGGGACAGCACATACAATAGCGGCGCCTGGATATTGGCGACCTTGGGGCGGGCGTCGAATTGGATGGTGGCTTTGCGTAACACGATCAGGGCGTTGGCGTCGAACTGCTCGGCCCAGGGTTCGGCCAGCGCCGCCAGGCGTTGGTCGATGAGGTCCGGTATGTCGCCGACTTCATCGCGAATTTTTTTGTCGTCACCATATATCTTGAGGGTCTCGATGCGGATTTGTTTCAATGCATCGAAAATGCCGGCCTCTTTTTCGCGGCCGTAATATTGGCCGCCGTTCCAGCCGGGGCACCGGCTGAAACGTTCCACCAGTTTGTCCACCGTGCCCTGGTCGCCGCGTCCCTTGAGCGCGCTGACGACAACCACCAACGCCCGGATGCGGTCGGGATGGTCGGTGCCCCAGTGAAAAGCGAGATGGCCGCCGAAGGAATTGCCGATGACGCAGGCCAGTTGGTTGACGCCGAGATGATCCAACAGGCGAATTTGCGCATTCACCATATCGGCCACCGTAATATCGGGAAAATCGAGCCCAAACGGGTTGCCGGTGGCGGGATCGGTGCTGGGCGGGCCGGTAGAGCCGTAGGCCGAGCCCAGCATATTGGCGGAAACGACAAAATAGCGGTTGGTATCGACCGCCTTATCAGGCCCGATCAGGCCGGAGAACCAGCCCTGCTCGTCGCCGGCGGCATGAGGCGTGTTGGTGTAGCCGTGGCAAACCAATACGCCATTATCCCCGGCCTCGTTCAACCTGCCGTAGGTTTCATAAGCGATATCGAGGGTCTCAAGTTCCCCGCCCTTTTCGAGGCGAAAATGATGACTGGTGAATACCGCCGACGTGGCTAACAACACGGCTTTTCTCCTCGGCTGTTGTCGATAACAATCACCGGGGCCGAACCGGACCAAGAAGGCGGCGGCAATTTTCAAGGAGCAAGGCTCGTCGCACGTCACTCCGGTCGGCGGCGATCTCCCGCCCCACCCTTTGCCAGTCGTCAAAGCCGCGCTCGTCGGTGGAATCTTTCGGCCCGAATTTCGCGAACATGACCCGGACCTGGGATTTACGGCGCCTAAGGGCGTCGGTTTCCTGCTGCGACTGGGCAGAGAGCAAACCGAAACATAACGCCGGGTTGTCGGCCAACCCATCCGCGGCGGCAGGGATGCCGTAATAAATCAATGCCATACACGCTAACCATCTCATCCCGATACTGTGTCCCATGACCCCGGTGAAAACAATCAGGCCATATAAATGCCGGGCGCATCGGGGATCGCCTATGGTAGATTTTTATCCGGAAATGCAGGAAACGAAGGTGATGACGATGGCAACCCGGCACCGTTCAGGCAAAGCCTTGGCGTTGTTGCTTGCCGTCTTGTTGACCCACGCTGCCTTGGCGGCGCCGGTGACGCAAACCAAAGGGGAGGCTTCGCAACGCCGCGGCGGCGCGTATCTGCGGCTCGCGCAAGTGCCGCCGGAAATACACGAAATAAAACGCTACACCGGCCTTCACGCGGCGGCGGCCAACGGTGAAACCACATCGATCTCGCGGCTTGCTAGCGCCGGCGAAAACATCAATGCACGCGACTCCCATGGGCGAACTCCGTTGATGGTGGCGGCCTATGCAGGCCACCGCGCCACCGCCAAGGCGTTGATCGCTGCCGGCGCCAATATCAACGCGCTCGACTATCAGCGCTACGATCTATTGACAATCGTTTCCGTCCTTAATGATCTCGACATGGTGAAACTGGCATTCGCGTCGGGCGCCGATGCCAAACTGATTACCAGTCCTTACGATGGAACCGCCCTGATTGCGGCGGCTCACCTCGGTCACGTTGAGGTCGTGCGCGCCCTCATCAAGGGCAATTCGCCACTCGATCACGTCAACAATTTGGGCTGGACCGCGCTGATTGAGGCGATTGTCTTAGGCGACGGCGGGCCGCGTCATACCGCCATCGTCGGTGACCTGATCAAGGCCGGCGCCAACCTCGATTTGGCGGACGGACAAGGCAACACGCCGCTTGCCCTAGCCCACCAGCACGGCTACCAGGCGATCATCGACATCCTGCGCCAGGCCGGCGCCCGGCCCTGAACGACCGCCCCATGCGGAGAATATGTGACTTCTGGAAGCCGCCACCGGCAATGCATAATAAGATCGCCTTCTATTTAGGCGAAGAATTGCGCGTGGCGCCTAACATTGCCGCTTCTGAGAGAAGGAAATTCTCGGTTAAGCTAGCGATGACCCCGTAGAAAGGAAACGCGGCCCGATCTTGGACCTGGCGACAGAATTTCGGCACCCACTTAACCATATGTGTGGTTACGAATTCCTCTTCGATCCGCTGGAGCTTCTCGGCCTGTTCCCAGTCTTTACGTTCAAGAGCCGCTGCCTCGTTGGCCGTAATTTCTTGCATGAACTCGAGTTCGACCGCGACATGATCGGGAAGATCCTGATAGTCCGCTTTGTAATCAAACCCTGAATCCTCAATGAATTTTTTTACCCAGATCGTCTCCGGGCCCCAAAGGGATGCCCCTTCCCCGCCCAGGTAAACGGTTGCATAGGGGGCGACGTGGTTGCCCGGACCGAAGAACAGGCGCGTGTACTCAACCGCCAGGTCATCGAGAAGTTCTTTTTCGGAGTCTTCGTTCAGGTCTGTCCGTCATCAAAACATTTGGGACGCCTGAGTCTGTTTCGTAACAGAGGATCTGGCCCATCTTGGTTTGATGTTAAGCCGCTTGTCGCTGATGGTTCAAGCGGCGGT
>Ga0187833_10002308_pt1 | contig 20643 bp, 19 predicted proteins | sample ETNtaG_37_FD_167968 | JGI IMG/M metagenome (GOLD analysis project Ga0187833, IMG submission 167968) | Marine microbial and viral communities from oxygen minimum zone, Eastern Pacific Ocean - ETNP2014_SV_400_PacBio MetaG (Illumina Assembly) | ecosystem: Environmental > Aquatic > Marine > Hypoxic...
GCTCAAGGGAGAGAAGGTGAAAGCGCTTGGCCAGCGCCAACTCGTCGGCCAATTGATCGGGGTTGCGCCGCTAACGGCCAAGCTGCCGGACGGCCTCGGCACGACCACGCGCTACCGCGTCAGCCTGTTGACGGATTTGGGAATCCAGGAGTTCATGCTCGACGAGGCCGAGTCCGTTCAGTTCGTCGATCCGGCCCTGCGGGCCAAGGTCACTGGCGCGCTTGCGGCGATCTCGACGCATCGCGCCCGCGACAGACGCAGGCTGAACGTCGAAATCAAGGGTAGCGGCAAGCGGACCGTACGCATCGGTTACGTGGTCGAGGCCCCGTTGTGGAAGACCAGCTACCGGCTAACGGTTGACGAGGGAAACGGCGGCGGCGGCGGTCTCCTTCAGGGCTGGGCCATCGTCGAGAACATGAGCGGGCAGGACTGGAACGGCGTCGAGTTGACGCTGGTTTCGGGAAACCCGGTTACCTTCCGCCAGGCGTTGTATTCGGCCTATTACGTCGACCGGCCTTCGGTGCCGGTGGAAGTGTTGGGCCGCGTCCTGCCGAAGCCGGATGCCGGCGCCGTGCGCGCCGCCGGGCGGCCAGATGAAAAGCGCTTGAGGAAGCGGAAGCCCGCCCCTCCGGGCCGGCGCCCGGCCGCCAAGGGCCTCGGCTTCGGCGGCGGATCGGGGGCGATGGGGGGCCTCGCCGAGATGATGGCGGAGGCGCCACCGCCTCCCGGCGCCCCCCCGGCCAGACCGGCGGTGAGCCGGGAGGCGGCGACGCAGGTATTGTTCCGCTTTCCCGGCGGAGTCAGCCTTCCGTCCGGCGGCTCGCTGGCGGTCCCCTTCGTCAACCGCGAGGTGCCTGCCCGGCGGCTCTCCCTTTACCAGCCCGGCACCCATTCCAGACACCCCCTGGCGACGGTGCGGCTGGTCAACGACGGCGCGACGGGGCTGCCGCCGGGGATCCTCACCCTTTACGAGCGGGCGCCAAAAACCGGCGTGGTTTCCTTTATAGGCGACGCCCGGATGACGACGCTTCCGGCCGGCGAGGAACGGCTGGTCAGTTTCGCCGTTGACCAGAAGACGCGCATCGGCAAGGAGACATCGGATACGCGCACGATATCGAAGGGCGCGATCGAGCAAGGGGTTCTGCGCCTGACCGTTGTCAGACGCAAGGCCACCACCTACCGCGTCAAGGCGCCGGCCCGCGAGGACCGGAAGTTGCTGATCGAACATCCGCGCCGACGGGGCTGGAAGCTCGTTTCCCCGGACGAGAAGAGTGTCGAGTTGGCCGGCGCTAAGTATCGCATCCGGCACCAACTGACCAAGGGCGCCGAGCAGGCGTTCAAGGTCATCGTTGAGAAACCCGTGACCGAGACGGTGGGAATAAGCTCGCTACGGTTGGACAAGGTTCTCTTTTACGCCGGGTCGGCCGAGTTGAGCGGACCGCTGCGAAAGGCCTTCGCCGAGGTTGCGGAACTGCGAAGAGAAGTCGATAAGAGCCGCCGCGAGATCAGCAGGCTCGGCAAAGGCAAGAACGGGCTGTTCAAGGACCAGGAGCGTATCCGCAAAAACCTGGGCAATGTCTCAAGCGACAGTGACATCTACCGGCGCTATGTCAAGAAACTGGATGCCCAGGAGAACGAACTCGAGAACATCGCCGAGGCGCTGGAGAAAGAAAATGCCAAACTCAACGAGTCGACCGAGGCGCTTGCCGGCTATATCGCCAAGCTGAAAATATAGAATTAGAGCATGTCTATGTTGATAAAAATCGGCACCGGCCGGCTGCCGAGCAATCTTGGAATGCTCTAAAACCCGGCCATCCGCCGCACCTCTTCCGGGGTTTTCCCGGCTTCGCGTAAAGCCCGCAAGCTCAACGCCTTGTCCCGCTTGCAAAGACGCCGGCCGGCCTCGTTGGCGAGCAATCGGTGATGGTGGTAGGCGGGCGTGTCCAGATCCAACAGAGCCTGCAAAAGGCGGTGGATGTGGGTGGCCGGGAACAGGTCCTCGCCACGGCTCACCAAGGTCACTCCCTGCAGATGGTCGTCAAGGGTGACCGCCAGGTGATAGCTTGTCGGCGCATCCTTGCGGGCCAGCACCACGTCGCCGAATAATTGCGGCCTGGCGGCGACGGTGCCCGCCTCGGCATCGGTCCAGTACAGCCCTCCGGTCAGTGCCGCCGCTTTCGCCAAGTCGAGGCGCAAGGCATAAGGGAGACCCGTTTTCATCCGTTCCTTGCGGGTCCGCGGCTCGATCTCGCGGCAGGTGCCGGGATAGAGGGGACCGTCGGGGCCATGCGGGGCGTTGCCGGCGGCGGCGATCTCCGCCCGGATTTCCTTGCGGGTACAGAAACAGGGGTAGAGGACTTCCAGGGCGGCCAATTTTTCGAGGGCGCCGGCGTAATCGTCCATATGCTCCGATTGACGCCTGACCGGCGTCTCCCATTCCAGCCCCAACCAGCGAAGGTCTTCATGGATGGCCTTTTCGAAAGCCGGCCGGCAGCGCGCCGCGTCGATATCCTCCATGCGCAGCAGGAAACGGCCGGCCGCTTGCTTGGCCGCCCTGGCGGCGAACAGCGCCGCCAGGGCGTGACCCAGATGCAGATAGCCGGTGGGGCTTGGCGCGAAACGGGTGATACGGTCGGCCAGCGGAGGCTTCTTCGGCATGGCCCGAGAATAGCACGCCTGGACGTCGGCGCGGGTCCGCTCGAACCTATCGGAAAACCTCCCGCCGGCGCCGTCCGAACCGCGCCAGCTTTTGTTGGCGCCGAGCCTCCGCAAGCGAGTATGAATAGGTCCATGTGTGGCGTCGCCGCCATATTCGCCTATGGAGCCAACGCGCCGGCGGCCGACGGCAACGAACTCGCCGCCATGGGCGAGGCGATGCGCGCCCGCGGCCCCGACGGCGAGGGGCTTTGGCTTGCCGGCGACGGCCGTGCCGGCCTGGCGCATCGACGGCTGGCCATCATCGATCTTTCCGCCGCCGCCGCCCAACCCATGCAATTGGACGGCGGCCGCTACCGCATTTCCTACAACGGCGAAATCTACAACTTCCCCGCCTTGCGCCGGCAACTGGAAGACAAAGGCCACCACTTCACCACCGACTCGGACACGGAAGTGCTGCTTCGCCTCTATCAGGCCGAGGGAGCCGGGATGGTGCGCCGTTTGCGCGGCATGTACGCCTTCGCCCTCTGGGACGAGGAACGCCGCGGGATGCTCTTGGCCCGCGATCCCTTCGGCGTCAAACCCCTTTATTACGCCGACGACGGCTCGACATTGCGCGCCGCCTCGCAGGTCAAGGCGCTGACGGCGGGCGGCGGCGCCGGCAAGGGAGCCGACGCGGCCGGGCACGTCGGCTTCTTCCTGTTCGGCTACGTGCCCGATCCGCACACCCTCTTCGCCGACATCGGCGCCCTGCCGGCGGGCTCGACGCTCTGGGTCGACGAACTTGGCGGCCGCCGTCTGGACCGCTTCTTCGACGTGTCGGGCGTTCTCGCCGAGGCGGACGCCGCCGCCGCCGGCGATTTGCGCGACGCCCTCAAGGACAGCATCAGCCATCATCTCGTCGCCGACGTTCGGGTCGGCATATTCCTCTCCTCGGGATTGGATTCGGCGACCATCGCCGCGCTGGCCTCGGAAACGCCCGGCGGCGGCCTCGAAACCTTGACCCTGGCCTTCGAAGAGTACCGGGGCAGCGCCAGGGACGAGGCGCCGCTGGCCGAGGAAGTGGCCGGCGCCTACGCCAGCCGCCACAAAACCGAATGGGTGGCGGGGACGGAATTCCACCACCACCTGGACGACATGCTGAAGGCCATGGATCAGCCCACCATCGACGGCGTCAACGTTTACTTCGTCGCCAAGGCGGCCGCCGGGATGGGCCTCAAGGTGGCCCTTTCCGGCCTTGGCGGCGACGAGATTTTTTGCGGTTACGACAGCTTCCGGCAGATCCCCAAACTGGTGTCGATATTGGGGTCCCTGCCGGGGCGGCGCGTTTTCGCTCCGGCGTGGCGCGCCGTCACCTCGCCTCTCGCCGGGCGCCTGTTCCCGCCCAAGGTCGCCGGGCTGCTGGAACTGGGCGGCCGCTACGGTGACGCCTATCTCTTGCGCCGCGGTCTTTTCATGCCCTGGGAACTGCCGCGAGTGCTGGACGCCGACATGGTGCGCGATGGCTGGCGGCAGCTCGAACCCCTGCTCAGACTCGAGGACTGCCATGGGGCCATCGCCGAGCCACGGCGCAAGGTGGCGGCGATGGAAACGGTTTGGTACATGCGCAACCAGTTGCTGCGCGACGCCGACTGGGCCGGCATGGCGCACGGCGTCGAAATCCGCGTACCTTTCATCGACGAGATTCTATTCCGCCGGCTGGCCCCGGCGATCGGCCGGCCGGGCGGCCCCGACAAGCGGGCGATGGCGGCGACCCCGGCCCGGCCCTTGCCGGCGGCCCTGTTCAACCGCCCGAAAACCGGCTTCGACGTGCCTTTCCGCGACTGGCTACGGGGCGGCGGGGGAAACGGCGCGGGCGGCGAAAGGGGTTTGCGCGGCTGGGCGCGAAAGGTCTACGCGGCGGCGTGGGCCGGCGCCGGCCGCTAGGGCATTTCCGGTTCACATGCGTTCACCTGAAATGCTCTATCTATTTGTTTTAAAAACAAATGCGTCGTCACGGATGAGTCCATCCGCTCGGGATTGGCACTAGCGCAACCGATCCCGGATCGCCTCGATTCCGGCCAGCGCGCAGGCCTCGTCCTTGTCGCCGCCCGGGGCGCCGCCGACGCCGATGCCGCCGATCACCTCGCCGGCGGCCTCGATCGGCAAGCCGCCGCCGAGAATGAGAATCCTGTCGTTCATGTCCTTGAGGCCGGCGGCGGCGGGGTTTTTTTGCACCAGTTCAACCAGTTCGCCCGTCGAATGGCGCAGGCTCAACGAGGTGTATGCCTTCTTGCCGCTGCTGTCCAAGGTATGAGGACCGGCGCCGTCGGCTTTCAACATCACCTTGAGCAAACCGGCCTTGTCGACGACGGCGACGCTGACGCGATAGCCGCTTTGCTCGCAGGCGGCCAGCGCCGCCGCCGCCGCCGCCCTGGCGAAGGCGAGAGGCAGCGCCTTCTTGGCGGGCAAATCCCCGGCCGCCACCGCCGCGCCGGCGAAGGCAAGGGAAAACAGCAGAATGGCGCCGATCAACGCCTTCGGATCGCGGATCGGATTGGCGGGCAGGGTTTTCATGACGTCACTCCCTTGGCGGCGGGGCTGGTTTCGGAGCAATCGAAAACAACAGTTTCTTGAAATAGGCGATGGTCATCTCCAGGCCGTCTTCAAGTTCGATCGCCGGCCGCCAATCCAACTTCTCCTTGGCGAGACGGGTGTCGGGACAACGCTGGATGGGATCGTCCTCGGGCAGAGGCGCTTCCTCGAGGGACGACCGGGAGCCGGTCAGGCGGAGCACCGTCTCGGCCAGCTGGCGAACCGAGAGTTCCCGCGGATTGCCCAGGTTCACCGGCCCGGTGACGCCGTCCGGCGCCTCCATCAGGCGGACCAAGCCGTCAACCAAGTCATCGACGTAACAGAACGACCGCGTTTGCGAGCCGTCGCCGTAAAGGGTGAGCGGCTCGCCATTCAGGGCGCGGACGATGAAGTTGGAAATCACCCGCCCGTCGTCGGGCCGCATGCGCGGCCCGTAAGTGTTGAAGATGCGGGCGACGCGGATGTCGAGGCCGTGTTGGCGCCGGTAATCGAAGAACAGGGTTTCGGCGCAGCGTTTGCCCTCGTCGTAACAGGCGCGCGGGCCGATGGGGTTGACGTTGCCCCGGTAGGTTTCCGGCTGCGGGTGAACTTCCGGATCGCCGTAGACCTCGCTGGTCGAGGCCTGGAGGATCTTGGCGCCGGTGCGTTTGGCCAGACCCAGCATGTTTATGGCGCCGTGGACGCTGGTCTTGGTGGTCTGAACGGGGTCGTGCTGGTAGTGGATGGGCGAGGCCGGACAAGCCAGGTTGTAGATTTCATCCACCTCCACGTAGAGCGAAAATGTGATGTCGTGCCGCAAGAGTTCGAAATGCGGATCGTCGAGCAGGTGGATGATGTTGTTCTTGGCTCCGGTGAAGAAGTTGTCGACGCAGAGCAGGTCATGGCCGTCGGCGAGCAACTTCTCGCACAAGTGCGAGCCGAGAAAACCGGCGCCTCCCGTCACCAGGATACGTTTGCTCGCGTTCATGGCGTTCATGGAGTCCTTCACATCCCGCGACGGCGCGGCGAACCTACCATTGCCGGGCGGGGCCACCAAGGGAAAGGTTGCCGCCGTCCGGGCGCCAACGGAGAAATCCGAAGGCTCTTAAGTGTGCAGGAACCGCCGGCTGTCATTTTCCAGCACCAGGCAGGTCAGGCGGCCGGTATGGTAAGCGCCGGTGTCGATGCCGATGCGGTTGCCGTGGACCTCGGGTAGGGGGCCGATGGTATGGCCGTGGACGACCATCGGACCGAAGTCGATACCCGAATCCAGGAATTCCTCGCGAATCCACATCAGGTCGAATTCATCTTGATCGTCGATGGGAACGCCGGGCTTCAGGCCGGCGTGAACGAACAAATAATCGCCTTCGAAGTGCGATGTCTTCAGGCCCTGGTAGAAGTTCAGATGGTCCCTGGGGAGCAGGCCCAGGAAATCGCGGCGCGCCGCCTCCAGGGTTTGCGGCGCGAATGGGTGGCCGCGAAAGTCGATGCCGTAGCTCAGCAGGGTGGCGATGCCGCCGTTCATCATCCAGGAATCGCCCAAGGAGCCGTCCTTGATGAAATGCGAGAGGAAGTCCTCGTGGTTGCCTTTCAGGTGGACGGCCTCGAACCCTTTCGGCGTTTCGCCGATCACCGTTTCGACGACGGCGAAGGAATCGGCGCCGCGGTCGATGTAATCACCTACATAAACCAGTACCTTGCGCAGCCCCGCCGCGCTGTCGGCGTCGCCGCGGATTCGGTCGAGCAAAGGCGCCAGAAGATCGGCGCGGCCGTGGATGTCGCCAACGGCGTATATCCGGCTGCCTTCGGGCGCCCGGGGCGGCTTGTTGAAACCGCCGCCGTTCAGTCCGGAATTCTCTTCTCGGCGCGCCATTCAAGTATCCCGCTACCCAAAAGCAACCCTGCAGGCATGCCGCCGGTCGCGGCAAGCCGGCGCCGAAAAAAAACGTTTCGGGCGACTAGTACACCCCGGCGGGATTCCTGACCCCATACGACGGGCTTCCGAGTTTCCCGGCTAGGCGCGTGGCGCGCCGTGATGTCAATCCATCACAAGCGCCGCGCAACGCCGTCCGAGAAGCTCGGAAGCCCGCCCTCCGGGTCGCTTTTCCCGCTCTCCCGGGGCGTCGAGAACGCTTGACGATGTACCCGCATCGCCGGCGCGTCCGCTCCTACCGGGAGAGCGGGAAAAGCGATCGTATGGGGTCAGGAATCCCGCCGGGGTGTACTAGCCTCTTCAACATATGGCATCCGTTCGAGTAACATATGTGAAAGTCGGGACGCTAGATGCGATGTTTCGGGAGGTTGTTCATTCGATCCAACTCCGAGAAGCTGAAGTTTGCAAAAACAGACGCTCGCGGAGGAGCGGGGGAATGCTCCTTGCCGCGAGGCTCTGGCCGGATGTTTAAGTCTGATTAACGGTTTATCCCTTACGTTTATTGGTAAGATCGTTCTTGGCAAAAACTCAGTAGGTTGAAGATGGCCGATACCGGTAGCGCCATGGCAACGCCTGGCCATGAAACGACAAACGAAGACAATTTACTGCTCAGCCATCTTCGCCGCCTCAAAGGCAACCTGAAGGGCCTCTTTTGCGTCCACGTTCATTTGTCCGGCCTCAGGGCGAGCAACCGAAAACCTCATTTCATCAATATCGCGGCACGCTGTTTCGACGACCTGGTCAACAACCGCGAGACCACGCTGTTCCAGCTTTCCAACGTCGATTTGATTCTCCTTTGCAGGGAGGTTCCAATCGAGGAAATCGATCCGGTGATAGACAAGGTGCGGGCGCTGTTCAACGAGGACCCGTTGACCTTTGGCGAAGCGGGATCGCTTGATGACCGATTCACCACTTGGCGCGATCTGTCGCAAGCAGCGGATTTCACCGGCTTTCTTTCGACCATCGGCAAGCTCGTCGAAGAGGCGGCGAAACGCCGGCGGAAGAAAGCAAAAAGCAGGGCCGGCACGGCCGTCAATTTGTTGCGGGGCAAACCTCTCGAACCCGGCAACTTGTCGGTGATCAATCACAAACTCCAGGGTGTTCGCATCGCCGATCTGATCCGCCAGCAAACAGCGGTCGAAGTTTTTTCCGGCGCCAAGGGCGAGGTTTTGTTTCGCGAGCATTACGTCGCCATCGCCGGCCTGCAAAAGCGAATGTCGCCCGACATCAACCTGTTCAGCGACACATGGCTGTTCCAGTATCTTACCGAAACCCTTGACCGGCGGCTGCTGGCGGTGGTGGCGCGCAAGAATTTCGCCAAACTGTCGGAATCGATCAGCATCAATCTTAACATCAGCACCGTTTTGGCGGGCGATTTCCAGCACTTCCACCGTAGCGTTGGCGACAACACCCGGCGGGTGGTGATCGAATTGCAGCTCATCGACATCTTTGCCGACTTGCAGGCCTTTCACTACGCTCGCGAAACATTACAGGATCAGGGCTATCGGGCTCTCATCGACGGAATGACCCCGCTCACGTTCCAGTACTTCGATCCTGGCCAGTTGATGGCGGATTATGTCAAGATAAACTGGCTGGCGGAATTTCTCGGCGAGATGCCGGACGAGCGGATCGCGGAAATACGCGATGTGGTGGAAAACACCGGCAAGGAAAAGGTCATCCTGGCGCGCGTCGATTGCGAAGAGGCCGTGAAGTGGGCATTGTCCCTTGGCGTAACCCGTTTCCAAGGCCATTTCATCGATACTCTCGTCGAAGCCATGATCAGCAAGGGCATCTTATGACGGCGCCGGCGAGTATGGGCGGTTTCTTCCAAGATCAACGTGACAAGGGTTGTAACTGAAATCATGGCGACATCACCGGAAAGCGTCAAACGGCTGCCCAGCCAGGAAAACCTGTTGTTGGACTACATCCACCGTCTGGAGAAGCACAAAGGTGGGCGCAAAGCCGTTCACGTCCATCTTTCAAAGCTGAGGCCGATCAACCGCCGCGAGCAGCATATCCGCACCGCCGCCAACAACTTCGAAGTCATGGTCAAGGCGATGAATGGGCAACTTTTTTCGTTGAAAAGCTCGGATCTCTTTTTCGTCTACAAGAATGAAGCGCGGCCACAGGTAGAAACCGCGGTGCGGAAAGTCCGGTTTCTTTTCAGTGACGATCCCCTGGCCGATGAGAAACAGGGAAGTGGCGCCGAATTCGCCACCTGGTACGACGCCGAAAAGGAATTCGATGAAATCCTGCACCTGGTCCAGCGGCTGGTGGACGTGGAGCAAAGACGAGAGGAGAAAACCCGCGGCCGCAGGGACACCCGGTCCCTGCTCAAGGCCAAACAAAAAGAAGGCGAACCCATGACGCCCGAAATATTGGGCCGGGTCGAGACCGCCTTGGCGCGCACCGATCTTTCCAATATGGTGCGCCGCCAATATATCTGCAAAGTCGATACGAACATGGTTCCCGAACAGTTTTTCAGCGAGATGTTTATTTCCATCGATGACTTGCGCGAGACCTTGCTGCCGGGCGTCAACCTTGCGTCCAATCGCTGGCTGTTCCAACATCTGACCCAAACGCTGGATCGCCGCATGCTGGCCATGTTGAACAAAACCGACAATGCCAGCGTTTCCGGCGACATCAGTTTCAACCTTAACGTCTCCACCTTGCTGTCGGAAGAATTTCAGACTTTCGACGCCAACGTCAGCGCCGGCCGCCGCGGCGCCATGATTATCGAATTGCAGAATCTCGATATTTTCGCCGATCTCGGCTCCTATCTGTTCGCCCGCGAGTTCGTCCAGGAAAAAGGCTATCGCATTTGCATTGACGGCATGACCCACCATACGTTGGCGATGATCGACCGCGAACGGCTGGGCGCCAATCTTGTGAAACTTGTCTGGCATTCCGACATGATCGACCGCGGCGAGACGATGCACCAGCAAATCCGCGAGCTGGTCAGGCGGGCCGGCGGCAACCGGATCATCCTCTCTAGTGTCGACGATCGGGAGGCCGTCGATTTCGGCCAGTCGGTGGGCATCTCGTATTATCAGGGACGCTATGTCGAGAACTTGATCGCCGAGGACATCCGCAGACGGGAGCTGTTGCGGCTAAAACGGCGGATGGAGCGCAGCGAAAGCGAAGAAGAAGAGGGAATGGAATAAACGCCTTATTCCTTAGAGCCTGTTTGGGAAGTTCATCACGGATTGCGCCGCGTTTACAAGGTCTTGGGCTAGGAAGGTGGCGTGCCGCGATGCTGGAGCATCGCAAACGGCGGCTGGCGACGCCCAAGACCTTGTAAACGCGGCCCTTCGGGTTGGCCTGGGAAGCGCGATTGCCGCGTCGCGAATGCTTGATGATGTCCCGGCATTGCCAACCATTTGGCATGGGCCAAAGTGCCAACCATTTGGCATGGGCCAAAATCGCCGGCGCATCCGCTCCCAGCACTCGCGCTTCCCAGGTCAACGCAACCCATGATGAACTTCCCAAACAGGCTCTTAAGAAGGCGGAAAATCCATGACAGAAGCCTCCGCTTCCCCCGTTGTCATTGTCGACAACCTAACCAAGCGTTTTGGCGAGGTCGGGGCCGTCGAGCGAATTTCTTTTGAAGTTCTTCCGTTGTCGACGACGGCGCTCGTCGGCGGCAACGGCGCCGGCAAGACGACGACACTATCCATTTTACTGGGCTTGCTTCTGCCGACTTCGGGCACGGTCACGGTGTTCGGCGAGAACATTTTCCGTCACCGCCACCGGGTGCTTGGGCGGATGAACTTCTCGTCTCCCTATGTGGACCTGCCGCGCCGTCTGAGCGTCGCCGAGAACCTGACCGTCTATGCCCATCTCTATGGCCTCGACCGAATACCGGAACGGCTGCGGACACTCGCCCGGGACCTGGAGATCACCGCCTTTCTCAACCGCCCGACGGGCGAACTTTCGGCCGGCCAGAAAACCCGGGTGGCGCTGGCCAAGGCGCTCCTCAACGAGCCCCGTTTGTTGCTGCTGGACGAGCCGACCGCGTCCCTCGATCCCGATACCGGCGACTGGGTGCGCTCTTACCTGGAAAACTGGCGGCGGCGCACCGGGGCGACCATCATTTTGGCCTCGCACAACATGGCCGAGGTCGAGCGGCTCTGCGACCATATCTTGATCATGCGCGATGGCCGCATTGTCGAGCGGGGAACGGCGGCGGAGTTGATCGGACGCCACGGAAAAAGCAACCTGGAAGACGTCTTCCTCAGCATCGCCCGCGAGCCGGGCGGCGTCGCCGGCAAAGACTTCTCGGCGGTGGCGCAATGAGCGGCGCATCGGACATCATCGCCGCCCGCGAAATGTTCTCATGGCGGCGGGTGGCGGCTCTGTTGCTCAGGCACCTTTATGTTTTGCGGCGGTCATGGCCGCGGCTGCTCGAGCTCGCCTACTGGCCGACGATGCAAATGATGCTGTGGGGGTTCATCACCACTTTCTTCCTCGATCACTCCACTTGGGTGGCGCAAGCATCGGCGGTCCTGATCAGCGCGGTTCTGCTCTGGGACGTGCTGTTCCGGTCCAACCTTGGGGTCGCTCTTTCGTTCATCGAGGAGATATGGTCGCGCAACCTGGGCCAGCTTTTCGTCAGCCCCTTGCGTCCTTGCGAGTTGGTTTCCTCGCTGCTGATCATGAGCTTCATCCGCACAACCATCAGCGTCACTCCGGCGGCCTTTCTGGCCTTGCCATTTTTCGATGTCTGGGTGTTTCAACTGGGGCCGCCGTTGATCGCCTTTTTCGCCAACCTGCTGATCATGGGTTGGAGCGTCGGACTTATCGTTTCGGCGATGGTACTGCGTTACGGGTTGGGGGCGGAATCGCTTTGCTGGCTCGGCATCTTTCTGGTCGGCCCGATCAGCGGCATCTACTACCCCATCGCCACCCTTCCCGGCTGGCTGCGGCCGGTGGCCTGGGCCTTGCCGTCGGCGCATGTTTTCGAAGGCATGCGTGGAGTGCTCTTCGAGCAGGTGTTCCGCGTCGATTTGTTCGCCGCCGCCGTCGCCTTGAACCTGGTCTATCTGGCCCTGTCTTGGGCTTTCTTTCTGTTCATGTTTCACACCGCCCGCGAAAAGGGCCTCTTGTTGCAGCAGGGGGAATAGTTTTTTTAATTTTTTTTTCATTTTATCGGTCTATACCGGGAAAACCGCGTTCGGCTAGGATCGCCGACGCGGGCAAAGGGCTCTCCCGCGATGGCACCGAGAAGCGGAAACCATGCGCTATAAATCGATCTTTTCCGCCACCGTTCTCATTGGCGCTTTGTGGCTTTCGTCCTGCGTCGAATTCCGCCAGCATCCGGCAACGGTGGCACGCAACCTGATGAACCGGGCGACGGAGACCGTCGAGCGTTTCAAGGATTTCCCGGAGCTCAAGGAATTCGCCCGACACATCCCCGGCGCCAAGGCCGTCGTCGTCTTGCCGACGGTGATCAAGGCCGGGTTCATTGTCGGCGCCGAGGCGGGCAACGGCGTTCTCATCGCCCGCGGCGGCGGCGGCAAATGGGGATATCCCGCTTTTTACACCCTGGGCGGCGCCAGCTTAGGCATTCAGGCCGGTCTCCAGGATACCGAGATCGTTCTGGTGGTCCGCAACGACAAGGCCTTGCGGGCGATCTTGGATCGCCAGGGCAAGCTCGGCGCCGATGCCGGCATCACCATCGGCCTGTTCGGCCTGGGCGTGGAAGCCTCGACCACCACCAACCTGGGCGCCGATGTGCTTGCCTTCGCAAACTCGAAACTCGGCGCTTTCGTCGGCGCTTCCCTGGAAGGGGCGGTTCTGGCCCGGCGCAGGGACCTCAACGAAGCCTTTTACGGCGCCGGCGCCACCCCCCGCGCCATCGTCCTGGAGAATAAATATTCCAACGGCAAAGCCGATCCGCTGAGAGCCGTTCTTGCCGCATTTTAAGGGCTTGATCGCCGTTGCCCGGTAAACGGCCGTTGGTATCATTCCGGCAAGGCCAAGCGGACGACGGCGAAAGCGGCCACCCACATGGCGTTGACCAGGCAGGCGACGAGATAAAGATAAAGCGCCCGGCGGATGTCTTTGTCCACCGCCCGGGCGCTGCCGCCGCCGATCCAGGGTTCGGCGACGGTGCGTTCGGCGAGGCGGCGGGGCCCGGCAAGGGTCAGGTTCAAGGCGCCGGCGACGGCGGCGATCGGCCAGCCGGCGTTGTAACTGCGATATTTGCCGGCGTCCCAGAGCATGATTTTCCAGGCCTGCCCAGGTCTGGCGGTGGGCGTGAACAGGGCGGCGATGACGATGAAAAGCCCCGCCAGCCGCGCCGGGATCATGGCCAGCGCGTCGTTCAACCGCGCCGCCGTCAGGCCGAAAGCACGGTAATGGGGGGTCCGGTGGCCGATCCGGGCGTTCATGATAGAGACCACCTTGCAGACCAGAAAGCCGGGAAAGCCGAACAGCAGGTACCAGAAAACCAGCGCCACCACTTCGTCGCAGAAGTTCCGCGCCGAGGATTCGATGGCGGCGCGGGCGACGCCGTGGCCGTCAACCGGACATCCGCCGTCGCCGGCGATCCGGGCCATCGCCTCTCGGGCCGGCTCCAACCCTTGCTCGCCCAACTTGCCGGCGACGGCGCGGAGACGATCGTAATGGCCGCGTTGATCGAGCAGTAAAACCAGCAGCACCGTCTCCACGATCCAGCCGAAGGCATGGTTCTGGCCGAGCCAGGCAACGGCCCAGCCGAGAGCCAGGGAAAGGCCGGCTCCAACCACCGCCACCAGGACTCCGCGCACGGCGCGGTCAAGTTCGCCGCGGTGCTGGCGGTTGAGCTTGAGGTCCAGGGTGTGGATCGAAGCGCCGATGGCGTTGGCGGGATGCCACCCCACCTTCGCCAACAAGCCGGCCTCGCCGATGTAGGCTTCGAGAGCCAGGGCGAGGAGCAGCAGGAGCAACGGCTCGAAGCCCTGCTCGCCGCCGGCGATGCCGAAGGTAAACATGAGCGCGAGTGTGGAAGGGAGGAGGCGCCGCGTCAACGCTCATGGAGTGCGGTCTTGCCGCCCGAAAACCGGCGACTGGAGCATTTCAAGACTGCTCGACACCGGCCCGCTCCCCCTCCCACGAGGGGAGAAACCAATGGTAAAGAGCTTGAGAAAAACCGCCGTTCCGGCCAAGCTTTGCACGGCATCGCCGCCGATTCCGATCCGGCGGCGGAATACGGGGCGCGAGGCTATCACCAATATCCGCGCCCTGTTGGCCTGTCTCGATGGCGAGGGAGAATACCGATGCTGGTCCACTTGAACGGCGAACTGGTGGTCGCCTCGGAAGCCCGCCTCGACCCCGCCGACCGCGGCTTGACCCTGGGCGACGGCCTGTTCGAGACGATTCTTGCCAGGGACTCCGCGCCAGTCCGGCTGGCCGCCCATCTGGCCAGGCTCGAAGCCGGCGCGGCGGTGCTCGGCATGCCGGTGCCGATATCGAAGGCGGCGCTGGCGACCGCCGTCGAGGAAACGTTGTCGGCCAATGCCATCGGCCACGGCGTTCTCCGCCTGACCCTCACCCGAGGACCCGCCCGGCGCGGGCTGCTGCCTCCCGACCGGCTCCGGCCGACGCTGTTGATTACCGCCGAGGCGGCGGACGGCATGCCGCCTTCGCCGGTTAGCGCGGTCATCGCCGCGTCGACCCGCCGCAACGAGCATTCGCCGCTTTGCCGGTGCAAATGCATCAGCTGTCTGGACAACGTCCTCGCCCGCATGGAGGCCGACAAGCGCGGCGCCGACGAGGCGATCCTGCTGAATACCGCCGGCGGCATCGCCGAAACCGCCGCCGCCAACCTGTTCCTGGTGATCGACGGCCGGGCGGTGACGCCGCCCGTCGCCGACGGCGCGCTGCCGGGAATTATGCGGGCCGAGGTCATCGGCCGTGTCGGGGCGGAGGAACGGTCACTGGGGTACCAGGATTTGCGCCGCGCCTCGGAAGCCTTCATCACCAACAGCCTGGGGATCCGGCCGCTGCTCTTGGTGGACGGAGTGGCCATTGCCGACGGCCGGCCGGGCGCGCTGACGGAAGGGCTACAGGCGTGGTTCATGGAGGCGCCGCCGGCGGGCGGGCGGTGATCGGAAGCGGCCGGGGGAATTGAAGCGGGGTCAGATGAACAGCATGGCGCCGTCGCCGGAAGCGTCGTTGAGGAAGGTGACGACGCCGCCGGCCTCGACGGGAACATCGTCGCGCAAAGCCTGTCGTTCGAGGTCCATCGCCCGAAGCCCCATCTCGCATACCAAAAAGCGGACCTCCATGGCGACGCAAGAGGCGAGCAGTTCCTCGAAAGTAGCGATGGCGCTGGCCGCGAAACCGTCATCCATTTCGCCGCCGTCGCCGTCGCCGTCGCCGAGCGGCATCGACCGCCAGGCCGGCGTTCCGTCGGCGGCCGGCCGTTGCAGCGCCCGGCAGGCCCCCATGGTGAAAAACAACGTCACCGGCTTGCCGATGGCGGCGGCGGCGGCGGCCATGACCAAGGCGTAGTGGACCTTGTCGAAATCGCCGGAAAAGACGACGATGGACAGCTTGTCGGGAGGCGGGGATTGTTCACCGCTCATGGATGGAAAGATCCCTGATTTCAGGCGCTTCGCCGCACAGCGGGCAACCGGCGTCCGGCTTGACGGTGATTTTGCGGAAAGTCCAAGCCAGGGCGTCGATGATGAGCAGGGAGCCGGCGAGACCTTCGCCGATGCCCAACAGCTCCTTGATGACCTCGGTGGCCTGCAAGGATCCGACCATGCCGCAAAAGGCGCCGAGCACGCCGGCCTCGGCGCAGGTGGGGATCTGCCCCGCCGGCGGCGGCTCGCGGAACAGACAGCGATAGCAGGGATTGTTCCCATCCTGGTAGGCCTTGAACGTGTAGACCTGTCCGTCGAACCTCAGGATGGCGGCGGAAACCAGGGGGCGGCGGGCGAAATAACAGGCATCGTTGGCGAGGAACCGGGTGGCGAAGTTGTCGCTGCCATCGGCGATCAGGTCGTAGGCGGAAACCAGGTCGATGGCATTGTCGGCGGCGAGGCGTTCGTTATGGGCGATGAAGGAGACCTCCGGATTGATGGCGGCAATGGTCTTGCGCGCGCTTTCCACTTTCGGCCCGCCGACGGACTCCGTGGTGTGGACCACTTGGCGCTGCAGGTTGGAGAGATCGACGGTGTCGTCGTCAATGACGCCGATGGTGCCGATGCCGGCGGCGGCGAGATAAAGCAGAACCGGCGATCCGAGCCCGCCGGCGCCGATGACCAGGACTTTCGAGTCCAACAGCTTCGCCTGACCCTCGCCGCCCACTTCCCTGAGCAGAATGTGGCGGGCGTAGCGCTTGATCTGGTTTTCGCCGAGTTCCATGCGTCGACAACCTAAAAAACCCGGCGGCGCTGGCTTGCGGCGCCGCCGGGGCAAGGCGGACGAGAGCGCCGGTTATTCCTTTTCCAAGCCATCGAAAAGCGGTGTCGACAGATAACGCTCGGCGAAAGAGGGCAGGATGACGACGAGCATCTTGCCTTCCATTCCCGGACGCTGGCCCACCTCCAGGGCCGCCGCCAGGGCGGCGCCCGACGAGATACCGGCGGGCAGGCCTTCGATCCGGGCTGCTTTGCGGCTCATGGCGAAAGCGGTTTCGTTGCTGATTTTGAGGATTTCGTCGATCATGCCGACGTTCAGCACGTCCGGAACGAAGCCGGCGCCGATGCCCTGAATCTTGTGGGGTCCGGGGATGCCGCCCGACAGCACCGGAGAGTCCTCGGGTTCGACGGCGATCATCTTGAGGCCGGGACGGCGGGGTTTGAGAACCTCGCCGACGCCGGTCAGCGTGCCGCCGGTGCCGACGCCGCTGATCACCACGTCGACCTTGCCGCCGGTGTCGCGCCAGATTTCCTCGGCCGTCGTCCGGCGGTGGATTTCCGGGTTGGCGGGATTGGCGAACTGCTGCAAAAGAACGGCGCCGGGAATTTCCCTGGTCAGTTCCTCGGCGCGGCCGATGGCCCCGGGCATGCCCTTCTCCTTCGGCGTCAATTCGATCTCGGCGCCGAGCAGAACCAGCATCTTGCGGCGTTCAATCGACATGCTTTCCGGCATCGTCAGGATCAGCCGGTATCCCTTGGCGGCGCAGACAAAGGCCAGGGCGATGCCGGTGTTGCCCGAGGTCGGCTCGACCAAGACCGTCTTCGAGCCAAGGCTGCCGTCGGCCTCGGCGGCTTCGATCATGGCCAGGCCGATGCGGTCCTTGACCGAGCCCAGAGGATTGAAGAACTCGCATTTGCCGAGGATGTCGGCCTTGCAACCGGTATTGTTCGCCAGTCTTTGCAAGCGCACCAAGGGCGTCGAGCCGATGGTCTCCAGAATGCTGCCGTAAAGGCGTCCCGGCCGCTCCAAGGCGGCGGTTGTTGTCTGTTGTTCATTCATTACGAAAAGGCCTCCTCGACCAGCTTATGTTCTTTCTCATTCTTTTTCTAAAAGGTCATGGGATTCGGCGGCGCTGATGGCGCCGCCGGTATTTCACAAGGATAATGCGGGATTTCGAATGGTTCAATCCATCTCAGATGGAAAAATCCAGATTGCTGCGTCCCTCGCTGATGATTTTGGCGCGGTGGGCGCGGTTGCACAAATCCTCGATGGTGACCTCATCGAGCCGTATGGTGACTTCATCCTGTAGCTCCCGCCACAGCTCCCGCACCACTTTTCGTCCCAGTTCGGAACCGCCATTGTCGTCCTTCGTCGGGTCGTCGCCGGTTTCCATCTTGCCGACGACGCGGACGATGTCGCCGACGGTGATGCGGCGACGTTCGCGGGCCAGACGATAGCCGCCCTTGGGGCCGCGGACGCCGATCAGCACGCCTTCGCGGACCAGATGCTGTAGGGCCTGTTCCAGGTAGCGGCGCGGAATGCCCTGACGCCGCGTGATCGTCCGGCTTTGCACCGGCTGGCTGCCGGCGTGAAAGGCGATGTCGAGAACCGCCTCGATGGCGAACAGCATTTTTTTCGACAGGCGAAGCATGGCGGCTCAGCCTTTTCCTTTCGTTCCCGTCGAGCCGAAACCGCCGCCGCCGCGGGCGCTGGCGCTCAAGCTGTCGGTCTCGGCCCAGGTGAAGGCGCGGACCGGGGCCACCACCATCTGGGCGATCCGCATGCCGCGCTCGACGGCGAAGGCGGCGTCGCCCAGATTGGCCAGGATGATACCGATTTCGCCGCGATAGTCGGCGTCGATGGTGCCCGGCGCGTTGAGCACCGTGATCCCGTGTTTGGCCGCCAGACCCGAACGCGGCCGGACCTGCGCCTCGAATCCGGGCGGCAAGGCAATGGCGATGCCGGACGGAATGACGGCGCGGGCGCCGGGTTCGAGGACCACCGGCTTGTCGACCGCCGCCAGCAGGTCGACGCCGGCGCTCCGATCGGTGGCCGGCGCCGGCAAGTCGAGGCCGGCCCCATGGGCAAGCCGGCGGACGGCGACCTCGATGCCGCTCACGATGCCGCCTCCAGGGCCTCGGAGATACGCTGAGCCAAGCGCTCGGCCACCGCCGGCTTGCTCATCCGAGGCCAATTCTCCACGCCCTCCACGGTGATCAGGTGGACGGTGTTGGCGTCGCCGCCGATGGCGCCGGTGCTGGGCGAGACGTCGTTGGCGACGATCCAATCGCAGCCCTTGGCTTGCCGTTTGGCCAGGGCATTGTCGAGAACCTTGTCCGTCTCGGCGGCGAAACCAACGACCAGGCGCGGACGGCGGTTGCCGGCCTTGGCGATGGCGCTCAGGATGTCCGGGTTCTCGATCAGGGTCAGGACCGGCGCCGAGGCGCCGGTCTTCTTGATTTTACGCGCCGCCGCCTCGGCGACCCGCCAGTCGGCGACGGCGGCGGCGCAAACGGCGGCGTCGACGGGCAGCGCGGCCTGGCAAGCGGCCAGCATCTGGCGCGCCGATTCGACCCGCACCATCTTGACCCCCGGCGGATCGGGCTCGTGCGTGGGTCCGGAAACCAGGGTCGTTTCGGCGCCCCGCCGGGCCAGCGCGGCGGCGATGGCGTGGCCCTGCTTGCCCGACGAGCGGTTGGCGATGTAGCGCACCGGATCGATGGCTTCAAAGGTGGGGCCGCTGGTAACCAGGGCGCGCCGGCCTTCGAGCCGGCCGCCGGAGCGAAAAAAATCGCCGACGGCGGCGACGATATCGTCGGCCTCGGCCATGCGGCCGAAGCCGAACTCGCCGCAAGCCATGTCCCCTTCCACGGGGCCGACAAAAAGGACGCCGCGTTGCCGAAGCAACTCAAGATTGGCGGCCGTGGCGGCGTTGTTCCACATGCGGACGTTCATCGCCGGCGCCGCCAGTACCGGTTTGTCGGTGGCGAGAAGGACCGTGGCCGCCAAACCGTCGGCCAGGCCATGCGCCATTTTGGCCAGGATATTGGCCGACGCCGGCGCCACCAGCACCAGGTCGGCCTCCCGAGACAGGCGGATATGCCCCATCTCGCTTTCGTCGGTGAGCTGAAACAGGTCCTCGTAAACCTTCTCGCCGCTGAGCGCGGCGAGCGCCAGGGGGGTGACGAACCGGGCGCCGCCTTGGCTGAGCACGCAACGCACGGCGGCGCCCTCGGCGCGCAGACGGCGGATGGCGTCCAGGCACTTGTAGGCGGCGATGCCGCCCGAAACGATCAAAAGGATGCGTTTTCCATTCAGCACGCGACCTCCCCGCAATCAAGCAGACTGGGAGCGGAAATATTTAACGAGAAAAATGTGTGGTTAATTTAATCGCCGGCAACAACCGTTGCAAGCCCGTTGGCGTTTTCCTTGCCGTCAAGACATCGGGACCAGCAACGAAGCGGCGATCAAGACCACCGCCCGGAGCGGCGGCGCCTTTTTCAGCTTGGTCGAGGAGACGCGGCGGCCGCCGAGGCTCTTGGCCAAATGGTTTATGCCGCGCACGTCCTTTGGCAGGCAGGAGCCGCCGAAGGCGAAGCCGGGCTTCATGTAATAGGGCGAGATGTTGAGCTTGGTGTCCTGGACGAAGATGTCCATCACGGCATGGCTGTCGACGCCGCTGGCCCGGCAGACCTTGCCGATCTCGTTGGCGAACGAGACCTTCAGGGCGTGCCAGGTGTTGTCCACGTACTTGACCGTCTCGGCCGCCTCGATGGTGGTGAAGGTCACCTTGTCGTCGATGCCCTCGTAAAGGCGGGCGAGGGCCTCGCCGCTCTTTTCGTCGAAGGCGCCGATGACCGTCTTCGGTGGATCGTAGAAGTCGGCGATAGCGGTGCTTTCCCTCAGGAATTCGGGATGGAAGCAAAGGCCGAAGTGTTCGCCGCAACGTTTGCCCGACGCCGTCTCGATGATCGGCAGCAGGTGGTCGCGGGTGGTTCCCGGCGACACGGTGGAGCGGAAGACGACGACGTGATAGCCGCTCTTCCCGGCTAGTACACCCCGGCGGGATTCCTGACCCCATACGATCGCTTTTCCCGCTCTCCCGGTAGGAGCGGACGCGCCGGCGATGCGGGTACATCGTCAAGCGTTCT
>Ga0187833_10002312_pt1 | contig 20623 bp, 19 predicted proteins | sample ETNtaG_37_FD_167968 | JGI IMG/M metagenome (GOLD analysis project Ga0187833, IMG submission 167968) | Marine microbial and viral communities from oxygen minimum zone, Eastern Pacific Ocean - ETNP2014_SV_400_PacBio MetaG (Illumina Assembly) | ecosystem: Environmental > Aquatic > Marine > Hypoxic...
TTGGCGGTTTTACTGGAGGGTGTCTGACTGTGAAGAATTAGTGGGGGTTATGGAGTAATATACTTCACTACATCACTTCCTAAAGTGTTTCCATCTGAATCCTTAGCACTTCCCGATAATGTTACTTTATATGTTGTTCCAGAAGTAAGTGGACTTGCATTATCATCAAATACCGTTCCGTTGTCAGTATCAATCACTAAATGAAGTGTACTACTGCAGGAGATGACAGTAAGACTAAAAAGGGATATGAGAATTATGTATAGAACCTTATTCATCTTTTTCCTAATACCAAAAGAATATTAATGTTTGTTAAAGAAACTACTCTTTTTTATCACAAATTTACAAATTTTAAAAGAGTTGGGAGGAATTTACTTGGAGGGTGTCTGACTGTGAAGAATTAAGTGGGGGTCAATTACAGGAGGTTGAAGCTACTGAATAGTACTGAATATCAGAGCTGATGGACACCTATATGGACACCTAATTATTTAGTAACCCATAGATTGAGAGTTAGTTTTTTAATGATAATTGAAAAGGCAAGGTATTTGTCGGCTTAGGTTTTTTTAATTGATTAATAAAACATTTTATCAGTCTCTATAAAAAAATTATTTTATCTCCTTCCAAATATTGATTTTCATTTCTGAACAATTCCACCCATTAGTAGGCGTCTGGTCTTGCGGGCATGCTGAAAGTGCAATCAAAGAATCAAGCAATACTTCTAAAACAATTTTTGAACTAGGGTTATGCACTGGCTCTTCATATATCATTTCTCCATCTTTAGTAATTTTATTTTTCATAAAAATATTCCACGCTAGCTCTCCAGAAAGGTGACGATTCTCTCCTAAGCCTGACAAAGCTTCACTTATATTTCCAAGACAACTTCGGTGGTTTTCTATTCCATACCTTCGTATATAAGCCTCATTATCGCAACATGGAACAACAATATCATGGTATCCGACATCATCGTATATGATTTTTAAAATTTCTCTCCTCATATTTGTTACTAAAAAATTCCCAACATTTAATTTTATACTCCAGTTGTGAGTTATAGTATGTGCTGGAGAAAACCATTCCCCTTTAGAATCAATAGCCCATGCCATCAAATCGCCTACTTGTTTCCCTTTAACATCAATAATTTCTATACGATCACCTTTTTCAACAACTGTTGCATTTCCTTTTGAAGCAGGAACAATCAATTCTTTTGAAACTTTATATCCATCCATATTTTTAACAAATCCAGTTATAGTTTTTTTATACTAAAATTTAAATTGAGTAAATAATTAATAAACATATATTTCTTCAAAAATAATGAAAAAAATATTAACTAATATAAAAGTAATTCTACTTATCTTAGACCATCTTTCCCAACTTTTTCTTCAAATTTTAATCCTCCTAGGCGAGCATGAAGACGTCCTCTAGTAGATACAGCTACTATAACTACAATTTCGTCAGGAGATGGAGCATCTGGGAAAGAAGCTGTGATTGTGTCGTAATGAGAACGAACGTACAACGCGTCCTTGCAAGCTAGAGGAATATCTATCGAATCCCCTACACTTGCTCTCTTCCCAGTTGAAGGAACCCATGCAACTCCTCCATCCAAAGCATCACGAATAGGATTAGCAAATGAAGTCGTTAGAAATGCATTTCCATGTTCATATTCTCCAAGTGACCCGATAATACAACTCTTTCCATAACTTTCTGCAGTATCACCATCCAAATATTTAATTATTTTTTCACTAAACATCTCCCCTAAGGCAGAAGATTCATCTACTATTTTGCTAAGATCCTTTGAAAATTTACCAGCATATGGATTGAGAATTGCTGCAGCAACAACAATTTTTCGGACTATTTTTTCTCCATCTGCTAAAATTCCAGTTTCATTAGCAAGAGTCTCATCAATTTGATAATACCATTTACGAATGTGATAATTTTTAAAGTTGTTCTCCTTATTCATTTACTTCTTCTCTATTGAAAATGTATTTTTTGAAAAATTGATTTTAATTTATAAAAAGTGGATTTTCATTAATTATTTTTTTTATTCTCAGGCGAAAATTTTCTGCTGATTCATAATCTAACTCCCAATCAACCATAATATAATTTTTTAACATTTTTAAATCTTCTTTTTTTAAAGCTGCAGCTCTGTTGGTGATAACAACATCATTGTCTGAAAAACTAATTCTTTTCCCTGGAAATTCCTTAAGAGAAACTATTTTCCCAGGGAAATACTGTTTAACTAGTGATAACATCCTTTCAACTCCTCGATCCGTAGGAGCGATAACAGTTACAGTTTTTGACTTCTCTAAAAGGGCTATTTTGTTGAGCACTTCTGATTTTGGAATAAAATTCAATCCAATAATATTTTTTGAAGATCCTGTTTTTTCTATAACTTCTGAGATGTGAAAAATAGGAGTAGTAATTAAATCCCAATTTTTAATTTGTTCCTTTGTAATATCATCTATTAAAATCGGAATTACATCAATACCCGTTGAATTTTCAATAATCTCAGTCATTCTACTTAGATCAAATTTATTACATTCTGCAAATGCTATTTTATGAAGGTGTTTGTTATTATTTAAAGACAAAGTAAAAAGATTCAAAATTTTTTCTTCAGAAAATCCAGCATTCTGTGCATTTCGAATAACAGACTCAAATTCATCTAAAATTTTTTCTGCACCTTGTATTTTAGAAATTTTTTTAGCAATAAAAGATCCTTTTCTTGCTTCTGACCTTACAATACCTTCATTTGCCAGTTGCTGTATTGCACGGTTAACAGTCGTAATATTTGATTGAATTTCTTTAGCTAAAGTTCTACAAGATGGCAATTTTTTACCAATAGTAAAAGAACCATTATTAATTCTTTCCAAAATAATTTGATATACGTCTTCTTTTGATAAGACTTTTTGCTTCATTCCAAATAATAGATTTTTTTAAATATTCACTAAAAAAGAATATGGAACAATTAACTTAAATTTAAGTTAATTTCTTTCCCTTTATATTTTTATATCATTAAGATAATTCTTTGAATATCCCTTGTCCACAAGACCAGAATCTTTTACGAGTTCCATTGCAATTAATCTAGAGTTTTTTACTTGTTCAGATTCATTTACTGTAGTGGTTTCTCCATTCTTTAAAAGACACACACCGTCCACCCAGACATCAGATACAGATCTTGGGCTTGTACAAAAAACAATCTGTTGATATGGGTCATTTATTGAAGCAAGCTCTGAGTTTTCACTGAATAATACCAAATCCGCCTTTTTGCCTGTTTCTATACTCCCTACAATGTCAGAAATTCCCAATGCTTTAGCTCCTTCAATTGTTGCCATTATTAGTGCATCCTTTGCTGACATTACAGATGGATCTAGATTATGGACTTTTTGTAGCATTGGAGTAATTTTAATCGACTCAATTAAATTTTGTGAGTCATTTGATGCAGATCCATCGGTTCCTATTCCAACATTAATACTTTCATTACGATACCTCTGGACTGGACATACCCCTGACCCCAAAATCATATTTGCAATAGGATTATGAATTACTGAAAACTTATTTTTATTTAAGAGTGAAATATCTTTCTCATTTACCCAAATCATATGAGCTGCAGTTAAATCTAAATCTAGAAGTCCTTTATTTTGTGCGTGTTGTAAAGGTTTACATCCCCATCTCAAAGAAGAATTAACAATCTCTTCACGAGCTTCCAAAAGATGCGTGTGCACCTTCCATCCATATTTTTTGCACGCATCAATACTCTGTTTGAGTAGTTTGTCGGTTTGTCCAAGCAATGTACCTATTCCAAGGCGAAAATCGATTAAATCCTCATCTCTAACACTTGATTCTAATTCAAAATGCTCTTGCATTATTTTTTCTATTTTAATTGATTTATGAGACGTAACCCCGTCATGACAATCTTCCGCACCAAAACTTACGCAACCCCTCATCCCTATAACCTTTAACCCCTCTACAACACCAAGAGATGCCATTGTTTTAGGATTGCTATGGACAAACATATCATTTATATATGTAACCCCGCTATGTAACATCTCTATTGCTTTAAGGATTGCGCCTTCCCTAGCAGATTCTATATTTAATTTATCTCCAACGGGTGTGACAATTTCTCTACCCCACTCAAAAAGAGTCATTTCTGAGCCCATGCCTGGAATAAGCGCTTCCGAAAGGTGTGTATGAGCATTTATCAAACCAGGAGTAACTATACCTGATCCATTGCCATATGTTTTTAATTTAGGAAATTTTTCTCTAATTTTTGAGAATGTTCCTAGATTCTTAATTTTACCATCTGAAATGTGAATTGCTCCATCACGAATGTCCCCATTGACAGACATTGTAAGAATCCAACCACCTCTTATAATGAATTCCTCCGATGGCAAATTATTTTTTCCCATTTATTCTTAATCTTTTCGTTTGATAATCCTTAGTGAAGCCTTTAAAACCCCAATAAAAGCATCTATTTCTGCCGGTCTTATTGTTAATGGTGGTGCAATTCTAATAGTTCCTTCAGAATTTAACATTGATCCAACAATAACTCCTCTACTTTGCATTTCATTTACAAGAGGCATGGTTATTTTTTTAGGATTTACGTCAAATGCATACCATAAACCTATTCCTCTAATTTCTGTAATTATATCAGGGAATTCTGATTTTGCTGAGTGAAGTCGTTCATTTAAATATGAACCTAGTTCTTTAGATTTATTTATCAAATCATCTTCCATTATTATATCAAAAGCCGCTATTGCAGCAGCGCATGATACAGGATTTCCACCAAAAGTTGTAAGGTGGCTAAGAGGTGGATCTAGGAATGTAGAAAAAATATTTTCTGTTGAAAGAATTGCTCCTAGTGGAAGTCCGCCACCAAAAGATTTAGCTAATGTAATAATGTCTGGAATTATATCCCAATTTTGGCAAGAGAACCATTGACCTGCCCTACCCATTGCCCCCTGTACTTCATCGCAAATCATCAAAACACCTCTTTCATCACAAACTTTTCTAAGGCCAGGAAGGAAATTATCACTAGGAATTCTAACACCTCCTTCACCTTGAACAGGCTCAATAATTACTGCTGCTGTATCTTTACCAATAGCCTGATCGGCAGCTTTTAAATCATTAAATGGTACAAATGAAACTTTTTCTAGAAGTGGTTCAAAAGGTTCTCTCCACTCTTTACGCCAACTTACAGAAAGAGAACCAAATGTTCTTCCATGGAATGAACGTTCAAACGCCACAAAACCAGGTCTACCGGTATACTTCCTAGCCAATTTTAAAGCCCCTTCATTTGCTTCTGTACCTGTGCTAGTTAAAAAAGCCACGTCCAAATCTCCAGGCGAAACACTCGCTAAACGTTCAGCAATTTCTACCTGTGGTATCAATGTAAATCGACCGTATACGTTTACATGTGCAAATTTTTCCATCTGGGTTTTTACTGCATCTACGACTTTTGGATGAGAATGTCCAACATTTGCCACTGCTATTCCTGAAATCATATCAAGGCATGGTAATCCTTCAGCGGTCTTAATTGCACAATCTTTCGCTTCAACCACTATCAACTCTTTTTCTCCAGGAACCGTTTGGGCAAGATGCTTAACAAATTTTTTCTTATAGTTATCAATTTCTTTTTTGTCGTATTCGGGTCTATTATTAAATTTTTTTATTCCCATTGATCCCTTTAAATTCTTTCCATATCAAATGTTTTTTTATCCAAATGTTTTATTAAACCAATTAACTGCTCTAATGGTTTCTGCTTCGGTATGCTTCATCCTCTCCTTCCATGCTTCTTGTGAAACTTTTCGAATTTTTAATCCAGAACTTCTAGAATAAATAGCAATCCGTGCTCTCTCTTCAAGGAAATAAAGTCTAGTTGCAGCTTCTAGAAGATTTTTGCCTGTAGTTAGAGATCCATTTGAACCAAGAATTATTGAAATATCATTTCCCAAACTTTCAGCAACTTCTTTTGCAGAAATTTCGGTGGTGATAAGATTAATATTATTGTTATTTTTTACTCGTTCTCCAGGAATAGCCCCTAGACCATGAAGAAGTGGAAGCTCATCAGAACTAACTGCCCAAGTTGAAACAAATTTTCCATGTCCTCTACAAATTGCATTTATATCACTTCTTGCTATATATATTGCAGCATGCATAGGGGCTTCTAGTGGAAGATCCTTCATTGTTTTTTTTGTAAATTTTGAAAATTTATAAGATATTATATCCTTTGAAGTAATATTCTTCATAGGCCTTGTAGTAGTTATAAGAAAACCTTCTTTGGTTCTCAATGAAACATGACCAAAGCCTTCAATAAGTTTCGCTTTGACAAGCATTTTTGCTGTTACAGCAACTTCAGTTTTTAATTCTGTTTCATACATGATATTCTTTCAACATTTCACTGGATGGCCGAATATTTCTCAAAGCAATGAAACGTGATCTAGTTAGTTCATCTATTGTATATCCTAACCCCTCTCTTCCGTATCCAGCCAATCCCACTCCGCCAAAAGGAACAATTGGTGGTCGATAATTATTCGTTCCATTGATAACTATGCCACCAAAATCTAGCTGATGTGCTATTCTGAACGAGCGTTCTAAATCTTTTGAAAATATAGATGAAGTAAGTCTTAGAGAAGTTTGGTTGGCAATTTCAATAGCTTCACTATCTTCTTTTACCCTTATAATAGGGAATACTGGACCAAAAATTTCATCATCTATGGCAACATCAGCTTCTTTAGGTACCTTGTCTATTAATGTAGGGGAGTACCATGAATTACCAGTTATAACATTTCCCCTAACAAGCACTCCCCCTTGTTTTACAATCGAATTGACCTGGGAATAAACTTTCAAAGCACTCTCATGATTGATCAGGGGACCTAAATTACTTTCTGGTAGTTCAGGGTTACCCATTATTATTTTACCTAATTCACTATCAAGTTTTTCAGTTAGTTCATCTGCTATATTTTCCGTAACAACAATTCTTTTTGTAGCTGCACAGGCCTGTCCATTCATTAAAAGTCTACCTCTAATAGATTCCGATACAACATAATCCAAATCTGCATCTTCAAGAACAATGGCAACGCCATTACCTCCTAGTTCTAGGTGTAATAGCCTCAAATATTTTGCTGTGGATTCTGCTAATGAAATTCCTGCTTTAGGACTTCCTGTTAAACTTACTGCGTCAATTTGAGGATGAGAACAAAGTTCGGAACTAAATTTATTTGTACCCAGAACCACTTGAAGAACATCTTTTGGTAATCCAGAATCAATAAAAATTTTTGCCGCCATAATTGTAGCAAGAGGATTTTGAGGAGGAGGCTTAAGTATAACCACATTACCTGCAACAATTGCTGCTGCAGCTTTTTCAAATGTTAATTCTATAGGAAAGTTGAAAGGTATTACGCAAACTACTACCCCCAAAGGAACTCTTTCAACAATTGTCAAATCTCGTTCGCCATTTGGTAAGGCTCCTGTCGGAGCAATTTTTCCTGAATCAAATTTGCCCAGATTAGAATTTTCTTCAAGAAGATTAGCTGCACCCAAAATTTCCTTTTGTGATTGAATGAGAATTTTTCCACTTTCTTTTGAATGAAGAGTTTCAAGTTCATTTTTTTTTGAAATTAATTTTGTTGATGCATCCTTTAAAATTTTAGCTCTTTCATGAGGAGCAGTAAAACGCCAACTGTTGAATGCTTTCCTAGCTTTTTCTACGATAATAGGAATATTTTTTTCCTCAAAATATCTTACTTCACCTAAAACTGAACCATCTGCAGGTGATTTTATTTTGTATTTAGAAATAGACATGATTTTTTTATCCAATCTTATTTAGACATGTCAATAAATAATCAAGTGTTTCTTTTAAACCTAGTGGAGTATCATTACCATCGCCTCTTGCATATATTGAACGAACCGATTTCGGTGATGAATTTCGTCCTTCTTCTTTCAGTCTTTTCTCTAAATGATGCTGAGCTAATTTTAATTGTTCAAGGGTTGGCATGATTTTTAATATTTCAGATTCAAGATCTAGAACTCCATTAAGTTTTTTCCGACCTCCTTGAATTTTTCTAGAACTAGATATTCCTTCTTCTAATCTAATTTTTTTAGATGCCAAAAAACTTCGATGAGTCAAGCCTGGCGAGACCCAAGCGACAATTTCATGGTAATGATTGCCTACCCTTTTCAAAGATGAGGTTATTACTTCCACTAAATGATTATGCATTTCCACATATGAACTCCTCTCCGCGTTACCCCATTTCCACTTACCTCCTTTAACCTCAGTTGCTGTAGAATCTGGTCTGTATGGAGAAACAGATGTTCCTCTTGATTCGAACAATCCTGGATCATCATAAGATGTTGCTGGACTCTGTTTACCATTCCAAAAGTATATAAATTGGTAAGGTACAATGCCAAGAGGTTCAGAAATAACTATTCTTTCCAATATAAAATTCTTTTTTTTTAAATATCCTTCATGAAATATCTCTGGATCATCACCTTTTTCTAGAAGTTTTTCAAATTCGTTTGGAGCTTCACTTATACCGGTAGGTTTCCAACCGTCTCTTAGTAAAGCCGCATTTATTGCTTTGTGTTCTCTACTAGTAATATATGGTTTGTATTTTGTACATGGAATAATTAATGCCAATCTCTTTGTTCCCTTTGGAATGGGGCTAGGGGTCCATTCATTTTGAATAAATTGCTGCCACTTTTTTATTTTAGGATGCATTAGAGAATCAACATTTTCTTGCGGTGAGTAAATGCATAAGGAAGGATCTATTTTAAAAGGTTTTCGAATTTTTATTGCAGATTCATGGAATCTATTCTCTCTAGTAAATTTGTCCATATTTAAACCATTTATTTAATGTTTTTCTTCTGTTATCTCTTTATTTATTAATCAAAACATCAAAATATTTTTTTAAATAATTATTGAATTAATTTATTATTGCTTGCTCTTAGCAAGTGCTGATGGAGGGAATGTTTCGTCAAAAAGTCCCTGTGGTAAATTTTTTAAATAGTCTAAAACATTATCTAAATCTGTCACATCAACATATTTCATGTGTAAATCAAAAAGTGCTAATTTGTGGGATGCTTCTCCGCGATCAAAAACAGCCTGATGTGGAATAGTTACTTTAATATCATAAGAAAGTGCATCAACTGCTGATGCCCTTACACATCCACTTGTAGTAGAACCTAAGATAATTAGTGAATCAGCTTTCATCATATTCAAGTGACTCATAAGTGGTGTTCCAAAGAATGCTGACGGTTTCCTTTTTTCTATAAAAAGATCAGATTCGTCTGGAGCAATTTCTTTTACAATTTCGTTTCCCATATGACCTTCTACATCAACTTGATCTTTTGATCTGTAGCTTTTCAAAGTCCATACTCCTAAATCAAATCCATCTTTTCTACGAGGATTAGTTGTATATATAATTGGCAACCTTTTTTCTCTTGCGTGTTTTAAAATCTTTATTATTGCTGGGATCGATACATCCCAGGCTACACTTCCACAAGAATACCTCCAACGTTTTATGGATTCTAAGATTGGTTCGGAACGATCTCCGCAAAAATTATAATTTACATCTACAATTAGAATCGCAGGCTTATTACCATATCCTGCATTTTTCCCCCAACCAGCTGCTTTAAAGACTTCTCTATCAGTTTCAGTCAAAAAATCACCTGCAAATTCAAATATGTCAAATGCCATAATTCCTTTTATATTAAATTGTTTGTCAATACCAATTAGTTTTTTAAAGTTGATAGATTAGAGAGACCTGCTGCTTCTACAAGTTTAACTGCTTGCGATTTTGAATGTTTAACTACTTCATATGTTGATACATTAGTAACTTTCCCGTCTTTAAAAATATTTTCTCCATCCACCCAAACTTCCTTTACTTCAGTTTTACCAGCACAATATACAACTGCTTGGAAAGGGTCGTGGATATTTGCTAATACAGGTGAATCGCCGTCTAATATCACAAAGTCAGCTCTCTTTCCGACTTCTAATGATCCTAAATACTTTTCAACACCAAGTACTTTTGCTCCTTCAATTGTAGCCATATGAAGTGCGTCATGTGATGAGAGTGCCGTTGCTTGCATTTTATTAACTCTTTGCAGCAATGGAGTTATCTTTATTGACTGCAACATATCCTGACTGTCATTACTTCCTGCTCCATCAATACCTATTCCAACGTTTATACCCATATTACGTAGTTCAGGTACAGGGCAAATTCCAGAAGCAAGTATCATATTTGAGATAGGGTTATGAGCTACTCCGACAGATTTCTCAGATAAAATTCTAGTATCTTCTGCATCAACCCATACGCAATGAGCAGCAACTGTAGAATTATCAAATAATCCTTTTTTTGAGCAATATTGGATGGGAGTTAGTCCTTCATCGTTTCTCACAGCTGTAACTTCTTCTCTTATTTCCTGAAGATGAATGTGAGCGCTAAAATTACCATTTTTACAAAAATTTATTGACTCATCAAATAACTTTGGAGACTGAACTCTGACTGCAGCAATACCTACGCTAAAAGTACATAATTTGCTATTTTCTGCAGCATCAGCTAAAACTTCGTGTTCTTTTAATAGTTTTTTTATTGATATCCCAGATCTAATATCACCGGCTCCAAAAGAAACGACTCCTCGTAATCTTAATTCTTCTAATGCCTTAACAACACCAGGAGTTGCATTTTTAGAATGAAAAGGGTCATAAACAAACATATCGTTGACTAGAGTAACCCCACTTTGAATCATTTGGATTCCTGAAAGTAAGGTTCCAAAATACGCCATTTCATAATCCAAAACTGGAGCTGCACGACCAACAAGAGCCTGGATCCATTCCCATAGAGTATATTGCTCAGCAATCCCAGTTATAAGAGACTCAGAAAAATGACCATGCACATTGATCAAGCCTGGAATTATAATATCATTTTTTTTGCCTGAGACAGGTTCTTCAGGGAATTTTGAATTTAGTTCCTCCCATTTCCCAATTTCAGAAATAACACCATCTTTAACCCTAAATGCACCATCAAAGATTTCTTCTGGCTCAGCTGAAGTTAAAATATATTTACCGCGAACTAGCATATAAGATTTCTTTTTTCACCTTTACCTTTCTAGGAATATTTTTGTGATAATCAAAAACATTTTCTCTTAATGTAGAAAGTTCTTTATAAAGTTCTGGTCTTCTTGCTCTAAGAAGCCCAGGTATAGAAGAAAATGTTTTTGGCTCCCTAATTGAATCGTCTCTTGATCGCAAATAACTCACTCTTTCTAAGTCTAATGTATTTAAAATCATTTCTTCAGTTTCTGATTCTTTTTCTATTTTTTCAGGTCCAATAATCATTGCCGAACCTTTTTCATTTCCCCAAATGTTGTTTGTTAGAGCTACATAGCATAAATTCTCAATTGCCCTAGCTCTAGCAATAATTTCCCAATTTTCTTTTAAGGATGTAAAGCCTCCTCCTGCTGGAGATAAGATTACTTCTGCACCGCTAACTGCAGCTAAACGAACATATTCTGGTATCCATAATTCAGAGCAAACAATTACTGATAACAAAACTCCTTTTACTTTGAAAAGTGGAGGACCATTTTCTCCCGGAGCAACCCAAACTTTGGTCTCACTCAATGGCAGTGTGGCTGGATGCGTCCTTGGATATCGCAAAATTTCTAAACCGCTTGAGTCCACAATATAAACTACTAAGCGATAATGACCATCAGAGCAATGTTCCATTCTACTCCAACAAACAGCTATACTTTTATCTTTAGCTGATTCACAAATGGCAGTAGAAGCATCATAAAAGTGTTTTGGTTTTCTAAGGATCGGGCCAGGATATCCTTCGGGAAAGAGCACTAAATCTACATTTTCTTTCGATGCTTTTTCAATATAGGATAATGCTCTTTCAACGTTTTTTTCGGGATCAGGCTCTACTATGATTCTTGGTTGAACGATAGCAAGCCTGAAAGATTTTGACTTTTTGGTCATAGGCCAATAGACGGATCAATAAATTTATTGGTTACCATTTCCCTAGGATTTAAAGTAGAAACATCAACATCTGTTACAAAACCTACGATTTCCATTAGTCTTTCAACCCTTTCTGGATTGAAGTCTCCAATAAAATAATTTTCTCCATTACCGACAATATCTAATGCTAATTGTTGTTTATGGGAAAATTTAGCTGAAATCATTGTATATACCCATCCCGTAAGATAAGAGTCGGCCAATTTAACTATTAACTCATTAGTTTCATTTGGATTTTGAATATATTCAACATGAGAACGCTGAATTATAGGGACCAGTCTTTCTAAACATTCTGCTTTTTTATCGATATCTTCTTTCTTTACAGCTAATGCTTGGAAATATTCTGGGAATCCGGCATCGTGGAGAAGTTGAACCTTTACTGGCTTACCCCATTCTTTAATTTCAACTTCATAAAGGAAAGGTTCTGCTGTCGCAAAACCAGCCTCAGCAAGCTTACCATTTGCACTTATAAACGCTGCAGGCTTTGCCATATCACTAAGATCCATTTGAGATTTTTTCATTATCCCTTTAGCAACAAAATATTTCCAACCGATATCAGGACGTCCTAACATTATCGTAACATTACGTTTTTTAAGATCCGAAATACTGTTAACATCAGGATAAGTAGCAGCATCCCAATAAATTGAAAACGGGCTCTTATCTAATGTGGCCATAACTGCTACAATCGGTAGATCTTTATAACTACTAATCAACTCAGTTACTCGAGAAAAACCCATAAAAATACTTGAATCTGCATACATAAGTGCTTGAGCAGGTTGGAATCCTACTGGAGGACCACCAATTCGAACTTCAACATTTATTCCGGTTTTTTTCCCGGAAGCCATAAGAGGCCCTATAACTTTTTTCTGATCCTTATCTATTTTATATCCATTGCCAACTAACTCATAAATCCCCCCATGCTCTGACTCTGGCTGCCAATCCAATTGAATAACCAAGGGGTTGGGACAAAGCCCTTTTAAGGAAGTTGACCTGGCCATTACGCTTGTAGACATTAAAAAATAAAACGCGCATAAAATAGTTGTTATTGCTTTAATTCTCATATTCACCTTTTAAATTAATTGTTTACAAAAATATAAATTCTAAATGATTTGAGGAAATTATTTTTGGGAGGTCCTCTTCTCCCATTACTATAAAAAATACATTTGTTGTGTAATAAATTTTTCATCAATTTAATTTTCTTAATAGATAAAAAATAATTATTATTTTATTTAGACCAAGCTTCAGACCAATGACCAACTAATCTTCTACCAAAATATGAAAAAGACCAAAAAACTGTAACACCAAGTAAACATGCTACAAAAGTAGCTGATAAAAGTTCCTCAGTTCTTAACCTTGAACTATATACCTTTAACAACATTCCAAGACCTGGACTACCCCTCCCAAAAAAGAAATCACCGACTATGGACCCTATAATTGCCAAGCCTGCAGATGTTCTAAGTCCAGTAAACATGTCTGGAAGAGCATATGGGATCATAAGCTTTGTAGCACGAGTCCATCTACTTGAATCATGCAATGTTAGGAGGTCATGTAGATTTTTGCTGGCTCCATTTAAACCTGTTAGGGTATTAATAATAATTGGAAATATTGAAATTATTACAACAACAATTATTCTAGCCAGCATGTCAAAACCAAACCAAAATCCAATTATTGGTACAAGGGCTAAAATTGGTACTGTCTGTGTAAAAACTGCCCATGGATATAAAGACCTTTCAATCCACTTTGCCTGGCTCATTAAGAGAGCAGTAGTAAATCCTATTATGAATGCTATTCCTAATCCTATAAAAGAAACCCTTGTGGTTAGAAACAATCCCTTTAGAATTTCATCTCTATGTTTTGGAACAAAAAACCCTTCATAGATGATCGAGTGAGGTGGAGGAAGTAAAAATCTTCTTGTAGGCTCTAAAACTCCATAAGTTATGAAATAGTGTATTCCAATTACTACAAACAAAACTAGCAAAGGAGGAATAGACTTTTTTATAATAGGGACTATCATCTAATCTCTCAATTTGTTCATGAAAACTTTTCTAGTATTTTTCCAACCTCTCCAGATAATTCAGCAAATTCTGAAGTATAACGAATCCCTGAATCTCTGGGGTATTTAAATGGAACCACAAACTCACCTTTGATTGTTCCAGGTCTCCCAGAGAAAACCAAGACTCTCGAACTCAAAAATAATGCCTCTTCTACTGAATGTGTAACAAATAAAGACGTAAACTTTTTATAGTTATATAATTGCATTAATTCTACATTCAATCTTCCTCTAGTTATAAGATCAAGTGCCCCAAAAGGTTCATCAAATAGAAAAAGTTCTGGTTCCAAAACTAAAGATCTGGCCAAACTCGCTCGCATTTTCATACCTCCTGACAAAGCGATGGGATAGTGTTCGGAAAAGTCTTGTAACCCTACTAACTCTATTATAGCGTTAGCTTTTTTTTTAATTATTTTCTTATCTATTTTTTCAAGTTCAGCAAGAAACTCGATGTTTTTTCTTACAGTCCTCCAAGGCATCAAAGTAGAATCTTGAAAAACGTATCCAACTTTTTTTGTATTGGTATTCATACTTCCTAAAGAGGGATAGTCAAGTCCTGATGCAATACGAAGAATGGTAGATTTTCCACATCCAGATGGTCCAACTAAAGCCAAGAACTCGCCTTGATCAACACTTATATTAACATTTTCAAGGGCAGTTATAGCTCCAAAACTTTTAGAAACATTTTCAAAAGTTATTATTTTCTCAGTCATTTATTAATTTATATGAGACTTTACTATTTTGACGAATTCTTTAAGTTTTTTTAACTTCTGTATACCTCAGAGTTTCTTTAGAAAAACCAGGACGATCAAAATCCGATTTCTCCCATCTGTCAGTAACAGCAATTCTTGCAGGACTTCCAACGTTAACAACTTCATTTTTTGGTCTTAATTTACGTGGTAGATATGATCCTCGTGGTTCACCTACAGGACGCATTCCTGGAGAATCATCTGCCCATTCTGCTGAAACCTCCCCTCTAAGTATCGTTTTTATTGGCCAACCGTTGAAGGTATGTCCTTCCATTATGGACCAACCCGAGCGAGTGTTAATATGTTCCTTGCCGACTTTAACTTCTCTACCAATGTCAATAATGACCATGTCAGCATCAAATCCTGGAAGTAAAGATCCTTTTTGTCCCCATAATCCCGAAGTCTTTGCTGGATTTTCACAACTAACTTGTACTAACCTTTCTATGCTAATTCTATTTTTGTTGACTCCTTCAGAAAGTAAAACGGGTAAAAATAATTCAACTCGACTAAATCCTGTACGACAATCCCATATTCTTGGGTTGTACATTTCTGCATAGGATGAAGGCTCCCATCCAACAACGTGGTCTGAACCAACAACATCAACTATTCCTTCAGCGAGGGCTTTCCATAGAGCATCAATATTTTCTCTTCGTCTTAGTGGTACGTTTATTCTCCATCCGTATTCCGGTTCAGCCCAAAGCCATGGGGGTCCCGTTTGAGCATATACTTCCAATCCTTCAGCTCTTGCCTTTAATACTTCTTCAAAGCTAAGTTTTGTTGTACAATGTTGGAGATAAAGAGGGACATGACCTGGTGTTTGATTTGCTAAATATGAGTATGCTCGTATGTGCTGTGCCTCCAAAAAATCTGGGGATCGATCTGTCCATGCCCCAAAATCAGTTCGTCCAGCTTCTCTCAATCTTGCTTCAAATATCCTAGCTATTTCCCAATTTTCTGGGTGAATATGGACTATACCAGGATACCCAAGATGAGCTATTTGCTCCATAACTAGAAATACTGTTCCATCATCTATACCTGTACCAAGTCCTGCTCGCCGACTTGGCCAGTTCGTATCGTCATCATCAGACATCCCTTTCATACCTCTAGTTTGAAGATATAATTTATAAGATGTTACGCCATGCTCTTCTGCATATTGAGGAATTTCATGTGCCTGTTCATCTGTTTCTAACATATATGTTAAATAAGCATCCACTTGACTAACAGAATTTATTACTTCTTTACCAGAAGGGAACGTTTTATTAAATGATACTACATCGGATTTACTTACAACTTCTTTAAAGGGTTTAGTGCCTAACCTAGTTGTTGGTGCCTGAATACCCCAAGTAGTTATACCAGCACAAGCCGCTGCTTTTGATTCTGTTTGCATATCATAATCAAATGGAACATAGCAACCTGGATGGGCTTCTGAATCAACAATTCCTGGTAAAACATAATTACCTTTCGCATCTATTGTTTCTTTAGCCTCTGGCATCATTTCTTCGGGAGCCAGTAATGCAACTTTTCCATCTTTAACACCTATTCCTATTCGATATTTACCTCCACCTAACACAACAGTACCATTTATTACTGCTAGATCTAATTTTTCCGTTGTCATATTATTCCTCCTAAATTTGTGTTTCCTGTAAGTTACAGGAATTCTAAAAGCGTTTGGCCATCATGTCAAGATTTATTTTTCATTTTATAAATTAACATTTCTAATAAAAATATTATAAAAACAGTAATTTAACAGATTAAATCAGTTTAGTACATTTGTTTATTTTAAATAATGTATTAAACAATTCAAAAAATAAGTACACTAATATTTTCGAAGATAGTTTGAAAATATTATATTTTTTGTTAAATTGACCATGACGATTTTTTAAAATAATTTTAGGGAGATTATAAAATGTCTACAGGATTTGTTTACGATACAAGTTTTTCAGATCATACGCATCACGAATCACCAGAATCAGCCATTAGAATAGAGAATTTGTTTGAATACTTTAGCAAAAGCCAAATTTTTGATTCACTAGAAAGAATTCAAATTGAAACTATACCATGGGATTTAGTATCAAGTTCGCATACCAAAAGTTATGTTGAAAAAGTAAAATATTTTTCAAAAAATAATAAAAAAAGGATTAGTTTTGACACATATTTAACTCCTCATGCGGCAGGTGCTGCTCGTTTAGGAGCCTCAGGTGCGGTTGCGTCCACAAAAGCTGTTTTAGAAGGAGAAGTCAATAATTCTTTTTCTTTGATGAGACCAGTCGGTCACCATGCTCACTCTACTCATGCAATGGGTTATTGTATATTTAATAATGTTGCAATAGCGGCAAATTATGCACTTCAGGAACATAAAATTGACAAAGTCATGATAATTGATCTTGATGCACATCACGGTAATGGAACAGAACAGATATTTTACGCCAGTAATGATGTTCTGTTTGTTTCTTTTCACCAGCATCCTTGGTTCCCTGGCACTGGGGATTGTTTAAGAGCTGGTACAGAAGCTGGTTTGGGTTATAACTACAATATTGCTATGCCAACTTGGAGTGACAATTCTAGCTATATGAAAGGATTTTCAGAAATTGTTATTCCACTAGCAGAGAAGTTTAAACCTCAAATAATTTTGGTATCCATGGGATATGATGCACATTGGATGGATCATTCATCTGTTTTAGGTTTAAGCGTACAAGGTTATTACGATTTAACAAAATCAATTAAAGATCTTGCTGCTAGTATTTGTTCAGGCAGGCTAGTATTTGTTTTAGAAGGGGGATATAATTTGGTTGCTACTCAAGAATGTTTAGTAGCTACATTTAATGCTTTGGTTGGTAAATCAAAATTCATTGATACTTTTGGTTTATGTCCAAATAAACCAGTAGCACCTCCAGATCAAACAATTATTTATTTAAAAGGTTTAGTCGAGTTCATGCATGGTGCTAATGAAAAAAACTTTTACGATATGCCAGTTGAAGTACCTTATAAAACAGAATAGATTTTAAATATAAATAATTAAAATTAATAGTTCTCAACAATGCTGATTTGTTTAAATGTAAAAATATTTGTTTTTAAACAGTGTGTCTACCAGGATCAAATGAATTAAGAATATTATTCTTGTATACCTTAATTTTTTTAGTTGCAGGAGGAGTATTTCTAGATCTTCCAATAAACCTTGGAATACCCTGCGTAAATACAGCTGTGATCGCCGGGTAATCTCCGTTCTTTATAGAGGACAAAGCATCTTTCTTGCTGCAACCTAAAGCAGCATCTAAAAGAATAATATCTGCATCTTTTCCACGCTCTATAAATCCGTTATTTAGTTTGTAAACTACTGCATTGTTTCCTGTTGCTGCAGAAATCATCATTTCTGGCGAATAACTAGAAAGACAGGACATTTCACAAATGGTTTTTATCATTCCAAGCGGCATTACACCTGTTCCAGTTGGAGTATCTGTTGCAAAAATTATTCTGTCAAAAGCTTCTGCGGATATGGCCAAATCTAGGCACATTAGTGCAGTTCTTATATTCCCTGCTTGGCATATTTGAAGGGCAATTTTACTTTCATTAATTACCCTAGGGAAATCTTTGTCTGGCATAGCAACTGGACCTCCATTTACATGAAAAGACACATCAGGCATCATATCAAGTAAATGGTCTCCATGAATGGGAGAAGAGTCTGGAATTGAAGCACCACCTGTATGAACATTTACTATCATTCCTGATTTTTGAGCCATTTTTACAAATGGTTTATATTCAAATGCAGATTTAAATTGTCCAAACCCCGCTTTAGCTATCCAGACACCTTTATCTGCTGCATAGTCAAAATGTTTTTGAGTTAATCCTGGTTCTAAAATAACTGCACCTCCATGCACTCTCATTCCTCCTGGACTATAATTGTCAAAACTTTTTTTTGCTGCAACTGCAAGAGCAACAACTCCATCAGGATCTTTAGGTCTTCCTGGTACGTGAACCTCACTAGCGGTTATAGAGGTAGTTACACCTCCATGAAGATAACTTTCAAGGAACCCAATTGCCCTTTGACGTGGTGTATAATCCCCAAATGCAATGTGAACTTGAGAGTCTATTAGACCTGGTATGGCAGTCATTCCATTTGCATCTAAAACAAATTCACATTTTTCAATATCATCTCTGTTCAATGTCCCAACTTTCTTGATTAAACCACGATCCATTAAAATTCCATCTCCTTTTTTAAATGGTTTTCTCCAATTCCCACTTACTATTTTACCCAGATTTATTATGGCTGTTTTATACATATAATCCCTTTTTCTAATTCGAATTTTTATAGTTTAATAAAGTAAAATTTTAATTCTCTTTATACATATAATTGGGTTAATCTAGCATAATTTAAAATTTTCAAGCAAGTAAATTATATAAAATTTTTTAAATTTCATATAACAATTTGCTAAATCTAAATACAAAACATTTTATAAATGTTTGGGAAATACAAAAGAAAAATATTTCCTAGAAACTGGTGCACCAGACAGGACTTGAACCTGTATACTACTGATTAGATGTCATACGTCGTGGATAAACAGGGAAAGACTACAACAAATAAGGATAACAATATCAAATAGTTCATCGGACTTCATTACTGTCACACATCCCCTAATATGGCCTGTTTTTGTAAGCTAATGGCACAATATTGGCACAAAAAACACCCTCACATACGAGTGCCATAAATAAAGTTTCCTGCCTTACCAACAACCCCCATTTCAAACCAGATATTCTTCAATTCTATTGAAGTGAAATTTTCTACCAAAAGTGTTGCTAAGTATTATCATCTAGACTTTTTTATATTATATTTTAACATAAAACATGGACAAAATTCTTACCAACAATGAAATTAATCAGTTTAATAATGATGGCGCTATCTTTCTCAAAAGTAAGTTTGATATCGAATGGATAGAAAAGTTAAAAACAGGAATCCAAAAAGATATTGAAAATCCAAGTCCAAGATTTAAATCTCATACAGTAGAAAAGGGTGTTCCTAGATACCTAGAGGATTATTGGACATGGGACCTAGTTCCCGAATTCAAAGACTTTGTATATAATTCTCCTTATGCCAAAATAGCATCTGAATTAATGGGTGCTAAAAAAATAAATTTAGTAATGGATAACTGGTTTTTAAGAGAAGCTGGATCAAAATCTTCAACACCATTTCACCATGATATAAGTTATTTTGACATGGATGGAACAATGTGTGTTCTATGGTTACCATTACAACCAACAGGAAAAGATGAAGGAGTTGTTTGGGTTAGACGGTCTCACTTGTGGAATAAACTTTTTTTAAGAGTACTTTTTAAAGACGGACATAAAATTGAAGGAACTGAATGCATTGTTGATGGTAAAAAATATGAACTTCCACCAGATATTTTAGGAAATAAAGATAAATATGAATTTTTACAATGGGACTGTGAATTAGGTGACGGTGTTATATTTGATATGAGAACCCTTCATGGTACACTGAGTTCTTCAATTCCGCAAAAAACATTAAGTCGCTATACTTTAAGAGTGGCCAAGGAAGACACTAAAATCAACTATGATGGAGATTGGACAAGCTTTAACTATAGAAAAGCAATGCAAGATGGTGGTTATAAAGAGGGCGATAGCCTAGGTGGAAAAATGTTTCCAACTTTATTTGAAGAATGTCATTAATCAAGGCCTGTTTTTGTAAGCTAATGCCACAAAATCTTGCCCTCGTGCAGGCCAAAAAAAGTCTTTAATTATGAGCTCAATATCAGGGCTGACAGACACCTATATGGACACCTTTACAAAAGATACAATATCTATTAAACTTGA
>Ga0187833_10002314_pt1 | contig 20602 bp, 18 predicted proteins | sample ETNtaG_37_FD_167968 | JGI IMG/M metagenome (GOLD analysis project Ga0187833, IMG submission 167968) | Marine microbial and viral communities from oxygen minimum zone, Eastern Pacific Ocean - ETNP2014_SV_400_PacBio MetaG (Illumina Assembly) | ecosystem: Environmental > Aquatic > Marine > Hypoxic...
TAAATAAATGTATTTAAGATTATTAAAAGTCTAATGTCAGAATCAAATAAATCTACAATAACATAAAATAAAGCACCCTTTAAAGCGGAGACACCTTTTAGCATACTATCCAAGTTAGTATTGATTTCCAGGAAAGACCTATAACCTGAAGGGTCTTCAGGTTTTTCAAAAAGGGTCTTCATTGCTGAGTCTAAAGGCTCCCAATAAACTTTATATCCAAGAAAAACTTCCTTAATGTTTTGCGATACCTCGCTAGATAGTACGAAATAAGTATTTGCATCTGGGTGAAAGTTCCACTCAATTCCTAGAAAGCGCTCAATAGTTAATACACCAACACATACTAGAATTGATACAAAAAACATTACCCAAGGTCTGTATAAAAAATTTATCCAAGAAAAAATCACTTTTCAGACTTCCAGATGTTTTTTTCTGTGTCAAACCTTTTAATAATTTTGGCTGGGACGCCTGCTGCAATTACAAAATTAGGCAGGCTTTTTGTAACAACTGAACCAGCACCTATTATTACACCATCACCAATTGAAACACCAGGCAATATGGAGGCCCGTTCACCAATCCAAACATTATTGCCAATTATCACAGGGCTCGAAGTAAGACTTCTTTTAACAGGGGCTTCAAAAGGGCTTGACTGGAATTCTCCAGAATAACTACCATGATTATGATCAGATATATAAACACCTGATGCAATTAAAACATCATCGCCTATTATTACACTCTCCAAGGCTCCAATGTGTAAATTATGATATGCCATCATATTCCTACCAATTTCTAGTTTTGCATTTTCGCCAAAAACTTCAATTATTAGCCCAGGTCCAGTTGAAAATCCCCTCCCATACACAAAAGTTCCTTCATTTCTTATGTAATATGGTCGACGAATAATTCTTGCTTTAGGGAACATTATTTTAGAAAAAATAAGGTCTATTGTGAGTCTCAAAAAAGCAATTAAACCTATTGATTTATATAGTTTAAAAGATTTAGTTATTAAACTCATTAAGGATTATTTTAAAAAATAATTTTATTATATAATTATACTTCTTCTAATAAAAAAAACCTTCAAAATTGCTGAAATAGATATGGCACAGATAATTGATTTTAATTTTCTTTCTAATTTCTTAATATCCGTCGTTCCTTCGTCAATAACTAATAAAATTAACTTACTAAAGAATGTAGTATATACTTTAGTGAGTTAATGTTTTGTATCTGAAAATATTACTGAATATATTGTCTCTGGCAATAGAAAGTACTGCATACCTATGCAGATATAGTAAATAATAAGCTTATTTCGATGGATAAAATACTTTTCTTGGTTCCAATGCATATAACGATAGATTCATTTTTAAATCCTAGTGAGAATACTAGAAGTTATACAAAACCTGATGGTAGGCAATACAACAGTGTGCGTACTGATCTCCCTCTAGGTCTTTTATCGATGAGTGCATATATTAAGAAGTTTGTTGATGTTGAAGTTAAGGTAATAGATTTTAATGTTGAATTAAGTCATGTTGAAGGATTTCCTTATGAAAACTTCTATGATTACTGTTACGATTTTCTTTCTTCCTATGAATTCAAGCCTGACATAATCGGTGTTTCTTCTTTATTTTCTCCTTCATTTGATAATTTTATGGACTGTGGAAAAGTTTCTAAAGCTATTTGGCCTAACTCTATGGTTTTGGGGGGTGGGAATATACCTACTAATGACTACCAACATATATATCAAGATCTTAAGTGTGACTTTTTTGATGCTCTTTGTTATGGCGAAGGTGAAAAACCTTTCAAAGACTTACTTTTATCAAAGGATAGAACAAAACTTCTAAATCAGTCAACTAGTTGGGTAACTTCTAGAAATATGAAAGAAAAGAAACTTTTTGAACCAAGACATGATTTTCTTAATGATCTAGATGAAATCCCGTTTTTTGATTATGATCTTTGCGATATAGCTAGACATAGTATTGACCCAGGTACTTCTTCCCTTCATAGTGTTGAAGATAGATTTGGTTTTCACATAATGACCTCTAGGGGTTGTCCTTTTCTTTGTACTTTCTGTGCCTCGCATAAGACACATGGTAGAACAATGCGCTATCACAGTGTTAATAGAGTGAGAGAAGATTTAACTACATTGAAAGAGAGATATGGCGCAAAAACTGTAGTTTTTCAAGATGATCACTATATGTCTGATAAGGATAGAGTTTATAAAATACTTGAGATCCTTAAAGAATTGAATCTTGATTCAATTTATCAAAATGGCCTAACGCTATACTCTTTAGACAAGCCTATGTTGGAGGCTTTCTATGCCGCAGGAGTTAGACATTTAGTGCTACCAGTTGAATCAGGAAGTGCGAAAGTCCTTAAAATGCAGATGAGAAAGCCTTTAAAGTTTAGTATTTCTGAGAGAGTTGCAAAGGATTGTAGGGATCTAGGAATCTTTACTAATTGCAATATTTTGATTGGAATGCCAGGGGAAACAAAAGAAGACATAGAGGAAGGAAGGAAGAATTTAAAAAATATAAAATCAAATTGGTTCAATATTGTTTGCGCTAGTCCTTTGGTGGGAAGTGAGATGTACGATATTGCTAAAGAGAATGGTTTTATAGAAGTCGAAACTAGAGGTGCGGATTATCATTTTGCGGTAATAGAAACTGATGACTTTACTCCTCAATATATCCAAAAAATGCAATATATTATGAATTTAGAGCTCAATTTTATTAATAATAATGATATGCAAGAAGGAGATTATGAGACAGCACTAATAGGTTTTAATAATGTTGTTAGAGTTAGATCTGATCATGCTTTTGCTCATTATTTTTGTGCCTTATGTTATAAAAATCTAGATGATGATGAAAATTATCAAATTCATAAGGAAGAGTTTGAGAGTTGTTCTAAATCCCCCTTTTGGCAAGAACATATTAATTATTTTGATCTTGACGTTAATATCTAAATTCTTTTTTTTAATAAGGAACTTTGAGACAATAATGTTAGAGGTCAATTAAATAGTCAAACAAAACTACTCTATAGTAGTGAAATAATTTAGAAAGTTTTTTTAGAAATGTCATTTTCAGATATTCCGAAAAGCTAAATCATCATATTTACCTTGTCTTATAAACATAATCTTTAAAAAAACTGAAATAGTTAGCGCAAGTATAATTGAGTAAATCACCGATGTAATACCTAGTTTGTCTATAGTTAAAAATTGAAAAATTACCAAACTTACAATTCCAAGTACTGATGATAAAGTAATTAAAATTTCTTTTTTCCTGACATATAGCTTATAGTATAAATGTCCATCTATTACATGAATAAATGGCACTATAAGAAATATATAAAACTGATTTATGTAATTTTTGTATTCTTCTTTGTCAATTATTTCAAGAAACATACTAAACCCTATAAATAGAATGAAAGCTAAAGATGCACATATCATTAAAGATCTTTTCAACATAATCATAACCAAATCATCAGACTTAACAGCATCTCCCTTTTCATAAGACTCAATTATTTTTGCATGGTCAAAGGCAATTGATGAACTCCACACAAACAAAGGAATAGCAAAAATAAACCCAGAATAGAATGTATAAACACCCGCCTCTATCTGAAAATTAACCATTTGTAAAGAAAATCTGCCTGATATTTCAATTAAAAGCATTGAGAATCCAATTAAGAAAAAAGGCAAAGATGATGATATTTGTTGTTTATATGTACTGAAGGGCGGTAGAGAAAAAAAGATATTTTTATTGTAATAAGATTTTAATTTAATAAATACTAAGCCGGATCCCAAAATTACAAAAAATGCCCACATGAAAAGTATGAGTCGCAGATTGAGTTCGAACCAATTCATTACAACAAAAAGTATTAGCAAGTAAACCCAAAATCCTGTTTTTATAAAATCTATTACTCCAGAATAAATTGGATGTTTCAGTGAAATAAGAAGCTTTTTATGTTCAGCCAAATAAGATTCTCCATATACAATAACAAAAAACGAGAATATAGAGACTAAACCACTTATTTGATTAGACCCTAAGAAATAATAGGACAAAGGCGAAAATATCAGAAACATTGTTAACCCGAAAATAGTTACGCCAACTACAGTTTTCTGCTTACACAAAAAAGTTCTACATTCGATAATTTTTCTAGCAGAGTAATTTCCATACTCAAGACCTACTAAAAAAACTGTCGAAAATATCAAAGCTGTAACAAATCCATAAAATCCAACTTCCACAACACTCAGTCGATTTGCTAAAAATGTAATTAACAAAAATCTTGATAGAAGCGTCAATCCTCGAAAGACAAACAGATAGTGTCTTGCATTAATACTTAATGCACTCAAAATTATAATTCCTTTTTAGTTAAAAAAAACTTCTTACAATAACACTAATCTAGTTTTTTGATACTAAGAATAATTTAACCTTAGAAAAAAATAACCAGGAGTATTTATCATTGACACATTTTAACTAATGTATCAATTTTAATGTTCATTCATGTTTTTATTCATTTCCATTAACAAACCCTATTTTTTGGGTTATTTTTTTTGGCATTATTGAAAGAAGTGCATAAAGAAACTTTAAGATACTTCTTGGAAAAACTGACATCAAGACTACAATAACTTCGGAGTAATTTACAACCAGACTAATTTCTCGAGAGTATTTTTTATATGTTGAATATGTTAAATTTCCTCGCATCCTCATCAAAACAATCCCTCTAAAGGTAAATAGTTTAGATAAAACCCCAAATTTTTTAATACATTTAATCTTACTATCATAAGAATAATCCGAAGATAACGAAAAAACAGAAGTTACCCAATCCTTTGCCCCTAAACTTAATGCCCTTTCATCATGACTCCAGTTTTTTCGATTTAGATTAGGATGGGATATTGCCTTAACTGAAAATTCAGAAACCCATAGCGCATTGAAATTATTACTATTTAAGTATTCAAAAAGGGTGCAAAAATGCGGAAAAGCAGAATCATAGTAATCCTTAAATTTTAATTTTTTAATAGCTTTAATATTTATTATAGAAACAGCTATACAAGTCATCAAATGACCCAAGTCAGATAATAATACTTCTGAATTGTCATAATTAAATGACGGAGTGTTATTTATTAAGTTTTCTAAATTGACTATGAGCAGGTCTTTAGATGGTTCAGTATTTAACGAATCTAAAACATACTTAATTGTTCCATCTGGAATATAATACCTATCACCTAAAAGCCAAACATATTTACTCGATGGTAAATTGATCGCTTGTTCAATATTTTTTTGAACACTTAAATGAATATCGTTTATCCTGCAATCAATAAATGGATATTTCTTGCTCCACTTAGTTATGACCTCAGATGTATTATCTGTACACTTGTTATCACAAATATAAAGCTTTATCTTATATTTTTCTATTATTGGCAATTGAAGTTCAAGCAAATAATCCAGAAATTTTGAATTATTGTAGGTTGGAATTACTATTGATAAGAGATCCATATTCATATATATCTAGATATTAACAAAAATTCAAATATATTTTATTAAGAGCTTAATTAAATACAAAACCATCTTTAATTAATACTTTATAAGATTATTCTATAGACCTTTATTAACTTCCTTCAATTAATTAAAACCCTAAACTTTTTATTACATCATTATGTTTATCTTTGTGTAAAAAGAAATAATTAGTAGGTTTTGTTTCTGCTTTAATGCAAAAGAATTCTTCTAATTTTTCATCTTCATAAGCAAAACATCTATAACCAATATTGGAAAGCAGATTAATTATGTCATCAGGATGGTACCCAAATTTTGCCGACCACTTTCTTAGCATCTCTGTAAAAATAAAAGGTCTATCCCTTTCAAGTATTTCGACTCCCCCTTTAAAGACGAATAACTCTGACCCTTCTACATCACATTTAATCATGTCAATGTTAGTTTTATTATCAATGACAAAATCAGATAAAGTTTTGGTTTGACAATTAACTTTGTTTATATTATCTCTATCTTGAATATTTCTCATTGAAGAGCTGCCAGTCTCTAGATTCGTAAAATAAAATTCAACCTCTCCATTACTGTCAGATAATGCTATATTATTTGGAAAAATATTATCGATATTGTTAAATTCGATATGCTTTAACAGGTAATCAAATGTTCTAGGAATTGGTTCAAATGAATATATTTTGTTAACATTTTCTAGCTTACTAAAATTCAATGAATACCAACCTATGTTGGCACCAATATCAAATATTATTTGGCTTTTACTTGCTAATAAAAAGATTAACTCTTTTTCAACTGGATCAAATGACCGAAAATTTAATATCTCAATAGGAATAAATCGACTATCAAATCTATCCAAAAAAAGTTTTATACCAGTATCTTTTAATTCTACATATATTTTCTCATTATTTATAACAATAGACTCGATATCAGTATCTTTAATATAGTCAAAATAATCAAACAATGCGTGGTGTTTTAGATGCATTGCTTTTATATAATCATGTTTTTCAAATTTCCCATTTTGATAATCTATATTTAACTCATTTAGACTTTTCATATTTAATTTTCTCCATTTTTATTTTGTCTAATATAAAACATTAATTTATTCATATTGAAATTCTATTTATAAATAGCTTTCAACTGTTCTTTTCATGCCTTCTTGAATGCTAAATTTTTCTTCCCAACCAAGCGATCTTAATTTTTTTGTTGACACTGTAGTTTTATTAAAATTAACTCGTAAAAAGTCATTATTATTTAAATCAAAATCAACTGATAAAGATTTTTCACTAAAAACATCTTTAGTTAAAATTTCAGCAAGTTTAAGTATGGAGTATTCTTTTTCACTACTTATATTATAAGTATCCCCAATATTTCCATGAAAAATGGTATAAAAAAGACCTGTTAAAAAATCAGCAACATAACAAAAATTTCTTATTGCATCTCCTTTAGAATGAAGCATTATATTCTCACTATTTATTATATTTTTAATAAAATCTGCGTATGCCCTGCCATCATCTAGCTGAATGCCAGGTCCATAAGTTATTGCTGGCCTAACAATTTGGATTGGAACATTTTTTTGATGATTCCATGCAATGCATAAATTTTCCCCCATTCTTTTACTTTCAAGATAGCAATTCTCGATTTTATTAGGGTCTAGACCTCCATATACGTCTTCAGAAATTGGTCTTAAGTTATCATCTACAAATCCATTGACACCTGTTGTACTAAAAAAAATAAATCTTTCCAAATTCTCGTTTGATGCAAATTCTAGTAAATTTATTGTTCCTAAGGTATTTGGCAAAACTACCCCTATTGGGTTGCTTTCAAATAGTTTTGGTGTGGCAATACTAGCCATATGGATGATAAAGTCATAGTGACTGTCAATTTTAATTGGCTCAAGAATATTTATGACTTTTAGATCAAGAAATTTACCATCTAAGTCTTTAAATTGTTTTTTTGCTTTATCTATATTTCTAACCGTTCCTGTAATCGAAATATTTAAATTTAACTTAATATTTGCTGCATCCAAAAATCTAATTAAATAACTAGCAATAAAGCCATTAGCGCCAGTTATTAATATTTTTTTATTTTTTAAATCAGCCCAAGGAAGATGAGTATCCAAAATAAAATTAAAATCATACTTTAGGATTTTTTCGAAATTACTCATATTAATTAGTTTGGCTATTGATTGATTTTTTTAGCATGCTCTAGGAACTGGTCATTCAGTAATTCATCTTTATCAAGTAAATGTATATTTTTTGAATAATATGACAATAGATCTGCGATTGATTTTTCAATCGGTGTAAATTTGAAATCACCTATGCCTTTAAGAAGATTAGTATTATCACCTGTGTATTCCCTCCCATAACCCTCTTTTAACAGCTTAAAGCCAGTATCTATATTAAGCAATTTTTGAATAATATTATTAATTGATATTAAATCAGTAGATTCGTTTGGAGTAACATTCAATACCTTTATCTTTGGACTATTTTTGATTAATTTTTCTACAATTCTAGAAAAATCATCCACAAATATATAATCGTAGTAAACATTTTGATTAATAATAATTGGTAAATTTAGTAAATTTTTTGCAATACAATTTGAAATGAATTTATTTCTATAGTCTTCATACTTACCAAATATTCCAAATATTCTTAAGTGCAATAAAGTTGAATCATTTGAGAATATAATAAATTTTGACATTACATATTTTGAAAAACTATGGCTATCTTGAGGTATATATTTGTCGAAATATGATTCATTCATATTTGGTACCCAATAATCTCTAGAATATTCTGATCCGCTGCCAAGATTTATCAATTTGGCATCTTTAGATTTAAATCTACACAAGTTGAAAAACATTCTTAAATTACGCTCGCAAACATCTAAAATGTATTTTTTGTTTATTTGCAGTACTGTTGCTGAATGAATAATGCAATCTATTTTGTTACTTAAGAAAAATTTCTCAACTTCATGAGAGATTGTTAGATCTAACTCAATCTCAGTTGGCGCATAAACATCATAATTATCTATCCTTTCAAAATATTCTAATAAATTTTGACCAACAAAGCCACTTACACCAGTAATTAGAATATTCATATAATCATATTATTTTTCATTTCATCTCTAGATAGGAAAGGGGCCATATCTTCAAGATCAGGAGAAGTAATAGTTCCGTCAGGCATTTGTTTTGATGCCAACTTTGGTGCAAACGGTTGATTTTGATCAAGCATGACTTCCACAATTGCTGGACTATCAATGTTAAGAGCTTTATGAATATTAACTTTCATATCGTTTTCATTGTTCTCAATACATTGAAAATAAGGAATATTGAAAGCTTTACTTAACCTCCCAAAATCTGGAAATTTTAAACCTGACTTCGGACTTGCACCTACCTCCACCCCATTAAAAAAGTTTTTATGTGTTTGATAGATAGAGCTATAACCATAATTATTAAGTATAAAAATTTTAATTGGCAGAGTGTTACTTTCGATTGTTTGCAATTCCTGTAAATTCATCATAATACTTCCATCTCCAGCAAGACAAACTACAGACTCTCGCTTACTTCCAATACAGGCTCCTATTGCTGCTGGTAAATCATATCCCATACTACAACACCCTGAATTAGTCCATAATCTTTGACCCTGCTTAATCTCAGCAGCCTGAAATCCAACTACACAAGCACTACCATTAGCCGCAACAATTATCTGGTTTTTTTGAAATTGTCTAAATAAAGTTTGCATAAATCCATAAGGATTTATTTTTTTTGTTGTCCAATATTCATCTTGTACTATAGGATATGTTTTTATTCGCTCTAAACACCAATCAAGCCATTTAATATGAGCAGAAGTGGGGCCATTATATGGAGAGTTTTTTAATTGTGGCAAAAAATCAGACAGATTTGCACAAATTTTAAGATCGGCCTTAACAGTTGGCTTTTGCATTTCAATTTCATCAATATCAATCCAAATTTTATATGCCTTTCTAGCAAAAGAGCTCCAATTGTAACTAATCTGACGTATATTTAAACGACTACCTAAAATTAGCAAAAGATCAGAATTTTGAACAGTAAAATTACCTGCACGATTACCTACAGTTCCTGGTCTTCCGGCATATAAAGGGTGAGAATCCCAAATTACATCATGTGCATTCCAACCGGTGACAACAGGAATACCTAGTTTTTCAACGACATTAATAAATTCACTATGCGCTCTGCTTAAGCGTACTCCACCACCAGCAAAAACTACTGGCCTTTGCGCCTTAGAAATTTTATCTAAAATGGTTTTACAGATATTTGTTAAGTCATTTTTATTAGCTAAAGGTGGTTCAAACTTTTCTAAAGAATCTGGATTAATATCAGCCCCTTGGATATCAAGTGGAATATCCAACCAACAAGGCCCAGGTCTTCCTGAAGTTGCTAGATAAAATGCTTTTTCTAAATGATATCGAATCAAACTCGGATCAGTAACCATTTCGGCGTACTTTGTTATCGGACTTACTAGCTTCTCTATATCTAACTCTTGATCACCTAATTGACGAAGCTGAAGTCCAGTACTTCTAACAGTTGTTTCATACTTTACTTGACCTGAAATTACAATCATCCCAATAGAGTCTGTCCAAGCACCATAAACACCTGTTATTGCGTTCGTTCCTCCTGGACCTGAAGTTACATTCACCAATGCAGGTTTATTAGTTAATCGATAATAAGATTCGGCAGCTATTGCTGCAGCTTGTTCATGATGATTAAAAATACACTCTAGATTTTCATTAGTTCCAAGAGAGTGATTGAGATGCATTGATCCTCCCCCTGTAACCATGAACACATTACGGATTCCTAGCTCAACAACTTTTTTTGCAACATAATCAGATAGTTTCATATTTAAATTATTTCTTATTAATAGTGATAAATATTAATAACTCAAACTTCTAACAAATTGTTATCTTGTAATTTATAGATTTCAAATTTCCGACTAAAAGAACGGATTTTCTTGACAACTTCATTTGGATAAAGCCCAGGAACCATTACAATAACAATATCTACGTCAGATTCAGCTAATGCTTGAGGTGAGACAATTTTTGAATGCATTACTGGACTATATTTACCTTGCTTAAAATCAGCTGAGTCGACGATAAAAGAAATGTCACTGATTTTAGCAATGGATAGCAAAGCCAAAGTTCTGTGACCAGCACCCCAAACAGCCAATTTTTTATCATTTGCTCGACTCTGATCAACAAAAACCTTTAGTGACTCAGCTAATTGTTCAACATCATCTATTCCAGAAATATCTAAAATCTCTCTTTTTTTAACAATAAGCGAAATGTCATTCTTATTATTGATGATGCAACTTTCAATTACATCAAAACCATTAAGTTCAAAGGCACGCCTCATCGTTTCTTCGGTAAAGTAAATCAAATGGTCGGCAACAAATTCATATAGAGTATTAGTTTCTAATAGATAACTTACGTTTGGGGCTGTTATATAGCCTACAGCACCAGGTTTTGTGATTCTTGCCAGTGAACGAATAAAACTCTTTGTATCAGGTTGATGTTCAATATAGTTAAGCGATATAAAAGCATCATATTGTTCATTGTATTTTATGCCCAGATCGTCTAAATAACCTTGGATCATATTACGGTTCTGACTCTTAGCATATTCTACTGACTCATCTGAATACTCTAAGCCAACAGCATCCAATCCTGCTTCGGACATAATATCAACCATACCTCCTCTACCACTTCCAACCTCAACTGCTTTTTTTCCTTGCAATCCAAAAAGATTTACAAACTTAGAAATTTCTTTTAAACGAGCTGCCCTAGCTTCTCCTGAAAAAGAAGCAGCAGTAATTACTTCTTTATAATAAGAGACCGGATCACAACAAAGCTGTAGCAAATCACAACAGGAACAACGATACACCTTTAAAGTAATACCTTTATCTCTTTCAAATTCAGCCTTATCTGGATAATACTGTGCTGCTTTAGGAAATGGACTCATTGACAATAATGCCGATCTCTCGATTTCACTTTTACAAAGTCGACAAAAATTATTACCCATGCTTTCTTCTTTTGTGATAATTTAGTGGTTGTATGTCACTTGATGTAATATTTTCTCGATAGATTTCATGCCAAGAAAGTAGATTACTTGGACAACTTTGATGCCACTTCAGAAAGCCTTGGTCATTTGAAGTAAGGTTTCTGTTATCTATTATATATTCTTCATCTACACAACAAGTATAAAGTAATGAAATAAAGTGGCCTCTATTTCGCTGTTTATCGTCAATAATCTCATTAACAGCTATAGGAATTAAGTCACAAGTTACAGAGGCACTGAGTTCAGTCTTTGCAACCTCTTCAATACGCTTTTTAATATTCTCTTTATATCGAATAATGCCTCCCGGAATATGCCAGCCAGTACCAGAATATTCATCATCTCTCCAAGATAATAAAACCCTATTATTCTGATCTTTTATCAACAAATCAACGTTTACTAATGGTGTGGTTCTACTAATATAATAAAAAATATCATCAGGTAATCCATTCTTAGGTCGTTTTGCAGTCCAGTCAAGCATCTTGACTGCGCATTTGGTAAAGGGATTCATAAAACTAATTATCTGTACTGGTTTTTTGAAGAGCTATTTCTTCCAATTTTTTACGGTTAAAGCCCATATTATAAGCAGGCAGATTATAGTTCATACATTTCGTACAAAGCTTTACTTTATGTTTAGCATTAGTTATTTCACTTAAGGAGGATTTAAGATAATTTTTCGTAACAATTGTATCTGTTTGATCAAACACCGTGCAACAAACAGGAACTGACATATCATAATTAATATTTACCTGATTGTCCATGAATGGACATGAATCTAACTTATAATCACTTGCTACTGACATCCCTTCCTCAATAGTTACCGGTAAAATCTTATTCAGCTCTGCAGTTTTAGCTTCGTCTTTGCCTTCAACATAATCAATAACACGTTCTAAGGGCATTACTAAGGAGTTAACACTAGACAAAGTAAAATCTAACTCATCACATAGCTCTTGCATCTTTATTAGATTTTTGCCGTTATTATTCGTGTAAAGATGATAATTAACATCAACGAGTGTGTTAGCCTTGAATTGATCAATAAAATATCTAATTCTATAGAGATTTGATATTACAAGATTTATATTCCCTCCTGCATGTGTTACATCATAAACATTAGGGTAGTAACCAGAAAGTGAAATTTTAAGATATTCTGGAGCGGCTTTAATAACTTTTCTGATTTGACTTCCAGTTACTATAGATAAATGAGAAGAAACCGCTGCAGCTATACCATTTTCATGCAAATGACTAATAATTTTATTTAATTCTGGATGTAGAAAAGGTTCGCCCCAATTATATAAACTTACATGAGTAACAATATCAACTTCACTCTTTATCTTACTTACCACTTGCTTAAAATCTTCAAGACTCATCAGACCTTTTGAATATTTTTGTCCTTCAATAGTATAAGCACAGGAGGCACACCTAAGGTTACAGGTACCAACAACATCAATTGTATAATAAGCATCACAGTAGTCTGAATATAAAACAAAATCATCATCAGTAAAACCCATAATTTTGAGTTTTTTTATAATTTCATCTTCCTTGATCGAAACTGCTATTACTATTATTAAATCTGGATTAATTTTTTTAAGTAAAGAAAGATCTTTAGGAGCCATAACAATCTTATTATTAACTTTTTTTCCAAGAAGTGCAGGATCCGAGTCTATAAAATTAAGAACATTTAAATTATTAGATGTTGAAAAACGGAGGAACCCCATGCCAGTCATTCTGGCACCCCAAATAATGACTGGCTTATTTGTTAAAAAGTTGACTAGTTTGTCTTTTTTTGAATTCAATTTAATTTATCACAATAATTATTGATGTCTGAAGATTCCTTGTACCAGATATAAAGTTCTTCAATTGAAGTTCTTAAATCAGTGTATTCAAAATGACCAAACTCTTCTAAAAAACGAGCGTTATCACCAGAATACTCAGTATTAAAGCCACTCTCTTTTATTGTAATATTGCCATTACCATTTTCATGAATATCATTTATTACATTGGCTATTTCTAGGAATTCTACAGGCTGTCCAGTACAAATATTGTAGTTTTGATACTTTAAATTTTTATTAAAAAACATTACAAGTATTTTAAGAAAATCATTTACATATAAATAGTCAAATTTCATGTTCTTGTTCATCGAGATTCCTAACCCACAAAGAGCTCTACAAATATTATTTGAAATAAATCTTCTTGTGTAGTCCTCATATTTTCCAAATATTCCAAAAATCCTAAAATTTATAATATTTCTAGGATGATTTTCTATATCTCTCGATGTTACGTATTTGGATAAACCATATACATCAGAGGGAATATGTTCTGAAAAATAACTTTCACACATCAAGGGTTTGTAATTTTTCATATCATATTCAGCACCAGAACCTATAGTAATCATTCTTCCAAAATTGGCTGAACAGCGCTCTAGATTAAAATAAATTCTTAAATTGTCTATTAAAGAGTTAATATTGACCGCGCTATGAATAACAATATCAGGTTTGTGGTTTCGAATAAAATCAAACACTTTTTCAGTATCAAGCAAATCCAAATCATTTCTTTTTGGACATAAAACATTGTAATTTTGTTCTTTTAGATACTCAACAATATTTTTACCTATAAACCCATTAGAGCCGACCACCAATACCTTGTACTTACTAGTCATTTGTTCCCAACGATATAGATTTTATCCACATGTTATTTCCATTAATCTCTTCGTTGTTTGCCCCTATTGCTTCAAGCATTTCTGGTTTTACTCCGTCGAGATCCTCTTCTACACAAACCATTGGCGCTGAACAATTGTTACAGAAGTTTATTTTGTCTCTTTCTCCTTTTAGCATTGCAATTTGAAGGCTCCTAAGTGAATGACCACCCCAAATTTCTTTAGAACTTTGTTCTATAGAATTCCCTATGTTTACCTTTTTGGGCCAATCTAACGTACAAGGGCTGACCGTTCCATCCCAATTAAAATGAAGATACATAAATATAAATGGGCAAATTTCTTTATATACTTTGATTTTCTGGTCGTACATCCCTGTATTTCCAACACTGTTCTGCTTGTCGTATTGAGTTTCAGCCCATTGAGGAACAATTTTTTCAATATAAATTTCATCACAAATATTTCCAAACCTATCGAAAAAATACTGCCTCTCTTCTTCGCTTAGAATAAAGATAGTCTCGTCATTATTATCAAGAGCACTTGTCCTGTCAGCAATTTTTATATAAATTTTTAAGTCTGACCCTCTACTCACATTGTAAAGATTAATTAAGTTTTTATACATTTCATCTACATCTTGCTTAATTCCCGCAACTTGAAGATATCTTTCATTAGTTAATCCTTCTAAAGAGACATTAATTCTTTGTAATCCAGCCTTTACAATTGCCTTATTCAGACCAGGATTCAATTTTGAGCCATTCGTAAACACTTCAATTATGTCTGCTACACCTTTATTTCTCGTATAATCAATCATTTCAGGAAGTTTAGGATGTAAAGTTGGTTCACCATGATTTCCAATCTTAACTTTTTTAAGTTTATCGTCAAACTCACTAAGACCGTCAACAATTTTTTTAAATAGGTCTATGTCCATCATTCCTCTTTTAAGTCCGGCAGCTTTCATCGCAGGATTATCCGCTTGAAAACAAAAACTGCATTTATAATTGCAGACACTACAGACATCAATATGCGCAGAAAAAGGAGTTATTAGTGGGATTTGATTTTCTAATTTAACTTTTTTTGCAGAATGAATCCTTGGTTGAACAACAGCAGAAACTTCGCTTGTATCTTCCACAATTATCTCCTCAAATTATAAAAATTTAAGCGTAATTTTAAGCTATATTTAAACAAGTTTTATATTTAATTATCCCACGAAAAAAAAGAGGGGAAATTGAAATCTAAAGAGTAATTATTAATTAACTTACTCTAATATTGCCGAAAAAAGTTCTTTGACACTATTGACACTTTTTATATTTTGATTTTCAAAAAAAAGATCTCCATAGCCATATGAGCAATATACAAAATTACAATTATTATCTACTGCAGAATTATAATCATCATCAGAATCGCCTACTACAGTTATTTTATGATTATTATATTTTTTTGTAATAGTATTAACAATCTCTGTTTTGTCACGATAAGAAGCTGAGTCTATGCAGACTATGTCAGTAAAAAAACAATCTATTTCAAGTTTGGCTAAAATCTTTTTTGTTACTTTTTCAGGCTTATTTGTAGACACATAAAGCAGAGAATTTTGTAATTGACATAAACCATCTTTTACACCATGGTAAAGCTTTGTCTCAAGAAAACCAATAGAATCATAGTGAACTCGAAACTGTTGGGATAGTTTTGAAATTAATGAAGGATCTTTAATGAAGCCATCTAACATTCCATTTATTGGAGGTCCAATAATAGATTCATTAAGAAACGGAAGATACTCAGGTGAATTTTTCTTTAAAACAACTTCAAGTGAAAATAGAATACCACTTTTACTATTAAGCAATGTCCCATCAAGGTCAAATATGAAAACTTTTTCCAAAATAATTTATTTTAGTCTTTGCTCTATCATTTCAATTCTTTTTTCATCTTCTTTTTTAATGCCAGAATAATATCTTCTCTTACTTTGGAGCCACAGCAATTCAAATTCGACAGCTTTTAGAATTGATTTTTTTCCAAAAGAGACAGAACTTGCAGGAAAAACAACTTTACGAGTTTCATATTTATCAATTAAATTATTATTATTCAATTCTTCTATTACTGGAAAAGCTTCTGTGCTAATACCTCCACCCATTGCTGTTTTAAAACCTTTTGACTTTGCCTTAGCAAAAATATCCTTACATAAATCCAACACCTTAGAAGATTTATTGATTTCATCTCTTCCTAGCCCCATTGAACCAACAAGATCAACCCTGCCAATTGTAATTCCAGTTAAATTGTTAATGTTATCAAGGGTCAACATCTCTTCAAAATTTTGGCAAGCGGTAATTGTTTCTATATTTACACCAAATTCTATATCAGAAGCATTATCAGTTGCAACATAATTATCAATTAAATTTGTAAATTTTGATAATGCATATTTAGTTTCAGCCATAGGAGCTATACAGCCCTTGACACCCAAGGAGAGAGCATTGTAAACATCTGTAACTGCTTCAACACCACCAATTTTTAAAATAATTGGAAGGTTGACATAACTAGTAATGTCTTTTAGACGCATCATTTCTTCCATTCGACTTCCTTCGGATTCAAACTCAGCTTTTATTTCGTAAACCCCATAATCATCACGAAGTTCTTTTAAAACCTCTATCATTTCTTTTTCTAATATATTCATATCGTTTTTTGTTATTAATTAAATTTATTCTACCAGCCAATACCAAATAATTCTTCCAACTTCTCCACAACAAAGTCTAATTGAATAGAACTAAGTCCAGGATATAGCCCTATCCAGAATGTATGGTTCATAATGATATCAGAATTTTTCAGATTACCAACAATTCTATACTTCTTATCTTGAAAATAAGGTTGTCTTGTTAGGTTTCCAGCAAAAAGAAGTCTGGTACCAATATTGTAACTATCCAAGTGCTTAATTAACATAACTCTGCTTATACCTGAGTCTTTTTTAATAGTAATTGGAAATCCAAACCATGATGGAGAAGAGTTCTCAGTACTTTCAGGAAGTATTAGGAATTCTTTTAAAGATTGCATTTTTTCTGTCAAGTATTCAAAATTATCTTTTCTCGCTTTGACAAAATCATCAATACGTTCAAGTTGGGCCAAACCACAAGCAGCCTGCATATCAGTAATTTTCAAATTATACCCAAGATGAGAATATGTATATTTATGATCATAACCTTTGGGCAAATCTCCTAAGCGCCAGTCAAAACGCTTACCGCAGGTATTATCGCACCCAGGCAAACAATAACAATCCCTTCCCCAATCTCTAATTGACTCAATACACATTTTTAGCTGGGCATTATTTGTAAAAACTGCTCCACCCTCACCCATAGTAATATGATGCGCAGGATAAAAACTTAAAGTACCTATATCTCCAAAAGTCCCAACTCTCTTGCCATCATATTCAGATCCTAGAGCATCGCAAGTATCTTCAACTAGCCATAGGTTATATTTTTCAATAAATTTCTTAATAGCTCTTAAATTATAAGGATTCCCCAAAGTATGGGCTATCATCACAGCCTTTGTTTTATCTGAGTATGCTTCCTCTAGAAGGTCTACATTTATATTATAGGTGGGTATATCAACATCTAAAAATACAGGTATACAATTGTTTTGAATAATTGGATTAACAGTTGTTGGAAAACCTGCAGCAACTGTAATCACCTCATCTCCAGGCTTCAGTCTCCTTTCACCTAACTTAGGAGAAGTAAGAGCGGTAAATGCACATAAATTAGCTGATGAACCAGAATTAGTTGTAAGGACATATTTCGCGCCTAAATAGTCACCAAGTTTTTTTTCAAACTCGGCATTAAAACGACCTGTTGTTAGCCAACCATCTAGAACTGCATCTGTCATCATTTTAAGCTCGTTACTGCCAATAACTTTTCCTGAGGGTGGGATTACATCACCCTCCTTATAGGAATCATTTTCTATGTATTCTTCACCATACTGGACAACTAACTTAAATATTTTTTCTCTTAAATCTTTCTTAGTCATTAATATTCCTACATATTTTGATAATCTTGAATTTGGTTTAGACATATTTCCTTGCATTTTGAAGGATTTAATTGTTCTTCTTTGTGCCACTCAACATTTTTTATCAACGCTTCCTCTAAAGTCCATTTAGGCTGCCACTTTAAATTTTTCAAAGCTTTACTGCAATCAAGTTTTAGAAAAGTGGTCTCATGTTCATGATAATTTTTATCTATAGACCATTTTGAGTTGTCACCCCATAAATCCGCAATTCTTTCTACAATCCATTCTACAGTTCGAGCATCTTCAACATTTGGTCCAAAATTCCAAGCTTCCGCAAACCTAGAGCCCTCAGTAAAAAGTAATTCAGCTAATAACATATACCCAGAAAGTGGCTCTAAAACATGCTGCCATGGCCGAACTGCATGAGGGTTTCGGATATTAACTTTCTGTTTTTTTTGAAAAGAATAAATAATGTCAGGAATCAATCTATCTTGAGCCCAGTCACCTCCTCCAATGACATTACCAGCACGAACAGAGGCAATAGGAGTATTGCTTCCCTCAAAATTAGCATCTCCAAAAAAACTATTTCTATATGATGAAATTAATAATTCGGCTGCACCTTTACTGCTACTGTATGGATCATGACCACCCATTGGATCATCTTCAACATAACCTTTGTATTTCTCTGTGTTTTCATAACATTTATCAGTAGTAGCAATAACTGCAGCCTTAACATTACCAACAGTCTTTATTGCCTCAAGAATGTTAACTGTACCCATTACATTGGTTTCATAGGTCTCTACAGGATTTGAGTATGAATATTTAACTAGAGATTGAGCGGCTAAGTGAAAAACAATTTCAGGTTGATATTTTTGAAAAATTTTTGTCAGACTTCTAAGGTCTCGAATATCTTGTCTAAGGCTCACCATGCCGTCAGAGATAAGTGCTTTATGGAATAAACTAGGAGTTGATGGAGGGTCAAGGGAAACACCAATTACTTCAGCACCCAGGCTCTTCAACCATATAGATAACCAACCACCCTTAAAGCCAGTGTGTCCAGTAATAAGCACTTTTTTAGCATGCCAGAAATTTTCTTTAATCACCAGTTTTTCCAGGGTGCTTTTTCAGAGGCCCACAAGTCTTCAAGAGTTTTCTTATCATACTTTGTATCCATTGGTTGCCAAAAATCATCATGAAAAAATGCTGACATTTGGTTCGTAAGGGCTAACTCTTCCATAGGAGTAGATTCCCAAATTGTAGAATCATCTTCAATCAAATCAATTACTTTTGGAGAGAGGACAAAAAATCCTGCATTAACTTTTCCACCCTCACCTTTAGGTTTTTCTTTGAAGCTTTTGACTTTATTGTTAAGCACTTCTAGGGCTCCAAAACGACTTGGTGGAAAAGTAGTAGTGCAAGTAGCTAAAGTGCCTTGTTTAAAATGAAAATCTATTAATTTATTTATATCAACATTGCTAATTCCATCTCCATAAGTTAAACAAAATGCTTTCTCATTTTGAACATAATCTTTAATTCTTTTAATTCTTCCTCCAGTCATAGTTGATTCACCAGTATCAACCAAAGTAATTATCCATGGCTCAGCCCTTTCATGATGCACATGCATCTTATTTTTTTTCATATCAAAAGTTACATCTGACATATGAAGGTAATAATTTGCAAAGTATTCTTTGATTAAATAGCCCTTATAGCCACAACAAATAATAAATTCATTTACACCATGACTAGAGTAGAGTTTCATAATATGCCATAGGATTGGTTTATTACCTACCTGAACCATTGGTTTTGGGATGACATCAGTTTCTTCACTAATCCTAGTTCCAAACCCACCCGCTAAAATAACTGCCTTCATATACTTATTCCTCAAATAATTTAGATATTTTTTTGATAGTAGGACTAAAAATTACCCCTTTTTCAGTAATTAATCCAGTTACAAGATCTGCAGGGGTGACATCAAATGCGGGGTTTCTAACAGACACTCCTTCTGATGCCCACTGAAAATCTCTGTAACCAGTAACCTCATTTGCTGACCTTTCTTCAATAGGTATTTCATCTCCAGTAGAGATTGATAGATCAATTGTTGATAAGGGACATGCAACATAAAATGGAATATTGTGCCTTTTAGCCAACACAGCTACCATATAAGTTCCAATTTTATTTGCAACATCTCCATTACTTGCAACCCTATCAGTACCAACCACTACAGCATCAACCTTACCTGTTTTCATCAAATGGCCGGACATATTATCCGAAATTAGTGTAACTGGAATCTTTTCTTGGACCATTTCCCAAGCTGTAAGACGTGCACCTTGCAGAAAAGGACGAGTTTCATCAGCAATTACTGAAATTGATTTTCCTGATTCAACTGCAGAGCTCACTACCCCA
>Ga0187833_10002316_pt1 | contig 20595 bp, 14 predicted proteins | sample ETNtaG_37_FD_167968 | JGI IMG/M metagenome (GOLD analysis project Ga0187833, IMG submission 167968) | Marine microbial and viral communities from oxygen minimum zone, Eastern Pacific Ocean - ETNP2014_SV_400_PacBio MetaG (Illumina Assembly) | ecosystem: Environmental > Aquatic > Marine > Hypoxic...
TCTTGCACCTCGTCAAAGGTTACCCTCATGCCCAGAATATCGCGGTAGAACGCCAGGGATTTTTCCAGGTCGCGCACACATATCGCGATGTGGGAAACTCCGGTAGCATCCATGTCGTCGCTGCCTCCTTTCAGGACGGCACCGGAGCGGGGCCGGTCCCGCCGGAGCGGTCCGTCTTGGACCGCAAGTGACCCTCACTCAAGACTTCCCTTTCTCGAAGGGCTTGAGCATAGCGTAGATGGTGTCGTTGATGGGCGTGGGCACCCCGGCCGCCCTTCCGGCCCGGACCGCCGCGCCGTTTAGCGCCTCCACCTCGAGCGGGCGTCCCGCCATGATATCGGCGTGCATCGAGGCGTGCATCTGCACCAGATTGGCCTCGATGTAGTTCATGGTGCGCTCCACTATTCCAGGGTCCAGGTCTATGCCGCTAGCCCGGGCCACCGCCTCAATCTCCCCCATGCAGCCCAAGATCACCCGCCGCCACTCGGGGCGCGGCGCCAGTTCGGCCATCGTCTCCCGTGACATGCTGGTTACTCCGGCTACGGTGGCGATGAATAGGAACTTGGTCCACAGGGTCTTGTGGATATCGAGGTCGAACTGGGTGGGTATGCCCGCCTGATCCAGGGCCTGCAGTATCCGCTTTCCCCGCTCCGAGTCGCTGCCGTCCAGCTCCCCGAAGACGATGCGGACCACCTTTCCCGTCTGCTTCACCACGCCCGGCTCCTGGATTCTGGCCTCGATATACGCGGCGCCGGGGAGCACCTTCTCCGGGCCCACACCGGCGACGGCGGCTTGGTAGCTATCGATGCCGTTCTGGAGACAGAGGACCGCCGTGTCCGGACCCACCATCGGCAGCATCGCGGCGATGGCCTGCTCGTTGTGGTAGGTCTTCACCGCGAGCAGCACCAGGTCCGCCGTTCCCGCCTGGCGCGGATCGTCGGTCGCGTCGCAGGAAATGGTGAGGCGATCCTGGTCCGTGACGAGGGTGAGCCCGTGGTCGGATATGGCGCGCAGGTGAGGCCCCCTGGCGACCAACGTCACCTGGTTGCCCCCGCGGGACAACATGGCCCCAAAGTAGCCGCCCACACCACCGGCCCCCATGACTGCAACCCGCATAAAAACAATCCTCCAGCCGAATGCCGCCGATCTTTTTGGTGTCCCTCACATTACCCCATGGCCGGGGGAGACGCAACCGCCGCCGGCAGCCGGGTCCGCAAAACCTTGACGGCGGTTCCTTTTGTCCCTATCCTCTAGGTGCTCTGAGCTTATTCAGAAGCGCAGGAGAGCGGAACATGACCCAGCAAGCCCAGGAACTGCCGCCAATACCACCGCCGGTGCCCCAGCCGGAGTCGGATTTCTACTGGGAGAAATGCAAGGCCCACGAGCTGTGGCTGCGCCATTGCAAGGCCTGTGACACCGCCTACTTCTACCCCAGGGACATCTGCCCCGAGTGCTTTTCCAGGGATACCGACTGGATACACAGCAGCGGCCGGGGCACCTTGCACACCTTTTGCATAGCCCACCGGGGACCCACCGCCGCTTTCCGCGACCGCGCCCCTTACGTCTGCGCCATCGTCGAGCTGGAGGAAGGCGCCCGCATGCCCACCAACCTGGTGGAGGTGGAGCCCGATCCCGAGAGCATCAAGGTGGGCATGGCCCTTGAAGTGGTTTTCGACGACCTGAACGAGAAGATCAGCCTGCCCAAGTTCCGTCCGGCCCGCTAAGCCGGACCCGGGAACGGGAAGGCTGATAGCTGACTGCTGATTGCTCCGAAGATGAGACTAGACGGCAAAGTAGCCATCGTCACCGGGGGCAGCCGGGGTATCGGCCGGGCTGTCTGCCTCGGCTTGGGCGCCCGCGGCGCCAAGGTGGTGGTGGCCGCCCGCACTGAGGCGGACACCTCGGCGGGTAGCCCCTTCGAGAAATTCGGCTCCGGGACCATCGGCGACACCGCGCGGCGCATTCTCAAGGCCGGCGGAGCCGCCCTGCCTGTCCGGTGCGATGTCACCGAGGCGGACGACCTGCGCCGGCTAGTGGACGCCACCCTGGAGCGCTTCGGCCGGCTAGACATCGTCGTGGCCAACGCAGGCGTCGACTGCGAATCGCCGGTGGTGGACCTGGACATCGGCCTCCTGGACCGGTGTCTAGCGGTGAACGTCCGGGGGCCACTGCTCCTGTGCAAGTACGCGTTGTCCCCCATGATCGCCCAGGGCTCCGGCGGCTCCATGTTTTGCATCACCTCCGGGTCGGCCCAGGTCTATCGCCAGGGACGGGTGGGCTACTCCATGAGCAAAGCGGCCCTGGAGAGAATGTTTCTGAGCTTGGCCGAGGAAGTACGCCCCCACAACATCGCGGTCAACGTCCTGGGTCCGGGAAGGGTGGACACCTGGATGAACCGCCACGGGGATTGGCCGGGCACAGAGCATATCCCGATGGCGCCTCCCGAAGAGATCATCCCCTCGGCGGTCTGGCTGGCCGGGCAGACGGCCCAATCCTTCACCGGCCAAGTAGTCCAGCGGGCCCAGTTCGGCGCCGCCTGGGGTCCAGGAGCAACGCCCTAGCACCTCGATTAGGCGATTCCCACCGGAACATCTGATCGCGGCGATGAAGCGGCCGGCGATCCTGTTGCCTCTCAATTCCTCCCCGTATGGGCCTGTGTTTGCTCCTCACCGGTCCGGCGAAAGCCTCACGTCAAGAACTCCCGCCACCATCGGACCCTCGGCTTCCTTTGTCCTCGTTCGAGTCCCATTGCCGCTGACGGTCAAGTATTTCCTTCACCTCACCGGCGAACCTGTCGTACACCTGGTCGATATCCAGGGTGGAGGTTATGATCCTGGCAATCTCTTGGACCACGGCCTGCTGTCCGGTACTGGCCCGGAGTAACTCATCCAGGCGGGCGTTCTCCTCCACCGGGCCGATCTGGTTTGCCAGCCGCTCCAAGATGGCCTGCTCTTTTAACCCGTAGGCCCTCACTCCGGAGCTGTAAACGCGGAGGGTGCCCGTAATTTGGCCTTTGCAGTACAGCGGCACCATGAGTTCGGAGCGCAGGCCAGCCCTGATTCGGGCCGGGTCTCCCGGGATGCCATCCTCGGAGTTAATATCTTCCCGCATGAAGGGGGTGCCCGTCCGCAGTATCCGCTCCACCATCGTCCCTTCGAGGAGAAAGGTTGCGTGGAGTTCACTCTCTGAGAAGTGGATCCCCCCGATATACGTGGGGCGGAACGTGCCGGCTTCTTCATTTATTGCGCTGATGGCGATGCGGTCGAAATCCACCAGCTTCTTCAGCTCCCCGGCGAACTTTTCATACACTTGGTCGATGTTCACTGTGGAGGTGATGATGTTGGATATCTCATCTACGACCGCCTTTTCTTTGGTACTGGCCCGGAGTGACTCGTACAGACGGCTATTCTCCACGGCCGGCGCGATCTGGTCCGCCAACCGTTCCAATATGGCCTCCTCTCTGGGCCCGTAGGCGCCCGCGCGAGCGCTGTACACGCCTAGCGTTCCGGATACCCGGCCCTTGCTGACCATCGGCACCGAAAGGTAGGAACATAGACCCGCCTCCACGCGTGCTGGATCGCCCGGAAGGTCGCCACCGGTGCGCATGTCGTCACGTAGAATGGGCCGGCCCGTCTGCAGCACCTGCTCCACAATCGTCCCGCCCAGATACACAACCGAGTTGGCTTCACGTCCTGCCACACCCACGCCGGACAGATACGTTGGGATGTAGGTGCCGGCCTCGTCGTTTATGACGCTGATGCCGATCCGGTCGAAGTCCAGCAACTCCTTCACTTCGGCGGCGAACCTCTCGTACACCTGGTCGATCTCCAGGGTAGAGGTGATAATCCTGGAAACCTCACTCACCACGGCTTGCTGTTCGATGCTGGCCTGGAGTGCCTCATACAGCCGGGCGTTCTCCACCGCCGGGGCGATTTGGTCTGCCAGCCGTTCCAGGAGGGCCTGCTCTTTGGGACCGTAGGCCCCCACCCTAAGGCTGTACACGTGGAGCGTGCCCGTAATTTGGCCAGAACAGAATAGGGGCACCATTAGTTCGGAACGCAGGCCGGCCCCGATCCGAGCCGGGTCCCCCGAGAAGATATCCGCTGAGCGGATATCGTCACGCATGATAGCGGTGCCTCTCCGCAATAGCCGCTCCACCAGCGTCCCTTCAATGGGAACGACAGCGTGGATTTCGCGCCCTGCATATTGGACCCCCGAGACGTACGTGGGGCTGAAGGTGCCGGCCTCCCGGTCTAGGATGCTGATGCCAATCCGGTCGAAGTCCAGCAACTCCCTCACTTCGGCGGCGAACTTTTCGTACACCTCATCGATATCCAGGGTTGAGGTGATAATCATGGCAATCTCATCGACAACGGCCTGCTGTTCGGTGCTGGCCCGGAGTGACTCATAGAGCCGGGCGTTCTCCACCGCCGGAGCGATCTGGTCGGCCAGCCGATCCAGGATAGCCTGATCTCGGGGGCCGTAGGCCGCAACGCGTTGCGAGTGTACCGCTAGGGTGCCCGTAATCCGGCCTTTGCTGAGCAGCGGCGCCGCGAGGCGGCAACGAATATCCAAGTTGGGCGGGGCCGAATCAGACGAGAGCGGGCGGCCGGTTTGGACGTCCTCCCCTGGGAAGGGCCAACCCGTCTTCGGCGCCGGTTGAATTAGGCTTCCTGCAATGGACCCAATCTCTCGGGCGATATGGCCATCATAGGCTACTCCGGACCAGCAGGTCTGCTCCATGTTGTTGGCTTCCTGCCCTACGGAGTTGAGGACCAGCCGGTCGAAGTCCACCAGCCTCTTCACCTCGGTGGCGAACTTCTCGTACACCTCATCGATGTCCAGGGTCGAGGTTACGATGCGCGCCACCTTGTCCACCACCGCCCTCTCTCTGGTGCTGGCTTCGAGTTCCCGGTACAACTTGTCGTTCTCCGCCGTGCGGGCCTCGACCCGTGATTCCAGTTCATCGTGAGCTTTTTGGAGGTCCGCATACAACCGGGAGTTCTCCACCGCCGGAGCGATCTGGTCCGCCAAACGCTCCAGAATGGCCTGCGCTTTGGGTCCATAGGCCCCGAGCCGGCAGCTGAGGACGTTGAGGGTGCCATGGATTCGCCCCTTGCTAAACAACGGCACCGTCATGCTGCCCCGAATGCCGGCCTTCATACGGGCTCGGGAGTTCGAGAATTCGTCGCCGGACCCAGTATCCTCCCAGAAGAAAGGCTGGCCGGTTTGCAGCACCCGATGCGTGGTAGTTCCCTCAAGAGGCACCGTCCTCTTGCTAGTTTGGTTCTCATATGAGATGCCGAATGAGTTCGTTTGCTGGATGGTTTTGGATTCGAGGTCGATCGCGTTGATGACCAACCGGTCGAAGTCCACCAGCCTCTTCACTTCGGTGGCGAACTTCTCATACACCTGATCGATGTCCAGAGTGGAGGTGACGATACGCGCCAGCTCGTCGATGACGGCCTGCTGTTCGGTACTGGCTCTGAGTTCTTGATGCAATCGAGCGTTTTCCACGGCCGGAGCTATCTGGTGCGCCAGACGTTCCAGAATGGCTTGATCCTTGGGTCCGTAGGTACCGGCTTTGCAGCCGTGCACTCCCATTACGCCTATGATGGCCCCCTTGCTGAACAGGGGCACGGTGAGGTCCGAACGCAGACCTGCCTGGAGGCGGTCCGGGTCAGCTGATAGGGTCCTCTCAGCCTGGATGTCTGGCCTCAGAAGGGAATGGCCCGTCTTCATCACCAGTTGGCCCTTGGACCCTTCGAAGGGGACAAGGTTGTCGACGGCCCGTCCTCCCCGATGGACCCCGGACATGTACATGGATCTGAAAGTGCCCGCTTCGCGGTCGAAGATATTGATGGCGATGCGCTCGAAGTCCACCAGTTTCTTCACTTCGGAGGCGAATCTCTCATACACCTGGTCTATGTCCAGGGTGGAGGTGACGATTCGTGCCACCTCATCTATTACTGCTTTTTCTTCAGTTCTGGTCTGCAGCTCCTGGTAGAGCCGGGCGTTCTCCACCGCCGGGGCGATCTGATCCGCCAGCAGTTCCAGTAAGGCCTGCTCCTGCGGCCCATAGGCGGCGGCTTGGCGGCTTGTCAACGACATGTTGCCAAGAACCTGACCGTGAACTACCAGAGGCACCAAGATTTGAGAGCGGAGCCTGGCATCGAACCGAACCGAGTCGTGTTTGAAGCGATTATCGGTCCTTAGATCCTCCCGCGAAAAGGTCCGGCCGGTTTTCAGCATCTGCTCTACCACCGTCCCGGCGAGGGGCACCACTTTTCCCAATTCGCGTCCTTCGACTTTGACACCTGACGCGTACGTTGGACTGAAGGTCCGGGCCTCACGGTCGATGGTGGTGACGGTCAGCCGGTCGAAGTCCACCAGCTTCTTGACTTCGGCGGCAAATCTCTCGTACACCTGGTCGATATCCAGGGTGGAGGTGACGATACGCGCCACCTCACCTATGACCGTCTTCTCTTCGGTGCCAACCCTGAGTTCTTCGCTTAAGAGAGCGTTCTCCCGCGTGCCGGCCTCGACCCGTGATTCCAGTTCGTGGTGTGTTTCTTGCAGGGACTCGTACAGTCGCGCGTTCTCCACGGCCGGAGCTATCTGGTCCGCCAACTGTTCCAAAATGGCCTGCTCCGGGGGGCCAAAGGCGCCCACTCGGCGGCTGAGTACCTGGAGGGTGCCCACAATTCCGCTCTCGCTCCTCAGGGGCACCATGAGCGAGGAACGCATGCCGGCCTTGAGACGAACCTCGTCCCCGAAGAAGCTCTCCCCGTTGCGGAAGTCCTGCCGCAGGCAAGGCTGTCCCGTCTGCAGCGTCCTCTCTGTCAAAGTCCCTGCCAGGGGCACGACGGTACCGACTTCCCGTCCTGCCCAGTGGATTCCGAACAGGTACGCGGTGGTGAAAGTACCGGCATGACGGTCTACAACGCTTACGGAGATCCGGTCGAAGTCCAGCAGCTTCTTCACTTCCGCGGCAAACCTCTCGTACACCTGGTCGATATCCAGGGTGGAGGCGACAATCAAGGCGATCTGCTGGATCACCGCCACCCCTTCCGGCAGGACACCGCTGTTGCCAACTGTGCCAGAGCTGAACGCTACAGGAGCTTCGCCACCGGCGAGGGACGATTGAGCTGTAGCGAGAAGGTTCCCGCGGCCCGTGGAACTGACACCTTTTCTGCCCATTGTCATACCTCTTTACCGCAGGATTATCGGAGCGACGGGAAGGGTTCAGAAGGCCGGGCGGAGGCCTCAGCCCTGTCGCGCCAAGCCCCGGTTGTCCATCGCCGTCCGCCAGATCGCTCCATCGAGAATCGGACCGACCATGGAATCTGGGTATTTGAACTGCCTCTGCCCGCTCCCAGATTCACCGATCAGCCAAATGGGAAACTGGATTTACTCTCACACGGGCCCGGCCAGAAACCAGGGTGGCCCAGCGAGACGAGGCCTCATCGCTCCGCGGAATGCGCGGGGTCAGGCGACCACGAAGCTGATGCCACCGAGAACCACTATATCCCCCGCACTTTGCCGTTTCAACCCAGTCGATGCAGGAAGATTTTTTGCAGGAATCACGCTGTGGGGTGTCAGCAATAGCTGGGTGTTGACTCCGAAGATTCGGGGCGGCAAGAGCTTCGACCAAATCAGCGGGCATGGAGTAGTCATCCATCACTGTAACCAGGCAGCAGTAGCCCCAACCACCACCCGGAATCGGGACGCGTCGTTAGCCCGGCATTGGTGGCGACCAGTGGTCTTGCGATGACCCTCTTGGCCGGGCTTTGGGTTTCCAGGGTGCCGCTGCCCGGCGTACCGGCGGGGCGGATTCAAGTAATGATGGTTTCTCCGCGCCTCGGGAAGTGATAGCCTGGGCGCAGTGGACTCTGAGGCGGAATGGGCCAATCCTTGAATCACCGGAAGAACCCGCCAACCGCCAGTTCACTCCACGGATGCAGTGGGCGGACCGGTTCGGACCGCTTTCCCAACCAGCGGTTCCGTAGTACCGTGGTTTCGTAGTACTAGGAGGTGAAGCATGACTCTGGGCGCGAATTTTGCCGGCGGCAACGGCACGGCACTTGAAGGGTTGAAGATTCTGGACACCAGCCAGCTTTTCGCCGGGGCCATGCCGGCAACTCTTATGGGGGATTTTGGCGCCGAGGTGATAAAGGTAGAGCATCCAAAGTATGGAGATAATCTGCGGTCGGTGGGCGCGGTCAAAGATGGAGTACCGCTGGCGTGGAAGTTTCACTCCAGGAACAAGAAGTGCATTACCTTGGACCTGGGCAGCCCGGAGGGCGGCGAGATATTCAAACGGCTGGTCAAGGACACGGATATCCTGATCGAGGCCTTTCGCCCCGGCACGATGGAACGTTGGGGGCTTGGGTATGAGGACCTGAAGGCCGTCAACCCCCGTCTGATAATGGTGAGGGTCAGCGGCTTTGGCCAGACCGGCCCTTACAAAAGCCGGCCGGGGTTTGGCACATTGGCCGAGGCCATGAGCGGATTCGCGCACATCACCGGGCAGCCGGACGGTCCCCCGACACTACCACCTCTCGCCCTGGCGGACGGCATTGCCGGCTTGTTTGGCTTGTTCGGCGCCATGTTCGCTGTTTACTACCGCGACGTGGCCGGCGCCGGGGTTGGCCAAGAGATCGATGTCTCCCTATACGAGCCAATGTCGTTCATCCTGGGAGCGCAGCCGTTGGCGTACGACCAGACCGGTATTATCCAGAACCGTCGTGGCAACCGCAGCGGAGGCGGCGGACCTCGGAACTTATATCTGTGCAGCGACGGCAAGTGGGTTGCGCTTTCCGCGACCACGCAATCCATCGCCCGTCGGGTGATGCAGCTCGTGGGCGGCGACGAACTGGCCGACGATCCCCGGTACGCCACGCCCGCGGCTCGCGCCCAGCACGCCGACGAGGTGGATGCCCTGGTGACGGAATGGATTCGCCAATACCCCAGGGAAACTGTACTCGAGCGGTTTGAGCAGGCGCAAGCCGCCATCGGCCCAGTCTACAACATCGCCGAATTCATGGAGGACCCGCAGGCCAAATCCCGCGAATCGATAGTGCCGGTGGAAGACCCGGATTTGGGAACGATCCGCATGCAGAACACCTTCCCGCTAATGAGCCAGACGCCGGGCAAGATCCGCTTCACCGGTCCAACCGAGATGGGGGCGCATAATCACGAGATATACGCCGAGCGGCTGGGAATGTCCGAGGACGACGTTCAACGGTTGAAACAGGAGGGGATCATCTGAGGCTTGCCTAATGCCTGACCACCAACGTCCGCGAATTGCGTGACGAGTGTATCTCCGATCCAGCAGTAGGTAGTTAACCTACCAGGATCGAACTGCGCGGCTGAGCCCGGGAGCTTGACCGGCGGCGGCAGCGGGAGCAAGATAGCCACAGTTCCCCGGCGGGCTGGGTCCGCTTCTGTCGCTGATACCTCCCGGTATCCGGCGAGACGGGCCGTTTCGTTCGAATTAGTTCGGCGCCGGCGCACCCGGGCCAATGCCCGGCCGGCGGCGCGGCCAACTTTTCACTGGAGGTCAAACCATGCCAAAGATGACCGGGGGCCAGTTCCTGGCGGAGACCATGAAAGGGTATGGGGTAACCCACGCTTTCTTCGTTCCGGCCGTCGTCAGGAAAGCTCTGCTGGAAATGGAGCGGGTGGGCATCCAACGGATCGTGACCCACGGCGAAAAGGCCGCAGCCTACATGGCCGACGGCTATGCCCGCGCCTGCAACCGGCCCTCGGTTTGCATGGCTCAATCGGTGGGAGCGGCCAACCTGGCGGCGGGGCTCCAGGACGCCTACTTGGGCGGCTCCCCGGTGGTGGCCATCACCGGTCACCGCCCTCTGATGCACCAGTACCGCAACTCCTACCAGGAGATATCTCACGCCCAGCCCTTCAGCTCCGTCACCAAGTACAGCGTGGTGGTCGACAGCGTCGAGCAGTTGCCCCACCTGACGCGGCAGGCCTTCCGGGAAGCCACCACCGGCGCCCCCGGCCCGGTCCACCTGGATTTCCAGGGAAACTCCGGCGAACTGATAGTTGAAGCGGAAGGAGACCTGACTGTGCTCACGGAGCCGGCCTTCGCCCAACGGCCCGCCTTTCGTCCGGTTCCCGAGCCGGAGATCGTGCGGGAGGCGGCCCAGGTGCTGGCTAGCGCCCGGCGCCCGGTCATCGTGGCCGGCGGCGGAGTCACGGCCTCCCAGGCCCAGCAGCAGGTGGTGCAACTGGCGGAGATGCTGTCGATTCCGGTGGCGACATCCCTCAACGCCAAGGGGGCCATACCCGACGACCACCCGCTGTCGGTCGGGGTTTGCGGCTCCTACTCCCGGTGGTGCGCCAATCGCGTGGTTGCCGAGGCCGACCTGGTTCTGTTCATCGGCAGCCACACCGGAGACCAGGTCACTTTGGACTGGAGGATACCGCCCGTGGGTACCCCGGTCATCCAGATCGACATCGACCCGACGGAGTTGGGCCGCAGCTACCCAACCAAGGTGGCTTTGCAGGGCGACGCCAGGGCCACCCTGGTCCGTCTGATCGAAGCCCTGGAGCCGATAGCGGGGCGGGCCGAGTGGGTCGGCCGGGCCCAGGAGTTGGTGCGGGAGTGGCGGGCCGACGTGGCCCCTCTGGCCGGCTCCGACGCCGTGCCCATCCGGCCGGAGCGCCTCTGCACCGAACTCGCGAAGTTTCTACCCTCTGACGCCATGCTGGTGACGGACACCGGCCACGCCGGGATATGGACCGGGACCATGGTGGACCTGAAACACCCGGGGCAGGGTTACATCCGGGCCGCCGGCTCCCTGGGCTGGGGCCTCTCCGCTACCGTTGGCGCCAAGTGCGCCCTTCCCGACCGGCCGGTGGTGTGTTTCACTGGGGATGGCGGGCTCTGGTACCACATCGGCGAACTGGAGACGGCAGCGCGGTATGGCATAAACGCCGTAATCGTGGTCAACAACAACCACTCCCTGAACCAGGACAAACGCGGAACGGAGCGGGTCTACAAGGGATACTCGGGTAACTCGGACGAGATCTGGCATTTCCGGGAGGTGGACTTTGCCCACCTGGCCGAGACCATGGGCTGTTTCGGCATCCGGGTCGACCAGCCGGGCCAGATTCAGAGCGCCCTGGAGCAGGCGTTGGCCTCCGGGAGGCCCGCCCTCGTTGACGTGGTGACGGACATCGATGGCGTCGCGCCCTTGCCCTGGAGCGGATAGGCGGCTCGCCGGTCAATCTAATAATCTATCTCAAAGCCACATTTTCAAGGTGGATCATCCTTCGACAAGCTCAGGACGAACGGATTCTCCCCGTTCGTGGCGAGATCCGATTCCATTGAGAGTCTCGACGAAGTCGGGCTTGTCGAACCACCGCATAAGACAGTCACTAAACGCGCTTCACCCCCGCCAGCACCTCCTGAGCCGCTTGGTAATCGCGGGCGCCGCCGCGCCGGATGGGCGGAACCAAGTAGATGTCGTGCAGGCCGCTCTCCTGGAACCTCCCGCATAGCTCCAACGCGATTGCCACTCCCGAACGGCCCTGGGCCAGTTCCCGGCGCACGCCCTCGGGCACCGAGCTGAAGATGATGCCGTCAGGCTCTAGGACCTGGAGGCCGAAAAACACCGGGATACCGAGCGGCTCCCCGGCCACGTCGGCGTAGGCGTCCCGGAAGCGGGCGGCGTCTTCCACGTCGAAGATGGGCTGAGTGATCAAGAACTGGGCGCCGGCCAAGACCTTGCGACGGGCCAAACCGGCCTCTTCCTGGATTCCCCGGCCCAGGTCCACGGTGGCGCCCGTGCAGAATTCGGTGGCCGCCCGCAGCTTCGAGCCCCGGAAATCCACCCCCTGGTTCATCCCGGCGATGGCCGCGATCAGGCCGGTGGGAGTGATGTCGCCGGCGGCCTTGACCAGGGCCAGGTCTCGCTCCGTGAACGGGTCTCCCTGGACCACCACGACGTTCTCCACGCCCAGAAGCTGGGCCCCCAGCAACAACGATTGGAGCGCCAGACGGTTCATGTCGCGGGTCGCCAGGGTGAACGACACGCCTTGGCCCGTATGCTGCTTGATCGCGGCCGCCAGCATCGCCGAGTTGACCCGCACCGCTCTACCGGGGTTATAGGCCACGGAGATGAAATCCGCGTCGATGGCGGCCTGCCGGAGCATCGCCGGGTCGCCGGAGCGAGGTGGTGAAAAGTCGCAGATAAACGTGGTGCGGCCGGTGGCCTGGTGGCACCGCTGGGTTACTTTCGCCATGGCTGCACCTCCGGAAAGGCCGGGCCGGCAACCCGCTCACCGGACACGGTATCGAACATGTTACCACGCCGTGAACCAGGCCCGGAAGCGGGCGTGCCGGCGGCCGGCCCGGCCCGGTTACAGCGCTTGATGCGAGGAGTCTGCTCCTTCGACAAAGGCGTAGGTATGGGGTAGACTTGCTCTGAGGGAGGCGTCGTGCGGATATTGGTTTTGCTCCTGATTCTGGGATCGGCGGGTGCGCTTTTTGTTCCTGGGGCCACCATCCGGGCCGACACCCCGGACATTGAAGTGTTGTCCACGGGAGCGGAAAGCCAGTTCCCCGACGGCATCATGTTCTCCATCACGGCGCGCAGCTCCGATGAAATCGACGATATCCGGGTCTTTATCAGGAAGGCGGATCAGGCCGGCCGGAGCGCCTACCGGACAGTGGAGTTCGAGCCAGGGAAAGAGGTGACCGGCGAGTCCCTCTTGCGCAGCGGCAGCGGCGGAGCGGACTACTACCCGCCCGGCACTCGAATCGAGTTTTCCTTCGAAATTCGGGACTCAGCGGGAGGGGTCCTCCGGACCCCGGACGAGGAATTCATCTACTCCGACAGCCGGTTTGATTGGCTCACGGTCTCCTCCGGCTTGATAACCGTCCACTACTACGGCGACTACGTGGAACAGCGGGCCCGGACTGTATTGGAGGCCGCCGATGAGGCCATGGCACTCATGGTGCCCGTATTGGGCATCGAGCCCACGGAGCCGCTGCGCATCGTCTCTTACAACAACTACCGTCACATGTCCGCCGCGCTGCCCTTCAGGGCCCAGGCCGTGCGGGAGCTGCTGCAGACCCAGGGGATGGCCTTCACCGACGAGCGGGTCCTGCTGGTGCACGCCTTCGACCCCACGGTCAAAGGCACGACGTCCCACGAGTTTGTCCACTTGCTGGTGGCGGAGGCCGCCGGCCGGGCCGTTTCCCAGATACCGGCCTGGCTGAACGAGGGCCTGGCCGAGTATGGCAACATCGACCCAACGGACAGCTACGATTCGGCCCTGCGCTACGGAATTTTCACCCGCCGGCTCAAGCCTCTCTGGTACCTGGGGGCCTTCGGTGGGACCCCGGACGATATCATCATCGCCTACGGGCAGGGCCGGTCCGTGGTGGGGCTGATGATCAACCGGTATGGGCCGGAGAAGATGGCCGAACTGATGCAGGTCATCCAGCAGACCCTTGATATCGACGCGGCGCTGACTCAGGTATACGGGTTCGACCAGTACGGGCTGGACACCGAATGGCGGGAAGCCGTGGGAATCGAAACGTTGCCACCCCCCGAAGAGTTGGCGCGCCAGCTTCAGGAGCCGCCGACGCCGACACCGGAGCCCGCTCCGGAACCTACGGCCCCGCCGGAGCCCACTCCCACGACGATGCCGACGCCCACTCCGGAACCCACGCCTCAGCCCGAGCCCACCCAGGTCGCTTCCACGGAAGACGAGGACGGCGGCGCAACCTCGGGCGGAGGATGCACCGCGCCGATGCCCGGCCAGGATGGCGGCGCCGCGGGTCTCGGCACCCTGCTGCTGCTGGGCGGGCCGCTCGGGCTGCTCTCGTTCGGGGCCTTCCGCCGCCGGCGGGTGGTCAGGCAATGCGTATCGACTGAACCGTAGGGGCGGTGCATGCACCGCCCCTACCCGGTGCAAGACCCCTTTTTACTGACCAGCGGCCCCTTCAACGAGTACGGGGGTTGAAGGCGTCGTTCATCGCGTCTACCGGTCAAAGCACGTCCGGCCGATTTCGCAAACAGGTGGGGGCGGTGCATGCACCGCCCCTACCCGGTGCAAGACCTCTTGTTACTGCCCAGCGGCCCCCTTAACGAGTACGAAGCTAAAGGCGTCGTCCATCGCGTCTCCCAGCAACAGCACGTCCCGCTGATTCCGCAAACACGTAGGGGCGGTGCATGCACCGCCCCTACCCGGTGCAAGACCCCTTTTTTGCTGCCCTGCGGCCCCCTCAACGGGTACGGGGGTTGAAGGCGTCGTTCATCGCGTCTCCCAGCAGGTTGAAGGTGAACAGAAGCAACGCCAGCGTCCCCACCGGGAACAGCAAAAGGTGGGGATTGGTCCGCAGGACCGAGATGCTGCCGTTCTCGAAGATCATCAACCCAAGGCTGGGAGTCGGCGGCTGAATGCCGATGCCCAGCCAGCTAAGGAAGATCTCCGACCCGGCTATGCCCGCCAGTCCCGCCGAGCTGACCACGATCACCGGCCCAATGACGTTGGGAAACACGTGCCTCGCCAGAATCCAGGGGGTGGACACGCCGACGGCCCGGGCGGCCTCCACATACTGGTTCTCCCGCACCTGAAGCACCTGGCCGCGCACCAGCCGCGCCATGCCGAACCAGGAGAAGATGGACAGCGCCAATGCGATGACCATATAGTCCACGATCCCGAGCCGCACGATATCGAACCCGACGGCATCCTCGATTCCGCGCACCCACTCGGTGATGGGCGGTTTCACCGTTGCGACGATGATCAGAACCAGGAATATCTCGGGGAAGGCCGAGGTCACCTCCCCCACCCGCATGATGATGGTGTCGATGAGCCTGCCGAAGTAGCCGGCCACCAGGCCCAGGGTGATGCCCAGCACCAGGCTGCCGGTGACCAGGGTGGTCACGGTGATAATCACCGTGGTCCTCAACCCGTAGATGATCCGAGTCAGGATATCGCGGCCCAGCCGGTCGGTCCCAAAGGGATGGCTCGCGCTAGGGCCCTGCTTGGCCATGCTCAGATTCTGGTCGTTGTAGCCGTAGGGTGTCACCAGGGGAGCCAGGACACCCGAGCCGTACATCAGCAAGATCACGGCGAGGCAGGCGACACCCAGCTTCTTGCGCAACAGCCGCCGCAGGGAGAGCGCCCAGTAGCTCTGGCCCCGAGTGGGCATGTTGAGGACCGGGGCCCGCGCCTCATCCCGCAACGTAGCTGCCTCCCAGCCGGATGCGCGGGTCCATCAACGGGTAAATCAGGTCCACCACCAGGTTGGCCAGAACGAACATGGTGGTGCCGATGATGATGATCGCATTGATGATCGGATAGTCCCTGGCGAAGATCGCCTCGATGAAGAGACTGCCCACCCCCGGTATGCCGAAGAACCGCTCCACTATGAATGAGGTGAACGCCAAGCCGGCCAAAGAAAACCCCAGCGTGGTCACCACGGGGATCAATGAGTTGCGGAGAATATGCCGGCTCCGCACAATTCGCTCCGGCAGTCCTTTGGCCCGGGCCGTTCGTATATAATCCTGGGTCACCACGTCCAAGGTGCTCGCCCGGGTCAGCCGGGTCATAATGGCAACACCGGGAATGCCCATGGCCACGGCGGGCAGGATGATCCTGGTGTCGAAGAAGCCGCCCCAACCGTGGGTCGGCAGCACATCCAGCTTGAGGGCGAATACCAGCAGCAAAGTTGGGGCGGTGAGGAATACCGGCAGCGACTGGCCAATCAGGGTGGCCACCACGGCCGCAGTGTCCCACAGCGTCCCCTGTTTCAGGGCGGCGAAGAGCCCAATTGGGATACCCAACCCCACCGATATCATCAAGGCGGCGATGTTCAGCTGGCCGGACACCCACATCTTTTTCTTGAGCAATTCACCGACGGTGCGGCCCCTGTACTTATAGCTCTCGCCGAAATCGCCCCGGGTCACGTTCTTCAAGTAGCGGCCGTACTGGAGCAGCACGTTGTCGTTCAACCCCCGCTGCTCACGGATCCGCTCGACGACCCTGGGGTCAGAGTGCTGGCCCATGAGGATCTCCACCGGGTCGCCGGGGCCGAACCGGCCCAGCATGAACGTGATGAAGGTGGTGATGAGCAGTATCAAGGGCAACCAGGCCAGCCGGCGGAAGATGTAGGCTCTCAACTCGGGGTAGCCTCCTACTCTTCGGCTAGGTATACGTACCGCAGGCTGGGGATATACAGGGGAGTCAAGAAGTAATCACGCACGCTAGGCTTGACCAGCACAAATCGCTCGCCGCTGTACCAGAGAGGTATCCAGGGAGCGTCGTCGATGACCATTTGCTCAACCCGGTTGTACAGCTGGTAACGGGCAACCTGGTCGGTCTCGGAGCGCGCCTGCTCCAGCAGCCGGTCCACCTCGGGATTGCTGTAATTGGTGTGGTTGTTGCTGCTTGCGCTGTAGAACAGGATATCGAGGAAGTTCTCCGGGTCCGGGTAGTCGGCGATCCAGCCGATGTCGAACATCTGGAAGCGGCGCTTGTGCAGGTCTTTCAGGAAGGTTGCGAACTCCGTCTGCTGAAACTCCGCGCGAATACCCAGGTTCCTTTCCCACATCTGGAGGACCACTTCCATGTCCAGGCTTACGGAGCCCCCGAAACTGCCGGGGGTGGTGATGGTGATGGGCGGCATGTTTTCGAGGTCGTCTCCGTAGCTGGACTCGGCCAGTAGCTGCCGGGCCCGCACCGGGTCGAAGGTGTAGCCCCGCAGGGCGTCGTTGAAGCCGGGGAAGCCTGGCGGGAGTATCCCGTTGGCCGGGACCACCTGGTCCGCCAGGACTATGGTTGCTATCTCCTGCTTGTCGATAGCCAGGTTCAGGGCCTGGCGCACCTTGGGGTCGTCCAGGGGCGGCTCATTGACGTTCATCCCCACGTACTGAACACTGAATGTCGGCGGAGCCTGCTGCAGCTCGGAGTTGAGCGGGTTACCTTTTTCCAGCAGGCGGTCCAGATCGGCCAGGCCCACCCCGGTGATGTGGATCTCGTCGTTCTCGTACATGAGCATAGAGGTGCCGCCGCTGAGAATCATCTCCACTTCCGCCAGATTGGCCGGGCCCAGGTGATAGCCATCGTGGCGGGCCAGTAGCAGGGTCTCGCCCAGGTCGTAGCGTGCCATCATGAAGGGCCCGGTGCCGTTTGGCTCGCGGAACCACCTCTTGGGGTCCGCTTCCACGTTCTCCCGGTCCAGAACAAAGGAGGTGGGGTAGGTCAACTTGGCCAGGAAGTAAGACTTGGGGGCATTTATGGTAATCTCAATGGTGCGGTCGTCTATGACCCTCACGCCGGATATGGTCTGGGTGTCGCCGTTGAGCTTCTCGTCGACTCCCACAATGTCCCCAAGATACTGGTCCACCACCGGGGACTCGGTGAGGGGGTTGGTGGCCCGCTCCAGGGACCAGCGCACGTCATCGGCCGTGACCGTCTTGCCATCGTGGAAAGTAGCGTTGGGCCGCAGGTGGAAAGTGTAGACCCGGCCGTCCTGGCTGACATCCCAGCTTTCAGCCAGGTCGGGCACGATTTTCAAGTCGGGGTCGATGGTAACCAGCCCGCCGAACACCTCGATGATAATCTGGGCGGAGGTAGCATCGGTGGTCAGGTGCGGGTCCAGGGTGGGCGGGTCGACGAACAGGCGGACCAGCCGGCCGCCGGATACCCGGTCCCCGGCGACGGTCGCCGAAGGCCCAGCCTCAATGACGGCGGTGGGAGTGCCGGAAGCCTGAGGCGCCGCCTCCACGGTAGGCGCCGCGATCCCGGTGGTGGTCGATTCTGCCGCGGGGGCGCTCGACGGTGTGGCGATGGACGACCCGGAGCACGCCACCGCCAGGAACAAGCTACCGAAAAGGACCACCAGTGGCTTCCAACCCATATCCATTTCCCTCAACATCAATCAGCGGACAGCACCGGATCGGCCCCCTTGGAATGGCGGTCCGTCGGATAGCCCATTGAATCTAGCCTAACACGGTGTGCTGTTTTCAACCAGGGGACTTCTCCACGCTTCCGTGACGAGGGATGGCTGGCCGGTTTGGCCAATCCGCGGCGCCACGGGCTGTCTCGGCTCCTTGTATGTTGGCGGGCTATTTGCTACGATAGCCAGGCTGAACGGTGCGGCCCCGGCACCTCCGGCGGCACAGCCGCCGGGAACGGTGGGGGTCCGGGCTGGCCGGCACGCGGCGAGCGTAGCCAAGGGGTCCAAGGCGCCTGTCTGTGGCACAGGAGATCACGGGTTCGAATCCCGTCGCTCGCCCCAAGGCTACCAAGCGATACCAACCTGCGCCTGTAGCTCAACGGATAGAGTACTGGGCTTCGGACCCAGGGGTTGTGGGTTCGAATCCCGCCAGGCGCACCAAATCCAGGCACGAATCTTGGCCCCCGGTTGGACCGGGGGCCTTTGACTTTCCGGTTTTGCTAACCGTTTGCTAACCGACGTAATGTCTAGGCCAATTTTCACGCCTACGCGCCCACCTTGGTTCAACTAACATCTCTCACTTTATCAAAGACCCTATCGAAGCCCTGGGCGGCGGCTTGCTGTAGGCCGGGACTTGCGTGGGCGTAGAGGTCGAGTGTCATTGCCACGCTGCCATGGCCCAGCCGTTCGGAGATGATCTTCCAGTTCACACCCTGCTCAAGCATCAGAGTGGCGTGAGTGTGCCTAGCGTCATGTAACCGAATACCAGGGAAGCCAGCCCGCCTCACAAGTCGTCTCCAAGCCTGTGACACCGAGTGGGGGAGTAGAGGGCTCCCATCCGCTTGGCAGAACACAAGGCTGTTCTCCGTTACCAAGTGGTCAATAAGCAATCGTGCCGCCCTTTGGCTGTCTCGGTGCTGCCTTAAGACAATGGACGTTGACGGCGGCAGCGGCACCTGTCGCCGGCTTTTGGCAGTCTTTGGAGGCTGAAAGACAAAGCTTTTGTCCCCTAGGTGGTGGAGACTGCGATTTATGGAGATAACCCCGAGGTCTAGGTCAACATCGGACCAACGTAGGGCCAGCAACTCCGACCGGCGCATCCCGGTGAAAAGGGCCGTGTAGAAAACGGGGTGATATTCTGTGTCTCTCACAGACTCCAAGAACGTCAACATGCCCTCTTCGTCGAAGGTCTGCATTTCCTTTGGTCTGAACTTCGGAGCGTCAACCGAGTCGGCCACGTTCCGCTTCACGACCTGCCACCTAACGGCGCTTTCCAATGCAACGTGAAGCAGCAGGTGGTGGTGGCGCACCGTGCGAGGGCTGAGGCCGCCATTTCCGTCCCGCCGCCCAGAAGTAAGCTTCTCTGTGTAGTAGGCCTGTACGCGGGCAGGAGTCAACTGTTGTAGCGGAATGTTTCCCAAGGCCGGTATCAGGTGTTTCCGGGCCATTATGTCATAGGCCTGGGCCGTTTCCACCGAGAGGTTGGGCCAAGCGTAATCCTGGAGCCACTGGTTAAGGAAGCTGCCAAACGTAACTTTGTCCGGCTTTATGTAGTCTCCCGTGTCCAGTTGGTGAAGAAGGTCGGCCAGCTTCTTCTCCGCGTCCCGCTTCGTGCCTCGCACCGTGGTCCATTGCTGCTTGCGTTTGCCGGTGCTGGGATCCCGGCCCAGGTTCAGCACGATTGTCCAGCTACCTTTGCTGCGCTTAACTAGAGTTCCTCGCATTAGTCTGCCTCCTTGGTCCGTTTGGTCTCTCTGTACGCTCTCATTCTCAAGCGAGCAGAACAGGGGCTTACTGTCCCACTGGAATATGACGGTATTGGACAGTAGACCTGGTTGGTGCGGGTTGCCGGGAATATGCTGTCGCATCCCGGGCAAGCCTTAAGAATCGGACTCTCGCCCAATTTCAATACGTGCCACCAAATCACCTCAATGAGCGCCGTGAACTCAAGGACGGCCTCCAATTTGTTCGACTCGAACCTAGGCGTGGGTTCAATATGAATGCCAGAGACATTCCGCCTAACCATCTGGTCAACGATGGAGAGTAGTGTGTTTCCAGTACCGCTCGGGGTCGGTGGGGGATTGCCGATGTAATCCCACTCAAGCAACCCCTCTCTCGCCGCAAAAACGAATGGGTTGGGTACGTAATGTTGAGTGGTTGGCCGGCCACTAAAGTCTCCCCTAGCCAGCCCTAGAAGTGCTGCTGCATGCCGTACCGAGCGTGAGTGCACCATGAACCAATCTATGGGGTCTTTCGTTTGAGAAAAGAGCCCATACTCCCCAGACGCCGGTTTATCCGTGGTTTCAGCCTGAAGCTCTGAATAGCCAAGGCTTCCCCACCGCCTCGCAAACGCGAGGATTGCTTTCTCAGCGTCAGTGCCGTCAAGTCTTCCGCGTAGCCTTTGAAAATCCTGAAGAATCTCGGGTTTGGACATGGGGAAGTAAAGGCTTTGCACCTCTCCACTGCCTACTGTAGACCGTCAGCGATAATGGGACACATTCATCAGGAAAGCCCAGGGGAACCCCTCGTGGAGATCCGCCAGTGAAGCGGGCTCCAGCCTCTGCCAGCGAGCCCCCGCCCGGTCCCTGATAACGATTTCCGGTCTAGTTGACCCGGTACACCCAAACCCGGTAGAAGATGTCGGGCTCGCCTTT
>Ga0187833_10002317_pt1 | contig 20594 bp, 19 predicted proteins | sample ETNtaG_37_FD_167968 | JGI IMG/M metagenome (GOLD analysis project Ga0187833, IMG submission 167968) | Marine microbial and viral communities from oxygen minimum zone, Eastern Pacific Ocean - ETNP2014_SV_400_PacBio MetaG (Illumina Assembly) | ecosystem: Environmental > Aquatic > Marine > Hypoxic...
AAGTTAAGAGATAAAATAAAAAAAAGTAAATACTGGTATTAGCAGTGCTATTTGCGATTTAAAACAAGATCCAATACTTAAAAAAATAATTGTTAAAAATATCCTATCAAACTTATGTTTAAAAAAATTTTCTAAAGCTAAAAATAAAAAAATTATAGCCCATGGCTCAGTACTCGCACCTACTTGTAAGTATATAAATTGAGGATACCAAGCATAGAAAATTATAAAAGGTATTATTTTAAAATCCAAATTTTCTTCTAAAAAAATTGGCCGTAGAATAATAGCCCATAGTAAAATTGAAATTAAATTAGTTAATCGCAATGTATCTAATAGATTGAAATCAAAATAATAAAAAATTAAATTTGAAAATATATTTACAAAATAAGACCCCTGGGGATCCTTTATTCCAAAACTGGTTGGTACAACCTCAAAGGATGACCATAAATAAATTAAGATAATAAATAATAAATTTGCTAGATTTCCTAATTTTTTTAAATATAGAAAAAATATAAAAGCTGAAAAGAAAATTAGAATAAAAATTCTTGAATTATAAAAATTCAAAATTAAATATTTAATACTTATTAAATCACTAATTTTATCAGAAAAAATTTTAGTTAACCAAAACTTTGTATTTACTAAAGAAAAAATTATATTATCTCTATAATCACCTCCCCAATTAAAATCTGAATTATAAATTTTTATGTAAAATAATATTAATGGTAAAAAGATTAATGTTGATATTATAAAATCTCGAATTTTAATATTTTTATAGTCTATTTTTAATTCCTCAGAATATAAATTTTCAAAAAAAATTGAAAATAAAAAAATTGATATTAATCCAAATAAAAAATAAATATTTTTTGTAATTAAATTTATAAAAATAAAGTTATGTGACAGTATTTGCAAGATTATCAGAAAAAGGAAATACTTTGAGCCATTAGTAGTTTTAAGAAAATTTTTAATCATAAACAAAAATTAATTAAATTTGATCAAAGTATTTAATTACATTTATCATATGATAAATACATAATTTGATTTAAATAACAATATTATCAATATTAAAAAAATAGTTAATTTAATGTAATTTATGTACAAATGATATTCTTTACAAAGAAACCAATATGGTTAAAAAATATATCAAGAGTATTTAAAAGACGTAAATTTCAAAATGGTTAAAAAAGTTTTCATAAATTTTTTATTATTTGTTTCTTTAATTTTATTACTAGTAAATATTTATAATTTTTTTTCTCCTATAGATTATAGAAATGACCCATATTTAATTAAAGGTTATTTTTCAAAAGAAAATAAAAAGATTTTAGACTTCATATCAGAAGGAAATAGAAGTGAAATATTGAGCTACAATGATACGATCAAAAAACTTGATGAACAATATTCTATTTATGGAGAGTCATATGAATTTTTAAAAGAAGCCTCGAAAGTTTATTTTATTTCTAAAGCACCGCCAAGTCATAGTTGGAAAGAAAAATATACAAAGATAAAGTTTCAAGAAAATTGGTTACTTTATATTTTAAGAGTATTTGAGGAAATTCAAATTAATTATGGAAAAGATAGTTTATATAATGGAGCTTACATCTATTATCAATCATCCGATTATAAATTTGCTTTAAAAAGAGGAATTAGTTTATGTTCTCAAGATGCAATAAGTTTCGCTAATTTACTAAAGAGAAGATATAATATTAATTATAATATTATTGGCCTAGCAGGACATGTATTAATTCAAGTAAAAATTAATGATCAATACCTTTTATCAGATCCAAATATGGGTTTGGCTTTTAATTTTAGTATAGATGAGTATTACGATAGTGAAAAAAATCAATTAAAAGTAAAAAATACTTATGAAAAAATAGGTCAGAGTAATTTAGCGATACATTTTAACAAAACTGGGAACAGAATATTTGACTATACTGGACCAGAAATTCGGGAAAATACGTACAATCCAGATACGCTTACTTTTTACACAAATTTTTTTAAATGGATACTGCCAATTTTATTTTTAATAATTGTATTTTATTTAAAACATAAATCAAAAATTTTGTTTCTTAAAAAATTTTTCTAGACATTAAATAAATTAATGAAATCTCAAAGAAAGACTTTTAAGGTATTGCTTAATTTATATAATTTTCAAATAATTTAGTGCTTTGATTAAAGAAAATAAAATTTAAATATTACAAATTTTAGATTATTTTAATTTTATTTTTTTTAAAATTGTCTCTAGAGAAATCGGAAAAAGCATTAATAAAGGTAATATTATAGGAAATCTATATCGCCAATCATAATCAATTAATATGAAGGAGTGAAAAGCCGCTACAGAAAAAGACAACAATATAACAAAAAAAAATAATTTATTTTGTGATTTAGTATAGTCTCCAATCAATAGCCATATTAATAAAGAGGATAAAATTATCAAAATTTGAAACACATTCAGAAATAAATGTAATACTGAAAAAGTTGCTGCGTATGGATTAAAAAAATTAACTAATCTTAAAAAATATATATATACAATATCTATAAAGTTATTAGGAACATTTACCCAAGTATATGGACGATCATGAATTATCATGCCGTCTTTTACCATGCTAGTTATGAAATCAACTTTTGCAATATTATTGAAATTAGACTCAATAAACAAATATGTTAAACTCAATATAAAAGGTATAGAAATAAATAATATCAGAACAAAAATTAGTTTATGTAGTTGTCTTGAAAAAATTTGGAATTTTAAGATAATTATAAAAAAAAAGATTGCAAAAATTACTGGAACTGAAGAAGGCCTTGAAGCTAATAAGAAAAATGTTATTAAAATAATTTCAAAATAACTAATTCTATTTTTTAGAATTAATTTTATAATAAAGTACATACTTAAAAGAACGAGAAATGAATAAATCATGTCTGAAAGTATAAATCTAGGCCAAATTAATAAATCAACAGACATTAAAATTATTGGCAAGGTTATAGATATTAAGATTGGCCTAACTCCAATAAGTAAAAGATTTTTTGCAAAAATTATTAGTGAAAAAAGTATAAGTGTTTGATTTAACAATAAGAAAGCAAATTGCCATTCATTTACAAAGATTAATTTACATAGTGCTATTAATACGACGGGGACAGAAAAAAAAAATAGAGATGGCCTATGAGATACTTTATCTATTGAAAAAAATTCAATTAAATTAAAATCTAACTTAATTAACTCATCTGCCCATCTAGAAAATCTTATGGAGTCAGAAGACATTGAAAAACCTAAACTTAAATGATAATAAAAAACTACAGAAAAACTTATGATGATTGATGCATATAAGAATATATTTGCATGTTTCCATTCAGTAGAAAAAATATTTTTCATTTAAATGATGCAATCATGTTTTGGTTATTAATAAAATAATTAAATTAAGATTTAACAAAATATTTGTACTTCACTATGGTAATTAACGCTCTAATTGCATCGTAAAAATTTATTTTTTTTCCTTCTTCAATGCTTCTGCCTTTATAAGAGATGGGTATTTCCTGAATTTTTTCATTTAATAATGAAATTTTAGTAGTAACTTCTGGGCAAAATGCAAAGTCATTTTCTTGTAAATTTAGTTTAATAAAAAGATCTTTCCTAAAAATTTTATAGCATGTGTGTGCATCTGTAAGTTTTTGATTATTAAAAAAATTTGAGATGATAGTTAGTACATGATTACCAAATATTCTATAATTAGAAAGAAATAAATTGTTATTATATCTTTTCTTTTTTAAAACTCTTGATCCATAAATAACTCCAAGGTTCTTTGATATTAAAATTTTAATTAATTTATTTAGATCTCTTGGATTATATTCAAGATCGGCATCTTGGATTGCAACAATATTACCCTTTATGTATGGTAAGGCTGATTTGATTGCAGCTCCTTTACCCATATTCTTATTGTGAAAAATTGTTCTATCAATGTTTCTAATTTTTTTTATTATTTTTCTTGATCCATCATCTGAACAATCATCAACAACAATAATTTGTTTATGATAGTAAATATTCTTTTTTATATTTTTAATAACTCTTTCAATATAATTTTTTTCATTAAAAACTGGAATTATTATAGTGACTTTATTTCTTATCATAATGGAAAGAATTATAATGTATGAAAGTTTTATTGAAAACTTTTAAATCTTAAATTTAGATTTATTACTATCAACTAAAAAAGCTTTTACAGTTTCTTTTGTAAGTTCATCAAATGATTTTCCAAAATTTTCTATTTTTTCTATGATTGCTGGTGGTACAGTAATTATATGACATTTTAATTGTTTTGCTTGTAAGTAATTATAAGGCTCACGAACACTGGCCCATAATATTTCAACATTCTTGAACCTTTTCGCTAGTTTAATACTTTTAATAAATTCTGGTATTGGATCTTTGCCAGTATCTCCTGCTCTTCCTGCAAAAATAGAAATAATTACTTTTGTTTTTTTATTAATTAAATTTAAAATCTTTTCTGTTTGCTTTGCCGTGTAGACTGCGGTGACATTTAATTTAATATCTTTACTATTTAATTCTTTAATTACATTGCCGCTAAACTTATTTTTTGAATTTACAACTGGCACTTTTACATAAACATTCTTGCCCCAAGTACTTATTTTTGTGCCTTGCTCGATCATTAATTTTTGATCATCAGCAAACACTTCAAACGAAATTGGTTTACTTTTACAAATTTTGAGTATTTGCTTGCAGTAAAACTTATAATCTTGTGCACCAGCTTTTCTCATTAAACTTGGGTTGGTTGTAAAACCTTTAACGATTTTCTTTTTATTAAATTTTTTTATTAAAGGTAAATCTGCAATATCACAAAAAATTTTCGTATTCATTTGATTTATAAGTTTTTAGTAATATCTTCTGTCATTTTTTTTGCATCTGCAAATAACATCAGAGTATTTTCTTTATAAAACAAATCATTATCAATGCCTGCATAACCAGGTGACAAACTTCTTTTAACAAATAAAACTGATTTACATTTTTCAACATCTAATACTGGCATACCATAAATAGGGCTTTGTGGATCAGTTTTTGCAACTGGATTAGTTACATCATTAGCACCAATTACAAAAGCCACATCTGCATTTGCAAAATCATTATTGATCTCCTCTAGTTCAAATACTTCATCATAAGGAACATTTGCTTCTGCTAGCAAAACATTCATATGACCTGGCATTCGTCCTGCAACAGGATGGATAGCATAAGAAACCTTTATGTCATTTTTTTTTAATGTATCGACCATTTCTCTCAATGCATGTTGTGCTTGAGCAACTGCCATACCATATCCTGGCACAATAATAACTGATGAGGCATTTTTCATTAAAAAAGCTGCATCATCTGCATTTCCGCTTTTAACTGGTCTTTGCTCTTTATTTTGTGATGCTGACGATTGCTCTGTTGCTCCAAATCCTCCCAATATTACATTGAAAAATGATCTATTCATTCCCTTGCACATTATGTAAGATAAAATTGCACCTGATGATCCAACTAGTGCACCTGTAATTATTAAAGCAGTATTTTCTAATGTAAATCCGATTCCAGCTGCAGCCCAGCCTGAATATGAATTCAACATAGAAATTACAACTGGCATATCTGCTCCACCGATTGGGATTATTAATAAAAAACCAATCAAAAAAGATATAGCTAGTAATATCCAAAATAAATTTGAAGATTGAGTTGAACAAAGAAGATAAGTTATAACGATTATCGAAATTAAGATTAAAGCATTTATTGGATGCTGACCTTTAAAAGTTATAGGCGAACCAGACATTATTTCTTGAAGTTTTAAAAAAGCAATAATTGATCCTGAAAAAGTTATTGCACCTACTGCTGCACCAATTGACATCTCAATTAAACTTCCAAGTTTAATATTTCCTGGTGTACCTAAATTAAAAGCTTCTGGATTTAAAAATGCAGATATGGCAACAAAAACCGCAGCTAAACCTACAAGACTATGAAATCCCGCTACAAGTTCTGGCATAGCTGTCATTGGGATTTTATATGCGATAAAAGCACCTAATAAACCACCTATTAAAAGAAAAATTAGAACAACTACAAATCCAGTTGAAAAATTACCAATAGATAAAAATGTAACTGTGATCGCGATAATCATACCTAAAATTCCAAAGAAGTTTCCTTGTCTTGATGTTTCTGGTGACGACAATCCTCTTAAAGCTAAAATAAATAACACTCCTGAAATTAAATAAAAAATTGCTGTTAAATTTGCAGAAATCATTTTTTATCCTTCTTCTTTTTTTTATACATGGCAAGCATTCTTTGAGTAACTAAGAATCCACCAAAAATATTAATTGCAGCCAATGATATTGCTAGAAATCCAAACAAACTTGAAGTATTAAAGATATGATCTGAATTACCTGCTAAACCTGCAATGATTGCACCAACAATTATTACAGATGAAATTGCGTTGGTAACAGACATTAAAGGTGTATGTAAAGATGGAGTTACACTCCAAACCACATAATATCCAATAAAAATTGAAAGAATAAAAATACTTAATCTAAATATAAAAGGATCTATTTCCATAATTTTATCTTATTAAAGTTTTCTCAATTATCTCATCTTCTAAATTTATATTTAATTTTTTATTTTCTTTATCATATAAATTTAAAACAAAATTAAATACATTTTTTGCATATAAATTTGATGCAGAGGTTGGCAGTTTATTTAAAATGTTACTCTCACCCATTATTTTAATACCATTTTTATTAACAATTTCATCAACCTTTGTATGTGCTGTGTTTCCACCTTGAATGGCTGCTAGATCATAAATAATTGAACCAGCTATCATATTATTAATCATATCTTCTTTTATAATTACTGGTGCTTTTTTTCCTGGAATTAAAGCTGTACAAATTACAATGTCAATTTTCTTTAATGTTTCAGACAATAATTCCTCTTGTTTTTTTTTAAAATCATCTGATGCTTCTTTAGCATAACCACCTTCTGTCTCTAAATTTTCTGAATCTTCCACGGTTAAAAATTTTCCTCCTAAACTTTCAACCTGTTCTTTTGAAGCCATTCTAACATCTGTAGCAAACACTATTGCTCCCATTCGTTTTGCTGTTGCAATTGCTTGTAATCCTGCAACCCCCGCTCCAACCACTAATACTTTTGCTGCGGGAATTGTGCCAGCTGCGGTCATCATCATTGGAACTGCTTTTTCAAAATTAGCAAACGACTCTACTACTGCTTTATATCCTGCAAGATTTGCTTGTGAGGATAATATATCCATAGATTGTGCTCTTGTTATTCTTGGAAGCAGCTCAAGTGAAAAAGTATTAATATTTTTTTTTACTAAATCATTAATTTTGTCCTTATTATCATATGGTTTCAAGACTCCAATAAAAGTTTGATTTTCTTTTAATAGAGAACTTTTATCATCATCTAATAAATCTAATTGAACAATAATATCTGCATTACTTATTATCTCTTTTTCATCTTTTAATATTGAAACTCCTAATTCTTTATATTCTTCATCTTTAATTCCTAAATGACTTGCATAATTTTCACATAAGGAAACATCAATACCAAGTGATATATATTTTTTTGCAATTTCAGGCGTAATTGCTATTCTTTTTTCAATTTTTTGATTTTCTAAAATAGAAGCAATTTTCATACATTAAATTTACAGCAAGAATATTGCCATTAAAACTAAAACTCCTATAACAGCAATAGTTTCCCACAGCACAAATTTTGTAAAATTATTCCAGATATTTTTATGGTTTTCATTATCCATAAAAATTACTTTTGTCTTGCTTTGAACTTTGGATTAGTTTTATTAATTACATAAACTCTGCCTCTTCTACGAACGAGCTTTGAGTTCAAATCTCTTTTTTTAATAGATTTTAATGAGCTTTTAATTTTCATAATTAATGGAACTTAATAAAGGAACTTATATAATCTTTCAATTGTAATTTTCCATATTTTTGAATTATTTTGTTATTATATGAGATTTTAGTTAAAGCTGAGGCATATCGCTCTCCTAATCTTGGTTTTAAAAATAATATTTTACTTTTAAATAACTTGGCTACTTCTAATATTGAATATGAATTTTTATTACTGATACTATAATATCTGCACTTGCCTTTTTTAAAAGCTTCATAACAAACTTCAACAGTATCATAAATATGAGTAAATCTTCTAGTTTGAGTCCCAGGTTTTACAACGCTCAATGGTTTTTTATATAAATATTGATGCTCAAATATTCCAATCACAGTTGCCATATCTCCAGTTTTGATTTGTCCAGGACCATAAACATTATAAAAAAAAATAACTTCGAATTTAAAATTAAACCATTTTTTCAAATTTTCCAATAATTCTAAATTTTTTGCCTTCGTAAAAGCATAAGGAGAAAGATTTTTATCATTACCTTTATTTCCTAAACTTGCGGATGTGGCTGAATAAATAAGTTTAATGTTGTTATCCAAACAAAATTTAAACACAGCTTTTGAGCCAATAGAATTTGATTGATAACATACATCAAATTTTTTAAAACTTTGAAAAATTCTGGCAAATTCCCCAAAGTGAAAAATAGAAATAATATTATTTTTATATTTTTGTAAGATCTTTTTGATATCTAAAGTATCTCCTTTAATATATTTAATTCTTTTATTTTTAATATGGTTTTTTGTCGAGCCAGAGGAATAATTATCTATGCTAATAATTCTATATTTTGTTTTATCTAACATAAATTTAATAAGGTTAGAACCAACAAAACCTGCTCCACCAGTAACTATTATGAGATTTTTCATTTTAGATATGCCTGGCAATGTCCTACTCTTCCGTGTCTTAAGACAAAGTACCATTGGCGCTGAAAGGCTTGACTGCCGAGTTCGGAATGGGATCGGGTATTACACTTTCGCAATAATCACCAGGCAAGGTCTTTTACTGAAAAAAATTTAATTAGTAAAGACTAAAAAAATATATTTATTATTAATTTTTAAGTCTTAATTGACTTTATGCTCCAAATTAGAAAGGGTAAATTTAAAATCATCGCAATATTTAACCAATTACTAAATAAGCTTCCAGTTGGAATAAAGGGCCAAAGATAGATTAAAATTCCAGATAAGATACAAATTTGAAAGTCGGTAAAATAATATGTGTCTTTAAATCTTAACATTAAATGTTTAAAAACATATTTTAAAAAATAAACCAGCACTACAATTAAAAATAAAAATCCAATAATTCCTGTTTCACTTAATATTTGTATATATGTATTGTGAGGATGTGATGAACAAGATAGTTTACTCTCTTCATATTTTTTATACTTACAAAATTTTCTAAAATTTTTAACCCCTACACCTAAAATTTTATTATCCAAATACATTCTATAAGCGGTTATGTAGTGATGGGTATGGGTTTTTGTAAAAATAAATATTCCAGTCTCACCTTTTGGTCTCTCCTCAGTACCAATCATTTGTCTGATAGTTTGATCAAAAACTCTTTCTTTTGCAGTTGGATTAATAAAACTTATAATTAAAAGCAATACCATAGTAGAAAATAAGGTTAAAAATCTTAATTTAAATAATTTTTGAGAAAATAACATAATAAAAATAGCTGAAAGATTAATGTAGAAAAAAGCAGAACGATCTCCACTAATAAAGATCAAAGATTCAGATAAAATAAATATAAGTATAAATAAATAAAATAGCTTACTTTTTTTTTTAATAATAAAAATTGATAAGCCAAAAAATATTGGCCACAATCTAACTAAGTAACTTCCTAATATTTTTTCGTCACCAAAAAAACTAGATACTCTTACAGAACTTTGCCATCCTAAAATATTTACTCCTACAAAATATTGATAAAAACCATCTAAGATTAAAACTGAAAAACAAATTAAAATACAATAAAAAAAATATTTTATAAATCTATTATCAAAATCTAATAAAGCAGCTATTGCAAAAACAAAAACACCATATCTAAAATAAAATAATGAAATCTTTAAACTATCTAAATTGAAATTATTAATTAAGCTGTTTAATATTAAGTAGCTCCAGAAAATTAAGAAAATATAAAAATATCTATTTTTAAAGTAAGTAAAATTTTTTTGTTTGAAGCAATAAATTAAAAATAGTAAACTTATTAAAGAAATTGCTAGATCACTTAAAAAAGGACCAGTAATTAAAAAAAATGGAATAAGGGAAAATAAAAAAACTGGAAAGTTATAAAAAATAAATTTTTCTTTATTAGAATTTAAAATCATTGAAAAAATTTATAATAACTTATAAATTATAATTATTTTATTTAATATTAAAATAAGTGTAGTATTAAAATTGAATATTTTTGATTTTTTAAACATTTAAAGCTTTAGTCTAATCGATTTATATTTTAATACATTCATAAAGGAAGTCATAATTATTTATGAGCAGCGCAATAATAATATACCTATTGATAAATTTTATAGTGTTTTTTTTATGTGGAAAAATTTCTTATAAAATAGACTTAGTTGATATACCAAATAAGAGAAAAATTCATTTTAAAGCTACAGCCTTTACAGGTGGAATTGCACTAAGTATAATTTTTTTATCTTCAATCATATTGTTTGATAGTTTTAATCAAAGTTTGAGTTTGATATTATCTATAGGTTTTTTAATATCAATTGTAGGTTTAATTGACGACATATATAATTTAAATATAGGTGGCAAGCTTAGTTTACAAATTATTCCTATTTTTTATTTAATTATTTACGAAAACTTTTTTTTAAATCAAATTGGAGATTATGGTTTATTTAATTTAGAATTAGGAGTTTTTGCAATGCCGTTTACTTTTTTATCTGTTCTATTTCTAATTAATGCTTTTAATTATTTTGATGGAATAGACGGAATGTTGGGTTTTGTTTCAATTTCAGTTCTTGGCATTCTATACTTTTTGGCATTTGAACAAAATACACATTTTTTAATTTTAGAACAAAATACCAAATTTTTTCTGATTGCAATAATAATACCTATAGTAGTTTTTTTATTTTTTAACTTCTCTTTTTTAAGACTGCCAAAGATATTTTTAGGTGATAGTGGTAGCTTACTACTAGGTTTTATAGTGTCATTTATTTTGATTTTTTTTGCAAATCAAAATTTAATAGAGCCTATTTTGCTAGCTTGGTCAGTAGTAATTTTTGTTTATGAGTTTTTATCAGTTAATATAATTAGATTAAAAAATAAACAAAAACTTTTTAAAGCAGGTAAAGATCACTTACATCATATATTATTTGAAAAGAGTAAATCTGTTTTTTTAACAAATTTATTTATTTCTTCATTAAATATCTTTTTATTTGCAATTGGTTATTTGAGTTATTTAATATTTAATCAGCTAGTTTCTCTAATTTTATTTATTGTTTTTTTTATAATTTTTTTATTTTTTAGAAATATGTATTCAAAAATTATATATAGATAAATATAAATCTTTTTATTATTAGATTTTTAGCCTTTTAAAAATTAATTTATTATTTATCTAACAGATGTTATTTGTTGAGAATATATGTGATCTACAATTTCTGAATTAGATTTATAAGATTTTAGTAATTTTTCTATTAATTTTTTTACCTCCACTGCTTTATTTCTATTTATTAAATTTTCTAAATTTTTTAAATCTAACTTCAGTTGGCTATAAGGAATAAATGGATCACTTATTTTTTGTATTTTAGAATGATGAGTTTTTTGAGGATTATCTCCAATTAATAATTCTTCATATAACTTTTCACCTGGGCGTAGTCCTATAATTTTAATTTCAATATCACCACTTGGATTTTTATTATCCTTAACTGTAAAACCTAAAAGATTGATCATTTTTTTTATTAAGTCTAAAATTTTTATTCTTGGACCCATGTCTAGAACAAACACCTCTGCGTTTTTACTCATCGCTCCTGCCTGAATAACTAATTGAGATGCCTCTGTAATGGTCATAAAATAACGTGTAACATCTTTATGAGTTAAAGTAACAGGTCCTCCCTCAATTATTTGTTTTTTAAATTTTGGAATTACTGAACCAGAAGACTCTAATACATTCCCAAAACGGACTATTGAAAAATTAGTCTTAATATCCTTATTATATTCATAAATACCCTGCATACAAAGTTCAGCAAGTCTCTTCGATGCCCCCATAATATTAGTTGGTCTAACCGCTTTATCACTTGAGATTAGTACAAGATTTGAAACTTTTTTAATTATAGAGGCTTTAGCAATAGCTAAGGTACTGAAAACATTATTTTTTACACCTGCACAAATGTTTTCTTCAACTAACGGTACATGCTTATAAGCTGCAGTGTGATATACTGTGTCAACTTTAAATGTTTCAAAAATTATTTCTAATTTTGCTTGGTCTTGAGAGTCAACAAGTAGAGGAATAATTTTTTTATTTTTGTCAAAAGTTTTCAATTCTTCATAAATTTTATAAAGAGCAAATTCATTTAACTCTAAAAGTAACAATCTATATGGATTTAATTTTATAATTTGACGGCATAATTCTGATCCAATAGATCCTCCAGCACCTGTTACTATTATTGTTTTTTTATTTATATTTTTATTTAATAATAAAATATCGGGCTCAACTTTTTCGCGGTTTAATAAATCATCTATATTTAAATCCTTAATGTCAGAAATAGTTACTCTGCCATCAATAATCTCAGATATACTTGGGAGAGTTTTAACAATTAATTTAAATTTATTTAATTTTTTAATAATTTGATTTCTTTTGACTCTGCCGATTGAAGGGATTGCAAGAAACACTAAACTAATATCTTTAGAAACAATTAATTTTTCCAAATCAGAAGAAGGATAAATTTTTTGATTTAATGAAACTTTTTTGTGTAATTTTTTATTATCATCTAAAAAACCTACAACTTTAAATTCAGTATTATTTTCTAGAGAATTGACTAATTGTCTTCCTGCTTCTCCTGCCCCATAAACTAATACATTTTTTTTTTTAGAAAACTTAACTATCATTTCAACTAGTCTTTGAATTTAAAAATTTTAAAAACTTTTCAGTTATTAGACTTTGTTCAAAATTTTTTAGGACTCTTTTTCTGGCTAATATGCCATATTTTTTAATTAATTTTTTATTGTTAGCAATATATAACATTTTATTTTTTATATCATTTATATTTCCAACTTCGTGAAAAAAACCAGTTTTATGATCAATAATTGCATCATAAAGACCATAGATATTTGAACAAAGAGCAGGAATTCCACAAGAAGCAGCCTCAATAACTACTGTTCCAAATCCTTCTCTATAACTAGGTAAGCACAAAATATCAGAAAGTGAAAACCAATCCTCAGGTTTATTTGTGAAATTAAAATATAAAATTTTTTTATTATTTCTAAATTCATTAATAAATTTCTTATCTTCTATTGAACCAACAAAAATTAACAATATATCATGTTGCTTATTAATTTTTTTAAAAGCTTTTAAAAGTTCGTCTATACCTTTATCTCTATTAATTCTTCCTAAATATAAAAAAACAAAAGTATTTTTAGAAATAGATAGTTCTTGTCTTAATTTAATTCTTTTTTGTTTATTAAATCTAAATTTTTTAATATTAACACCACCTACTGATCCATTATGTAATACAAATGATTTTTTTGAAGAAACAACTTTTTCCTCAATTAAAAAATTTCTTTGAGAAATACTATCAACAAGCACATTGTGGGAAAGAAAGAAAATTAATTTATCTATAAATTTAAGAAATACTTTAGCTAAACCTTTCTTACTTACCCAAACTTGTCCGGTAAACCAGTGAATACGATTTGGAGTTCTTAGAATAAATGAAATAAGTGCAACCATAAATCCAATTTTAGGCGTGAAAGAAATCGACAAATTTGGCTTTTCTTTAAAGAAAAAAAATAACGTTGCCAGAAATGTAATAATGTCATTAAATATATTAAGTCCTCTTTTAAAATTTATATTTACCAAAGAAACATTTTTTGGAATAAATTTTTTTAATTTATCTGCATCATTGCAGCATATAAAAAGGTTACATTTTTTACTTAAGTGATCAACATGCTTAAGTAAAAAAGCTTTAAAAAAATTAGAAGTATTTGCAATTAAAACTACTTTAGATCTTTTATTCATTCAGAGATTTTATTTTTTTAATTAAAGAAAATTTTGGGTTGAAATTAAGTTCATTTTTAATTTTTTTGTTACTATAAGAAGTTCTAGTAGAAATTAATAACATAAAATTTATTATTTTTTTTGGTAGAGGTAAAAAATAAATTAAAAATTTAATTAAACTTCTAGAAACTTGAATTTTTATTATTTTTTTTTTGTAAAAATTTTGATAATTATTATACACTTGATATTGTTTGCAATCGTCAGAGACAATGTATGTTTTATTTTTCGAAGCTTGTAATTTATTTATAATTAAGATTACAGACTGAACTACATCTTTTACGTTAATAAAATTAAATGAAATATCGTCAGAACACTTTATCCAAAAGCCAAATTTTAATGAAAATAAAACAAATTTTAACAAATTTGATTTATTTTGTCCGCCAAATACATTTGAAATTCTTAAAATAGTATATGAAAAATTCTTATTTAAATTTTTTTTAATAATATTTTGTATTGATAAATCTGCTTCGAGTTTACTTTTGGAGTATAAATCATTAATTTTTGTTACACTTTTTTCAGATATAAGTTTACTTTGATCAAAATAACTTTTTCCACCTCCATAAACTGCAACACTACTTAAATGAACAAATCTAACTTTAGATTGATTTAAATTAATATGTTTAAGTAATTTTTTTACAAAATTTACATTAATATTTTCTAGATTATTTTTATTTTTTTCAGATTTACCAGCACAATTAATAATAATATCTGCTTTTTTTAAAAAGTATAAATCATGTTTTTTAAATGAATCAAAATTCCACTTTAAATACTTAATTCTTCGATTTAAGTAAGGTTTATTTTTAATATTTCTCCCGACACAGACTAAATTTGAAGAAGTATTTTTGACTAAATTTTTAAAAATACTATTACCAATAAGTCCTGTGTAACCTAATATTATAATTCTCATTATTTTTTTAAAATAGATAAATAAATTTATAGTCTCAAACTAAATTTCTCTTTAGAAAATAAATATTTTAAGTCATAAATTACATTATTTTTTTTACATAAATTTAAAATTTGATTTACACCCATATCTCTAAATTTTTTATGTGCTACAGCTATTATGACTCCATCATAAGTGTTATTATTTAATTTTGCCTTGGGGGTAATACCATATAATTTTTTAATCTCATCATCTTCTGCCCATGGGTCGTAAAGATCTAAACTACAATTATATTTCTTTAGTCCTTCAACAACAATTTTTACTCCAGAATTTCTTATATCGGCACAATTTTCTTTAAAAGTTAGACCCATAATTAAAATTTTAGAACCATTTACTTGAATTTTTTTTTTTTTTAATTCCTCAATCATTACTGAAACTACATGATTTCCCATGTTGTCATTTATCTCCCTGCCAGCCAAAATAATATTTGGTTGATGTCCAACACTCTTTGCTTTGTAAGTCAGATAATAAGGATCTACTCCAATACAATGTCCTCCTACTAACCCTGGTTTAAAGTCTAAAAAATTCCATTTACTACTGGCTGCTTTTAAAACTGCTTGGGTATCAATATTTAGTTTATTAAAAAGTATAGAAAGTTCGTTTATTAAAGCTATATTTAAATCACGCTGCGTATTTTCAATTATTTTTGCAGCCTCTGCAACTTTTATACTAGCGGCTTTATGTGTCCCTACAATTATAATTTCGTTGTACAAATCATCGATCAAATTAGCAACTTTTGGAGTTGAGCCAGAGGTTATTTTTTTAATATTTGAGATAGTGTGATTTTTGTCTCCTGGATTAATCCTTTCTGGACTATACCCACAAAAAAAATCCTTATTAAAACTTAGTTCTGAAAATTTCTCTAAGATAGGAACACATTCTTCTTCAATGCAACCTGGATAAACTGTAGACTCATAAATAATTAAATCTCCATTTTTTATAATTTGACCAACCATTTTTGAAGCTTCCAATAAAGGATTTAAATCAGGCTTTTTAAAATTATCGATGGGTGTAGGAACAGTTATTATAAAACAATTTGCAGATTTTATTTCTTCTTTATTATTTGTAAAATTTATTTTTTTTGTAATTTTCAACTGTTGTTTATTAAACTCTAAATTTTTATCTATACCAGAATTTAATTCTCTAATTCTTTTTTTATCTACATCAAATCCAATTACTGATCTTTTTTTACCAAATTCTAAGGCAAGTGGCAAACCAACATAACCCAGTCCAATAATTGCTATTTTAAGTTTTTCTTTTGATGTAATCATTTTTGATAATAATCTTTATACCATTTAACAAAATTAGATACTCCATCAACAACTGGTGTTGAGGGTTTGTAATTAAATTTTTCTTTTAAATTATTTACATTAGCAAAAGTATCTGGAACATCTCCTAGCTGTAATGGCAAAAAATTTAATTTTGCTTTTTTTCCTAAAGCTTTTTCTAAAGCGTCAACATAATCCATAAGTTGTACAGGCCTACTATTACCTATATTATAAATCTGCCATGGAGCTTTACTATTCGCAGGGTCTGGTTGATTACTATTCCAATCAACATTACTAGAGGCTGGATTATCTAAGGTTTTTATTACTCCTTCAACAATATCGTCGATATATGTAAAGTCTCTAGTATGTTTACCATTATTGAATAAATCAATAGGTTTTTCCTCCAATATAGATTTTGTAAATTTAAATAAAGCCATATCAGGTCTACCCCATGGTCCATAAACTGTAAAAAATCTTAAACCTGTTGTTGGTATTTTGAAAAGAAAACTATATGAATGTGCCATCAGCTCATTAGATTTTTTAGATGCTGCATAAACTGATAAGGGATGATTAGCACCATCATGCTCTGAAAATGGCATTTTGGTATTTGCGCCATAAACACTTGAGGTACTGGCATAAACCAAATGCTCAATTTTACACTCACGACAATTTTCTAAAATATTTGCAAATCCAACAATATTACTATTAATATAAGCTAAAGGATTCTCAATCGAATAACGGACACCAGCTTGTGCAGCTAAATTGACAACTTTTTGAGGATTGCAGCTTTTAAATATGTCGTCTAATTTTTTTTTATCACTAAGATCTGCTTTAAAATGTTGATAATTAGAATATTTTAAAAGCCTTTCAAGTCGTGACTCTTTAATTTTTGGATCATAATAATCGTTATGGTTATCAATACCTATTATATTATCACCTCTTTTAAGAAGTTTAATACAAACAGCAGAACCAATAAAACCTGCTGAACCTGTTACTATTATAGTTATTTTTTTTTTTTTCATATATCTATACAAAAAAATTAATTTTTATTTTTAAATTAAATTTAATTTATATTCTGTTTTTTTTTCTGTAAACTGAAGTCCATACATTATTATATAAATTGATCATTTTACTTATACTAAAATTTTCTTTTATCCTTAATCTTGCTTTAACACATCTTTTTCTCCATTTAATATTGCCCTTTTCATGAATAGCTTTTTCAATTGCTTTAGCTAATTTAATTGAGTTTTTGGGAGGAACAACCCAGCCAGTTTTACCAACAATAAAAGCTGAATCACCAACATCTGTTACAATACATGGCGTACCACAAGCCATCGACTCTGCCACAACATTGGAAAATCCTTCGCCGTAACTGCTACTTAGAACGTGTACATCTAATCCATTCATCACTTGTGAAATATTATCATTTTGACCCAATAATTTCACATAATTTGATAATTTTAATCTTTTTATCTCAGCAATTAAGTTCATATTTTTATAATTAATATTAGAGCCAACAAGAACACAAAAAAAATTTATATTCTTCGATCTAATTAACGAAAGTGCATTGAGTAAATTTGAATGATCTTTTTGTGGGTCATAGCGAGCAACATTACCAATCAGTGGTATTTGCTTTTTTATTTTAATTTTTTTTCGAAAATTTATTTGTTGAAACTTGTTAACTTTTAAAATCGATAAATCATATCCATTTGGAATAAATTTAAATATTTTCTTATTATATCCTATAATTTCATAAATTTTTTTAGCTTTTTTTGAAACAGTTATAATAAATTTAGGTATTAAGTTAGATAGTATTGATAATAATTTTATAATCAAAATAGTGGTTAATTTTGCTTTTCCTATTTCAATTTTTGAATAACGAACATTCCAAAGAATATTATTAATACCAGCTAACCGTGCTGCAATACCTCCTATAAAATCAGCATGCACAAGCCAAGTTTGTACTATATCAGGCTTTAAGGAACGAAGTAGTTTTACAAGAAAAATAAATTTATGAATTGAAAAAAACTTTATATTTAAACAATAAACTTTAACACCAACTTTATTCAAAGATGAAAAGTATTTCCCAGGACCTCTAAGAGAAATAACAAAATGTTTATTAATGATATCATATTTACAAATTTTAAATAGTGCGTGCTCTGCACCACCGTCTCCCAATCCAGTAATTATATGTACAACTTTCATTTAAGCTTTACAGCAAATTCTATAATTCATTTAAGATACTTTCTTAATCTTTTTTTACTTGAGAAATAGAATCCGGGAATTAAAGGCCCAGCTAAAATTATCATCTCAATTACAAATTTAGATCTATGTCTTGAACCTGCACCAAAATTACTAGTTCCAATTCCAAATATAAATAAATAACATAATAAAATTAAGAAAATTGAAAGTAAAGCTGGATCATTTAAAATATCTTTCCTATTACGAAAAATAAAATAAGAAATTGTTAAATATAAAAAACCATCAGTCATTCCAATTAAATGGTTTGTTTTTTCTACATTCCAGGGAAATGGTGAATAAAGTAGGTATAAAATTCTTATAAAACCTTTATAAAAAAATTCAATAGGTTCATTTATTTTTGTCCATTCTGGATAAGAAGCGTCTCCCTTCATCCTAAATGCTAATTCATCTATTAGTCTTGAAGTATCAATAGCCTCCTCAAATGTTCCTAATTTTGGAATATGTATATTATTTGAAATATAAAATAGAGAAAAAATTATACATGAGGCAATAATCAGCAAATGTTTGAGACTAGTGTGATAATTGGAAAGTAATTTAATTATTTTTCTAGAACTTCTTAAAACAATAAGTGTAAAAAAAACAAATGCGCCAACAATAATTGCTCCATGAAATAATGTCCCTCCAATAAAACCTATCAATGCTAGTGCAATTGACTTAAATTTTTCGTCTCTAGTCCAATCAACAATTCCATGCATTGCCACTAATAAAAAAAAAGCAGCATAAACCTCCCTCAATGTCAAAACAGAATACAGAATTAATGTCGGAAATAAAGCGATCACCCACCCAACTTTAATTGCAGTATGATTATCCCAAAGTTTTTTTGCAAGCGACCAACCCAATATAACTGATCCTATACCAAATAATAAACTTATTGACTGTGCCATTAATAAGCTTCTACCTATTGTATAATATGGAATAGCTATTATTGATTTGATATAATTGCTATCAATACCATAATTAAATATATCTAAAAAATCTCCTTGTGCTCTTTGCCAAGCCCCTGTTTCAAATCCCATTGCATCAAAAGTACTATCAGGCAAAGTAACGAAATTATAACCAAGTAACATTACAAAAATCCGAATAGTCAGAGCAGTGTAAAGAATTCTAGAGATCTCTGGAAATCTATGAGCAACAAGTGTTGTAATTAAAGCTACTAGAGAAATTGCAGTGAACCCAATAAAAATATCCATTAGAAATTAAAAAAATATTAAATTGTTATTTTTATTTATACTCTTAGTTAACATATGTTTAACTTGAACTAATATTGAGCTTTAATAAATTCGGTGATTGTATATAGCATAAGAAAAGGTTTATATAAAATAATTGTTTTAATTTAAAATACTAAAAACTTTGTGGATATTAAAAATAATATAATAGAGTTATTAATAACAGCTAGTGCTTTAATACTCCTTTTTTACTCATCAGATCCAGTTTTTTACACTGACTCAGTTAGATATTTGAATCAAAGTATATTAGATCCCCCTTTGTTCTCTTCAATTATTTTAATTATGCAATCAATGTTTGATAATTTGAATTCTGTAGTTATATTTCAAACATTATTTATAGCTTTTGCCATCATCATTTTTTTAAGAACATTAGTATTTTTTTTTAAGATAGATATTTTCTCAAGAACTCTTATTTCTTTGTTTTTATTTTTACCTATTTTAAAATTTTACAATATCATATTGACCGAACCTTTGAGTTATGCACTTTCACTTTTATTTGTTAGTTTTGTTATAAGATTAATATACAAATTTAATATTCAAAATCTTATTTGGAGTTCAGTGTTTGCTCTCGCATTGCTTCTAACTAGAAATCAATTTATTTTTTTATACCCAGTAATTTTTTTCCTTTATATAGGCATTCTGTTTCTTCAAATTAAAAAAAAAAAAAATTTTTTTTTTTTTTTTTGTTTTTTTTCCTTTTTAATTATTTATAATTTTTTATTTTTTTTTAAAATATTTTTTTAACAAGT
>Ga0187833_10002321_pt1 | contig 20574 bp, 26 predicted proteins | sample ETNtaG_37_FD_167968 | JGI IMG/M metagenome (GOLD analysis project Ga0187833, IMG submission 167968) | Marine microbial and viral communities from oxygen minimum zone, Eastern Pacific Ocean - ETNP2014_SV_400_PacBio MetaG (Illumina Assembly) | ecosystem: Environmental > Aquatic > Marine > Hypoxic...
GTCAGATTTGGTAATTTGGAAAATTCCAACAAAGAATTAAGTTTTGACAGTTTTCAAAAATTGAAGATTGAATCTAGGCAAGGAAAAGTATTTTTTAATGATTTGAAGTTAAAAACAGATAAGGAAGATGTTTCTGTTGAGAATGTTAAGGATGGGAAAGTAAGGTAGTTATTAAAGTAAACTAAAAATATGTGAGCTTGTAGAAACTTTTAAATAGTAAATCACATTCTTTCCTACTCATGGCTATTTCAGAAACTGGAATGCTAGGGGTTAAGTCAGCTGAGCAGCGCAAAGGCGCAATGGCTGCTGAATTTTATCCTGAACATATGATGCTCTTTGATATGTGGTATTTTCTTGGCCATGCTGTTGGCCATCTAAATCTTGAAGTACATGCAACTACTGCCAAAGGTCGTGCTGCTAATGAAGTACGTGCAGAGTTAGCTGAAAAGCACAAAGGTCGTTATGGCAGCGAGCAACTCGTACGAAATTTAGATTTAATGGATCATCTTTACAATATACTAGAACAAGAAACAGGCTCACTTTCTGTACCTTTCGTCAAAAACCACCCATCAGAGATTGGTGGCATGATTTCAGTAGCTTCACTTTCAGGTGGTTTTTGATGCTCGGAATTCCACCAATAAGGAGTGGTTTTCGAGCACTACTCATTCCACCAATTAAAAATTGGTGGAATTCCGTTGTTTAAACCATAACCTTTAAATAACTAAAACATACATTTTCTCAATATGGCGTCTTTGTTGGAGAGCTTATGGAGTGATTTTGTAGAAAAAATTATTGGTTATACTCCTAAACTCATAACGATAGCCATAATATTAATTATTGGTTACATAGCAATAAGGATTCTGGTACGCTTAATAGACAAGTTCTTTGAGAAAGCTGATTTTGACAGGGGAATTGAGACTTTTATTGAAAATATAGTTAAAGTTGGATTATGGATAATACTTATTGTCGTACTGCTGTCAAATCTGGGTATTAATGTTGCAGGTTTAATTGCTGGTTTGGGTATAGCAGGCCTAGTTATAGGCTTTGCTTTGCAGGATACCTTGAGTAATTTGGCATCAGGAGTGTTTATTCTTTTCCACAAGCCATTTAAAGTAGGAGATTGGGTAAATATTGGGGGTGTTGTTGGAGGGGTTGAAAGAATAGGCATAGCAGCCTGTATTTTGAAAAGCCCTGATAATATAAAAATAACCATACCAAACAGCAAAATATGGGGGGATGTTATACAAAATTATACTGGAAATCCAACAAGGAAAATATTCAATCTGGAAGTAGGCATCAGCTATGATTCAAATATAGACAAAGCAATTAAGATAATACATAAAATACTGAAAAACGATAAACGCGTTCTTAAAGATCCTGAACCGCAGGTTGTGACAAAAAGCCTGGGAGACAGCTCTGTCAATATTGCTGTAAGGCCGTCTGTTAAGAAAGAGGATTTCTGGTCAGTTTATTTCGATACTGTCAAAGATATCAAGGAAGAGTTTGACAAGAACAAAATAAGCATACCATTCCCGCAAAGAGATGTCTGGATTAAGGAGATGTCGAAAGGCAAGAAAAGGAAGAAATAAAAAATTGTTCATTCTTTAAAAGATACATTTAAAAGGAGTATAATGCTACTTCATTGAAATGGTTAATGATAATAATGGTGGAGAGAATGTTCCCTGGTTTGAAGAACATCCTTTCATGTTTGTAGCTAGATTTCATAGAATTGATCCAGCCCCAGATATAAGGATAAAGAGTGATTTGGAAGTTTACGCTGATCCTGGTGCTATAGTTCCAAATACCATAGCCGCCCCTCAAGAGGTACGGGATTTATTTCAAAATGCTGAAGGAGATACTGTTGAATATGAAGGATGGCGTTGGAAAAAACGAAATACTAAAAGAAGAACTTACGCTCGTGCGCTTTATGGTAGTAGTGACATAGTATTGGCTCATTTGGACCCATACTAGACAAATTAGAAGGTCTTGTTGGAAAAGTAGTTCCGTCCGCTGAATTATTTCCTCCATTTAAGCAAGAAAATCCTGGCAGTCCATTTTTCAATATACCAGACTCAAATTTAAGATTTGCATATTCTGGCTCTATAAAAACAGGAGAAGAATATACAAAAGCGAATCTAAATGTTTTAAGTGATTTTGCAACGGGTCCAAGAGGATTAAATTTGTTTAGGACCACAACTATAGCAGAAATCGAATATCAAGGTAGATCAATGATAAAGCCCGTTACCTAGAAGCATCAGCCTGTCTTTCAACTTCTAATTTCTTGGAAATTGCGTTAGAACCCGCATTTAATCTGTAAGCATTGATTATTTCTTCTGCAAGTGTGCTTTCTATTGATTTTTTTGAATTAAAGGACTTATGGTAAGCGCCCTGAGCCATGTGCCTTAAAGCCACATCAATGCGCCTTTGTGGAGCGCATTCAACTGATTTTGGGTATCTTGCTCCACCGTACTCTATTGTTATTATTTCCTCTCTTTGAGCAGCATTTTCCAGAGCTTTGACAAAAACCTTTATTGGATTTTCTTTTGTCTGTTTTTCTACTGTAGCAAGAGCATTTTGCATAATGGAAAAAGCTTTGTTGGCTTTTCCTGTTGTATGGCCACTTGTCTTAAAATGTTTCTTGCTCTTATGGCCCGGTATCATAATCTTATTTATTAATCTTTCAACTATGAAGATCTTGCTTTTGTGGAACCGGTTTTTTGCGTATCTTGCTCCTGTCTTAGGAACGATTTTTGGCCTTAAGGATATATAGTTTTTTAATCCAAGATCATCTACCTTAATTCCATCCAGATCCCATCTGTTAAAAGCTTTAATTTGTGATTGCATTTTATTTCCTGGCTTTTTCTATTATAAGCGTTTGGGGTGGGTGGGAGGAAAATATTGAAAAAACGAGTTATTTACGAGCTTTTTCTATTATACCCCTTAATAATGCATTTAAGCTTTGATCGTTTATTTTGACAACTTGCCATCTTACTCCGGGAATGTCTCCTTTGCTCTTTCCCATTGCTCCTCCAATGCATTCAACCATGACCTTATCATGCTCGTCAATCAGCTTTATTGCCCCATCTCCTGGACAGAAAGCAGTTACTTGCCTTCCATTCTTGATTAATTGGATTCTTACGCATTTTCTCATTGCAGAGTTTGGCTGTTTAGCCTCTAATTGCACTTTCTCCAGAACAATTCCATCTGCCTGGGAAGCTCCTTCTAAAGGGTCAGATTTGGCTTTTAGCCTTCTAACCCTCCTTATGAACCATTTATCAGCCTTTCTGCTCTTGTGTCTTCTGGTTTTAAGCTTCTTTCCGGCATTAACTCCTCTGCTTTTCTTTGCCATACAATCGAGAAATTAATAATTGTTTTTAAATGTTATGTATTCTAATTCAGTTCAAAAAAAGAAAATTTTAAATAATACCAGAATCAGATGTAAAATAGGCATAAAAAGAAGGTGATTAGGTGACTGATACAAGAATCAATACTTTTGAAGTAGTTCTTTTGGTAATAGGTATCACTGCAGCTATTTTAGGTTTCCAGCTCATAAACCAAGTTTATAGCATGGAAGCAGAGCTAAGCTGGCTGATGGTAATAGCAATATTCAACTGGCTCATGCTTCTCGTTCTATTTATATTATTAAGCATAACAGTAGATGTTTCCAAAAAACAGCTTGGTGAAATTAAGAATATAGTTTATTTACTTGAGCAGAAAAAAGGGAAGAAGTAACATAATCAGTTCTTTATCCCATCCAGTATCTTATTCCCAATAACTCTTTTATCTACCAAATTTATATGCCTGACTTTCTTATTTTTATTGACAATATAAACTTCATTTGTCTCTGTGTCAAAACCTCTGTCTTTTTTGCCAACGTCATTTGCAACTACGATGTCTGCGCGGGCATCTTTCAATAGTTCATAAGCTCTGTCGATTAATACCTTTTTGCTTACATTATATTCTGCCTTAAATCCTATTAATTTGATATCCCTCCTAATCTTTTTAATATTTTCAAATATTTTTGTTGTTGGAGTCAATTCTAGATGCAGATTACTCCCGCTTTTTATCTTATTATTTGCTTTGTTGTTTATTGTAAAATCAGAAACAGCAGCGGCATGGATCATTATATCTTTATTTTCTATATTATTTTTTATTGCATTAAATAAATCTTTGACACTATAAATTTTTATATTTTTAAAATGGTATTGTGGCTCTATTGAGTTAGTACCCCTAATTAATGTTACATCTGCACCTCTTAGGAAAGCCTGCTCAGCAATATAAACTCCCATCTTTCCAGAACTTTTGTTTGTGATGACTCTTACTGGATCAATCTCTTCAGAAGTTGCACCAGCAGTAACAAGAATTTTTTTTCCTTTTAAATCCGTTCTTCGTTCAACTATCATTTCTATTCTATCAGCAATTTTATTTAAATCAGCTAATCTTCCTATGCCCTTATAGCCGCAGGCTAAAATTCCATATTCCGGGTCTATGAATTCGTAATTTAATTCTCTTAATTTGTTTACATTTTGTTGAGTTATTGGATTCTTCCACATCTTAACATTCATAGCAGGGCATATTAAGACAGTAGCATTAGTAGCCATTATGCTTGAGCTCAATAAATCATCAGCAATACCATTGGCTATCTTTCCGATTATATTAGCAGTTGCCGGACATATCAAAAATAAATCTGCTCTATCTGCCAAAGAAATGTGTTTTATTTTCTTGTCTTTTTTTATAAAATCAATATAATCCACATTTTTATTGAAAGAGTGCACTGAAACTTCATTATTGCTTGCTTTTTCAAAATCTTTTGTATCTACAAGTTTTGTTGCATTTTCAGTCATTATTACATAAATATCAGCACCTGACTTTCTTAGTTTTCTAATTAAATCAAGAACCTTATAGCATGCAATACTGCTTGTTATCCCTATTACAATATTTTTATTTTGAAGAATTTTGCTTTCAGCCATTATTTATTGACTCATTATTTTTCATTGAATTTTTTTATAATTATTAATCATTGATTTGTTGTTTATTTATTTTTCACCGTTGTTTGTAGTTATTGTATACTATTCTTTTGTTTTTTTTATTCTCAATGAAAACAATGCTTATCTTCAGGAAATTTACCTTCTTTAACATCCTTAACATAATTCTTAAAAGCATTTTTCATCTCATCTGCCAAATGTGCATATTTTTTAACAAACTTAGGAGTAAATTCATCATAAAGGCCGAGCATGTCATTTACTACCAAAACCTGGCCATCGCAATAAGGCCCTGCTCCGATGCCAATAGTTGGCACGGAAAGTAGCCCTGTTATTTTCTTTCCTAATTGCAAAGGAATTCCTTCCAGAACTATAGCATAGCATCCTGCTTCTTCCAAATCCTTTGCCATTTTTATTATCTTGTTTGCAGTTTCTTCTTCTTTGCCCTGTACTTTAAAGTCAGTAACTGTTTGCGGAGTTAAACCAACATGCCCCATAACCTCTATTTTATTTTCTACCAAAAATTTTGCGATTTCCGGTTCATTTTCCAGTTTTACTGTATCTGCTCCTGATTCAATCAAAGCCTTGGAATTTAAAAGGGCAGTTTCATTGTCATTGTAACTTCCAGCAGGCAAATCTCCAATAATCAGGGCATTACCTACACCACGGGAAACAGCTCCTGTATGCCTAAGCATATCTCCCATAGTGACGCTTAAAGTATTCTTATAGCCCAAAACAACCATTCCTAAGCTGTCCCCAACCAATATTATATCAACACCTGCCTCATCCATATACTTTGCAGTACTGTAATCATATGCAGTAAGCATAGATAACTTTTCTTTGCCTTTCACTGACTTTATTTTATCGACTGTGGTTTTCATAGAATTTCAGTATTTTATTTTGGTTTATAAATGTTTATGTTTGAGCATTTAAAAATATAAACCATTTAAAGAAAAAATTATTAACTTTCCTTTCGCAGGCAATAAAAATTTATTTTTTCTTTGCTTCTTTAAGGCATTTTTTAAAATATCCTTTATCACCAAAAATAGAATAAGGCATAAATTTAAATTTGTCATTATCAGCTTTTTTTCTGAAATATCTTAACTCCTTGTAGTTTTCCACAGTTTCATCTATCATATCTGAGAAAGTCTTTAGAAGATTGAAGGATATAAAATGCTTATCTGAATCAGCAAATAAAAGGTCTATCCATTTTTTGTTTATTATTTCATAAAATTGGTCTATTTCTTCTAACTCTTTTATCTTGTATATATAAAGCATTTTGATTGGCGTTGACAAAATAAATTTTTCCCTGCCAACTTTAGCATTTTTTGCCCGCATTATAGAAGCTGCTGACTCTGATTCATGTCTGGCCTTTATAGAGTCGCTGTATACAAGGGGGAATGCATTTCTCCAGCACCTTACAGACAATTCAACATTTTCTCCATGGTTTGGGAATAATGAATTGTACCCTCCAATTTTAAAATATGCTTTCTTATAAATAGCAAAATAAACGCCATGGATTGCTGAAATGTATGCCCATTTTCCTTTCTTCAACCTGCCCAGATTATCCCTTGCTATTATTTTTCCGTTTTTATCCGCTGTTTCAAGGATTGGTTCTGGTTTACACAGTTTTCCATTATTTTTTCCCCCATTCCAATAAGAAACTCCACTTACGAAAGCAGCATTGCTGTTTTCCTTTAGTGTTTTAACCATATTATCAATGGCATTCCTATCAACGTAAACATCACTGTCAATGAATAAAAATAGCTCATTGCCGTCTTTCTTACAAAATTCAGAAGCCTGTATTTTTGCATTGATTATTGACGATTTCCCTGTTTCAATCAGAAGGTAGATGGGTAAAGTAGAAGATTTGGCTATTGCTTTTACATTATTTATTATCTCTGTTTGCTGTTTTCCCTTGGGTGTTCCGTCCATTACATAGATTGTAGCTTTAAAATTGCTGTTTAGGCTATTGCTTCTTAAAATATGCTCTATGCATTTGACCAATAACTTAGGTCTTTTAAATGAAGGTATTATTATAGAAAATCCGGGAATTTGTTTTTTTTTATATCTAGCGATTTCTTTCCTGTTTGGTTTTATCAGGACAATTGGTTTTGGCATATTTAGTATACTCTCCATTATAACACCCTTTAACTTATTATAAGTTTTCTTTCCTTTAATAAATTCAATCTCTTCTCCCTGTAATACTTATTGGCCTGGTTATAGGATTCAAAGGATCCTATATCAAACCATGGATCGTCAATAATATATCCATACACATTTTTTCTTTTTGCCAGCCATCCAATAAAATGCCCTAATGTATCTGCATTATGGCCCTCTTCCAGATATTTTGAAATCAGCTTTACATCACTTCTGGGCAGGATTAAGCAGCCTATATTGATAAGGCTTGTTTTTGGGTTTCTGGGCTTTTCCTTAAAGCCAATAATTTTGTTGTTTTCACCCATTTCAACAACGCCATACTTGCCTTTTATTCTATTCTTGTTTTTTATATTGTACAACGCAATTACTGGCGATTTTTTTTTCCTGAAAAAAGCACATATTTCCCTTATTGAGAACTCAAACAGATTATCCCCTGCAACTACAATAAGATTTGAATTAAATTTCAGTTTTTTTATAAGAAAACCAAGTGCTCCGACAGAGCCTAGTTTTTCTCTCTGGGAATATGTTTTTTCTATAACTAACTTGGTTTTTTTCCTGATCTGGTATTTTGAAAACCATTCCCTGAAATTATTCTCAAAATAAGCATTGATTGAGATGATGCTTTCGTCAATCGTCTTTACAACTTCAATTCTTTCAAGAGGGTACTCTATCATCGCTTTTCCAGCGACCGGCAATAATTGCTTTGGCTGGTGCTTTGTTATAGGCCAAAGTCTTTTCGCATATCCCCCTGCCAGAATTATTGCTTTCATTTTTGGTCAAATTTTTATCAATAGATTATCCAAATCAAAATGTTTATATAGTTTTCTGTTTTAGGAATTACTACAAATAATCATAAGATGAAAGAAATAAAACCTAAAGCTGAATTTCTAATTGAAATAGCTAATCAAGTGTCTAATAGACTAAGTGGGGTATATACGGTCATGGCAACCAAGTCACAGGAAATGAAGAAGTATTATGGTGACAACTACTATGCTATTGGACCATATTATAAAAAATCTGCAGATATCGAATTTGAAGAGCTAAGTCCACCTCCCGAAATTAAGAAAATATTTGACGAATTGCAAAAAGAAAAAATAATTTGCCATTATGGATATTGGCTGATTCAAGGTAAGCCTAAGACTATACTAGTTGATTTTTCCGGAAGACTGGGAGAATTAAAAAAAATAAAGAATTCCATGGCTGAAAATTACCAAGTAGATTGTAAAACAATCGGTTCAAAGTTAAAATATCGAAATATTGCCAGTAGTAAAGTCGATCCGTCAGATATAAATCTTAAACTGGTATGGGGAGATTCAACCTCCAAATTAGTTAAAAAATTATTAAGATTAAAATTTTTTAAAAACAAGAAAGGGATTTTACATTTTCATTTTGCAGATCCTTCTTTTACATTGATTAAAGATTTAAAAAAAGAAAATGCCAATGTAGGACTGGTTGTAACAGCTCACTCAACATGGCTTGGGAGAACAATAATAGATAACAAAGATGACCTATATAAAGAAATTGCTAAAGGACTAAGAAACGATAGGACAGTGTCCAAGAAGCGTGAATACAAATATGGTGGCAAAATTGTTGTATACCACCACTTAGAACTTCTGGCTGCTAAATACTCTGATGTTTTAACATCTGTTAGCGAGGTAACTGGAAAAGAGATGGGATACATTCTTGGCAGACAACCGGATGTGATAACACCAAATGGTTTAGAGATGGACAGATTTCCTTCTTTGGAAGATAGGACAATTTTACATAAAGAATCAAAAGAAAAAATCTATAGGTTCCTGAATGCATACTTTTTGCCCCATTATCCTATTGATATACCCCATTCATTGCTTTTCTTTACATCAGGGAGATATGAACTGACTACTAAGGGATATGATATTTTGTTTAATGCCCTTTCTAGATTAAATGACAAGCTAAAGAAAGAGAACTATCAAAATACTATATTTGTATTTTTATTTATATTGACATCGGTAAAAGAATCCAATGAGACAATTTTGAAGAATTTAGGCATTTATGATGTGATTGAACATGCTGTGAGGGAAGAATTGCCCCATCTTGAAAAGAGAATAATTTCAAGCCTGATACACGGAAAAGAAATTAAAAAAGAAGTTCTGTTTGATGAGCATTTCCTTTTAGAAAGCAAAAAATTAATGCTAAAGTTCAGTAGGGGAAAATCAGAAAACCCCCCAATATGCGCATTCAAGGGATTAAAGAAAGATGATCCTGTGATGAAATTTTTATTGGAATGTGGGCTGGATAACCAGGAAGATGACAAGGTAAAAGTGATTTTTTATCCCTCTCCGGTTTCTGTTGTTGACGGGTTGCTATCCATGGATTATGATGAAGCTATAAGAGGCATGCATCTTGGAATTTTTCCCTCTATGTACGAGCCTTGGGGTTATACTCCTTTGGAAACTGCAGCCCATGGTGTTATGTCTATAACATCTGATGTCTCTGGATTTGGAAGGTTTATATTAAGAAACAGCAAGCAGACAAAAAAATCAGGCATCAAGGTGTTGAAAACAGAAAGCAAAAAAAAGGGAGAGATAGTTGATGAGTTAGTTGAAATGCTTTATCGCGTGTCAATGCTTCCAAGAAAAAAAAGGATACAGGAGAAATTAGAGGCTAAAAAACTTTCAAACTTAGCTGACTGGAAAGAATTTGCAAAATATTATGTCCAAGCGCATAATCTAGCTATTGAGAAAATGATAAAAAGGCAGCATGGTAAAAAGAGGCAATTATTAGAAAAATAATGCTTTTTTCTGGCGAACTGTTTCATATGCATAAACATACATTCCTGCGGACCATGCCTGCTTAACTTGCCCTATAGGCTTAGCTGTTTGACCATGGAACCACTCGTTAAATTCCCATGAAGATTCCTTGCCTTTCTTGTTCAAAAGCGCTAATGATGTTAAAACTTTTTTTGCTTCTGTATATTCTTTCATTTTCACTAAAGCTGCCACATAAAAACCGCCTAAAAATGGCCAGATGCCTCCATTATGGTATTGGTGTGGGAGATTGCGATTACTGTGGTGATAATATTCTCTCCAATCTTTTCCACCATGTGCAATAGTTGGGTAAATTGCTTTAATCGGAAAGGGATTTGCTAAATTGTTTCTTTTAATAAAATCCAGCAGTAATCTTGAATGTTTTTCATCCGCAATACCAGAAAGAATCGCTAGTAAGTTGCCAAAAGAATCAAACCGTTCTCCAAAATCGCGGAATGTGATGTAAGGCAGATAGTAAGAATCATTTTGAAGAATTGTCTTGCAGGGCAAGATACATTTTTTCACAAGATTACTTAAGTCATTCTTCTTATAATTCTCTGTGCCAAAGTAAATTTTTGCATGGCTAGTTATAAAGTTAACATAACATTTTGTATGGGTGTCTCCATTGTACCAAAAATATTTGTTAATAATAGAATGTGTCTGTCTAGCTTTCTTTTTGCATATTCCTAATTGTGTTTTATCTCCTAGCTGTTCAGCAATAAAACCTGCATTCTTCAAAGCTAAATAATAAAGTATGTTTACGTACAATCCTTTCCCCTGACTGCAAACAAATCTTCCCAATCAGAGGCCTCAGCCATATTAATAAGGCCTGTTTGGTCAACATCCTGGTACTCATACCATCTTAATACTTTTTTATTGCAGGGTAATTTTTCTTCAAAAAATTTTTGTCATTTGTCTGTTTGAAGAAATTTGCATTTCCAATCACAAACCAAAGCCCGCCATCAGCATAAGCCTGAAAATTTGGCTTTAACGAACGCACATCAACATTATTAGGAATAATTCCAAGGAGGCTTTGCTCCTTTGCAAGAATATTAAAGCTGGATTTCAAGGAATTCTTAATCTTAGCATCTTTGATACAGGTTGCTCCAAGCAGGGTAATCATGCTATCCCTTGCCCAGATTTGAGGATAACCAGAAGTTTTTGCAGAGGCTTTGATGCCAGAAGTATGTGAACAGTTACGGGGCACTTTCAGCGCTTCATCATAAGCTTTGTCACACAGGCCATTACCTACACTCTTTTTTGTTTTCATGTTTATGATTAAGAAGGTTATTACTATTTAAGTTTTTTGAAACAGGCTTATGAACTCTTCAATAGACCCGGCAACTCAATTTTTTCAAACTCAAGAATATCCTTCTGCGTATTTACAGTTTTCCAGAAACCTTCATGCTTGAATAATCTGATTTTCATTTCTGGAAAGACATCAAACTCCAGCATTCCCTTGTCCGGCAAAGATTTCAGCATTTCTTCCCTATTAAGAAAATACCACCCGCAGCTTACCCAATCCTTAAGTATTGGCTTTTCTTCAAAAACAGCATAACCGTCTTTTTCATGAATTCTTCCAAATTGCAGCTGCGGATGCGCTACGCAAATTTTATTTTCTTTTGGCTCCTGTAACTCTGAAATGTCAATATCAGTAATGTCATCACAGTTTAATGCCACAACAAATTCAGAGCTGCATTTCTGCAATGCAAGTTTAAGGCCTCCGGCTGTCCCTAAAAGATCTTCTTCAATTGTAAAGTCGATTTGCACATCTTTATGATTCTTTTTTACATAGTCAATTATTTCTTTAGACTTATGCCCGATGGCTAAAACTATTTTTTCAATTCCTGATTTAAGAAGGTAATCAATTTGCCAGGCTAAAATTGGCTTTCCTTTTACAGCTACTAAAGCCTTGGGCAATGCAGTTTCCATCCTGTTTCCTTTTCCGCCTGCTAAGATTATTGCATCCATATTAATATAGGATAAATTATTCATTTAAAAGGTTTTAGTTTAGAAATAGCGCCTGCAATTAACAATGGAAACATCAACGTAGCATCTGCAACAACTTTAACACGTTGTGCATTGGGTTTTATTTTTGCCCAGCTTATTGCTTCTTCCTGGTTGCCTCCGGAATCAGAGCCGTCATATTCGTTAGCAGTAGTTATGTAGATAGAATATTCAAAGCCTTCCCTGAAAATAGCTGAATTCAATAAAAAATGTTTTGCTATACCTCCACCTAAGACTATGCATCCTGCTTTATTCGTGTTTTGGAGTATTTTTGTCAATGTATAGTTGTCCTTTGTGACATCAATTGCAAATTTTGGGTTTTTTCTTTTGAAGAAAGTTGTTAAATCACCCATAGCTCCATCAGTTATTCCAGGACAGAAGATAGGAATGTTGTTTTTTGCTGCCCAATATAGAAATGATTTAGTATAGTTTTTCTTTGTTAATGCATTGTTTTTAATGTGCTTTCCCATTTCTCTTGCAACTTCGTAAGTGCATGGAATTCCATCAAATTCTTTCATCAATTTCTTAAAAAAATCATTAAAGAACTTTTCAAAATACAAATAACGGTCCATGGGAGCCAGAATATTGCCTATCCTGCCTATAGATTCATCCAGCAGGAATTCCCCTTTTATATCAAAAGTTCCTAAATGGAATGGCTTTATGCATTTGATGATATCTTCCTCTAAAGAAGCTGCAGTTGTTGTTATGCCGTCAATAAGCTTGTTTTTTACAAGATATGTGATAATTTCCCTATTTCCAGAGCTTATCATATTGCCGGTAAATGACATCCATATGCTCAGTTTTCCCTGCTTTTTTTCTTCAAGCATTTTTGTTAATATGTTAAAAGCCATGCCCAAATTAGATCCCTGGAAACCCATATTTTGGTAGGTATCAATAAATTTTTTAAAATCAAATTTATTATCGAAATCATAGCCTTTAATTTCAGGAAAACTGTCCATAGACATATAATTCTTCAGATGCCCTTTCCATTGCTTGTTCTTGACATATATTGACATTTTATACCATTAATTTTTCCATTAAAATTATTTTTTATTTTCATTATAATATTGAAATAAATTAAAATTAAAAAATGAAATTTGAGTTAATGGACTAATACAAATATAGAATTCTTTATGCACCGAACTTACGAACATTATCCATAATATAGTGTAGTGCAATAATGTTTATAAACATTTCTAATAAAAAACTTAAAAATTTAAAAAGAAGCTAAGAATTCTACAATAAATGGACCTTGTTGATAGAGTTGTGGAGAGTTATAAGGCACATGAAGAAGCCTATTATGGAATAAACGTTGCCCTATTCTCTGGAATGGAATATAACAAATTTTTAAAAACATCTGAAAGTATTCAATCTGAAAGGCATATTGTGGATGTTCTTAGAGAATTAGATCTTATTAGTTATACTATTGGCGCTGTTGCTTCCACACTTAAATTTATGGCGATTTATCCTCATAATCTTGTTTATATGTTACAGGGTGTAGTAACAAGGGAATTTAAAAAATGCTAATAGACATACATTCCCACTTAGACCATTGCTATTTTAATGATGATTTAGACAGAGTTATTGATAATGCCAGAAAAGCAAATGTAAAAGTAATTCTTACTGCTGGAACAAATTCTGAAAAAAACAGAGAATCGTTAGAAATAGCAAAAAGATATGATATTGTTAAAGCATGTTTAGGTGTTTATCCTGTACAATATGATAATAACAATAATCATAAAAATAATAAAAAAAATTTCAATAATAAAATACAATTAAAAATAAATAAAAATAAATTAAAAACAATTAATAATAATAAATTAAAAAATAATAATAATGAAAAATTAAATATCGATGAAGAAATTAAATTCATTGAAAAGAATAACAAAAACATTATTGCAATTGGAGAAGTAGGATTGGATTATTTCTGGGTTAAAGACAATATTGATGAGCAGAAAGAATTATTTGGAAAAATGATTTCTCTTGCTGAAAAACTAAACAAGCCAATAATTGTCCATTCCAGAAAAGCCGAAGAAGATGCAGTTGATATATTGCAAAGCTCTAAGTTAAAGAAAATAATAATGCATTGTTTTTCTGGGAAAAAATCTTTGGTTAAGAAAGTGGTTGACAATAACTGGTATTTGACTATACCGACAAATGTCACTAAAAGTTTCCAGTTCCAGGACAATGCAAAAATAGTGCCAATTACCCAATTATTCTGCGAAACAGACTCGCCTTATTTAAGCCCGTTCAGCTCTAAGGAAAAATTTCAAAGAAACGAGCCTGCTTTTGTTTTAGAAGCATATAAAAAAGTTGCAGGAATAAAGGGAATGGAACTGAAAGAAGTTGTTAATAATATCTGGATGAATTGGCAGAAAATGTTTTAAAATCACTCAATAAGAACTTCCTTATTAACAGCAGTAATAAACCCATCCTTAGTGTCATCCAGTGTTAACCTAATGTTTTTCTTTAGATTAAGATTTCTAAAGGTTTTTGGGCTTAAATCAACGATTCCAGTCTGCCTATTGCCTGGTTCAATGGCTATACCCTCATATTTTCCCCTGCTTTTTGTTTCCCAGCTTTCATCCAGCGTGCTATCATAAGCATAAACATGCACAACAGGTGTTAGAATCTTGTCTTTGCCATTACCAATGGTAAATGCTATCCTATTTATCTTGCCCATATCATCATTTTCATCTACTTCTGTATATACATTACCGATTGTAAATGTGACAACTCCGGACAGCTTTTTTTCTTCTTTAACAGGTTCTTTTTCCTCAGCAGTTTTTTCTACTGTCTTATTCTCAGTTTCATTAGCCTTATCCCCGCTTTTCACAGCAGCAGCAGTAACAGTCTGGTCAGACTCTACCTTAGCCTCTTTTTCTCCGTGATAAAAGGACAAATCTATAACAGTGTATGCAACTAAAACAAGAATCACAGCTACATATGCAACTCTTTCTAGATTTGAAGAATTTTTGGTATGCGTTTGTATGTGTCTGGGTATTTCTTTCTTTTTTTTCTCTTCTAAGGTTGTCTTTTCCTCTTTGTACTTCTCTTTCAAAGCCTGTTCTGCTTTTTGATATTTATTTTTAAGAAGTTGGTCTTCGTTTAATTCTTTTTTAGGATGATGAGGGACTTCCTTTTTTACAGGATGATGTGGAGCCTCTTCTTTATCTGTAACTTTATGCTCAAAATCCTTGAATATATCATCCACATCGCCTTTTTCCATTTTTAATAATTATATTAGATAATTCATATTTAAATTTATTGATTTGAATGATTTATAGTAATCATGATTTAGAAGTAAATTATAGAAAAATTTATATTCTTAAATAGCAAAGAGAATAAAAAAGAGAGTTAATATGAAAATAACCATAGACACAAAAGAGGACAGCCATGAAGAGATACAGAAAATCATAAAGATGCTTTCTTCTTTGGTTGGCCAGGAAGATGTCATGAGCAACCAGGGAGATCTTTTTAGTGATAGTTCAAGTCCAGACAGCAGACAGCAGAGTTCTGATATTTTTAGTGATGACAGCAGCAGTGATTCTTCAGATAGTTCTAGCAACCAGCAAAGTTCTGATATTTTTGGTGATGATAATAGTTCTGGAAGTGATGAGTCTTCTGATAGTTCTGACAGCTCTTCTGGAAGTTCAGGCAGTTCTTCTGAGAGTTTGAATAGTTCCTCTGGAAGCTCTGGCGGTGGTATGTTTAATATGTTTGGTAGTGATTCCGGAAGCGCTCCAAGCCCTGAAAATACAACAGAGGATACAACAGAGGAAACTGAAGATAAAAAAGAGGATGTTGATATAGATATACCGGATGTAGAGGAATACCACTAAATCTTAATAATCTTCCCTTTCTTTCCAACACTAATAACTTTGGTTTTTCCAATCTTTTCTTCTATTCCTTCTGCTTCATGAACATGGCTGCAAAGCAGTAGGTCTGGATGGAATTTTTCTATTGCTTTTTTTACTCCTTTGCTTCCTGGAAAGAATTCTGTAAATTTTTCCATCTTGCTTTCAGATGGGTGCACATGCGTTGCCATTATTTTTTTCTTGATATACTTGATTTTATTAAAACCTTTTTTCAACAAATCATAAATTTCATCCTCTTCTAACTGGAATAAACCTATATTTGCTCCTCCACAGCCAAAAATCCCTACATCCTTGTATTTAACAGAATATCCATGAATGTTTTTCACGCCATACAGTTCAGCAAGAAAATCTGTTGTAGCAACTGTTTCATGATTTCCAGGCAAAATCAGCACTTTTTCTTTCCTTTTTTTAAATGGGCCTATAATATTATCTGTTGACTGCTCCCTCATTGTCAAGTCTCCGCATAAAATAACTAAATCACATTTCTCTTTCTCTGCTCTCTCTGCCAGTTTTTCAGCTAGTCCAGTGTCTCCATGTATGTCTCCAGCTGCTAATATTTTGAGTTTATCTTCTTTCTTTTCTTTGGTTTTCATTTTGCAATTAAATAAGAAATATGCATTTAAAAAGGTTTGCTATCTCATAACCTTCTTAATAAAAACTGTTATTTTGCCAACAACGTCTGGATTACCGGATGATTCTTCATGGCGTCCAATTAAGGATTTGTTGCTATAATCCAAAATAAGCTTGCCATGTTGAGCGTTTTTTACTAAGGTTCTGGCACCTTCCTCAGTCATAAACACATCACCCCCCTTAGCAGTTATGACCCTTATTGGCACACTTATAAGCTTTATTGCTTCTGACGGATCATTCTCTGATGCTTTGAAACCGCTTATCTTCTCAGCTGATTTCATTGCTATAGCTGATTGCAACCCGCTTGGTTCCAATATTTTACTTAGTACAGGTATGTCAGGATATTCTTTTTGTCCGGTAAGTGCTGCACCAAGGTTAGCGCCTAAATTTCCAGCTGCAATTTGGTGGTTTCTCACCATAAAATCGTATGAATTGGTAAATGTTTTGTCCACTATAACGCCTCTAACCTTTATTTTGTTTGATATTAAATTTTGATGTTTTCCCAGGGCATTTATTACAGCAGCTCCTCCAATCGAATGGCCGTATACAACAATTTCTGTATAACCGTTTTCAGCAAGATAATTTATTGCTCCTATAACATCAAAAGCCTCTTTTAAACCCAGGGTAGTGGATCTGAGCCAACCAGGCGGATTGTCTGGGCCATGATTTCTTAAGTTTGGCGTAAAAAAATCCATATCTTTAGTTGTTTCTCGCAACTGGTCTATATAATTAAGGTTATTAGTTGCATTATAATTTCTCGGATGGATAAAAAGCACGACTTTATTAGTCTCGCTATGCTGTTTATTTTTTACCAAGAGTGCAGTGTTTTGTATTCCATCAGAAGAAGTATATATTACTGTTTCAAAATCCTGCTGAAGCTTTTGGTAAATTTCTTTGTAATGGATTTTTGTCGAGTATGAAGGGCTGGTATACACACTGGCAAGGTATGCAGGAAATGCTATTTGAAATCCGATATAAAAGACAGCCATATAAGCCACAGCTATTCTTCTTAATCTGTTATTCCATTTAGTGACAGACCTTCCTTTTTTTACCTGGTCTAAAAATCTTCTGCTTACGAACTTATCAAAAATAACCTGGTTTAATTCTTCTAAATCTGTTACATCCTCTAAAGACTTAACTTCAAAACCAAGTTCTTTCAGTTGAGCTTTGGCAACAACCAAGAAAATTTCTTTTTCTGAATGCAGAAGTTCCAGTACTTTTTGATTATCAATTTTGTCTACATCTTTCAGTCCTTCCTCAATTATCAGTATCATATTATTAATTTGTGTCTTTATAGAATTCAATAAATTGCCAATAGAGGTTCTTTCTTCTAACCTTTTATTACAAACATTTTGAAAATCTAAAAAGAATTTTTTTCGTCTCTTGGGATAAGTCTCCATCTGCTTTTATTATGTTCTTCAACTAACTTATTAAGTTCATCAACATTTTCTAATATTTTGATATTCGATTCTTCTAGGTAGTTGAGTACACTTCTAATTTTTGTCAATATATCTAACAATCTTCCAAAATAAGGTACAAGAACTTCTTCTCTTTCTTTCTCTCCAAGTTGATTCTCAAGCTCTTTTTGAATTTCTTTTTCTTTCGATTCTTGAATGAATTCACTAAAATATTTGAAGAAACTTGCTATAACTTCTTCCCTTTCTAATTCTTTTGAGGATAATTCTTCACCTTCTTTTAGCAGCTGGGTGATTCTCTTTCTTCTGCCGCCAAAGAATTTTGGAATATGGATTCCTGAGAACATATTATCATCCCCTATTTGAGTTATGCGCCGGATGCTCATGGCCTATCTCTTTTCTTTTTCTCAAATGCTCTATATGGGCAACCTTTTCTTTCAGAAATTTATTAAGATTTAATCCGTGTTCTTCAATCATTGTGGATACATGGTGCCCGCCTAAAAAATGAGGCATAAGCACATAAGTTGCGCCTGCATCATACAATTTCATTGCTTCATCAATCTGATGAGAAACAACTGTTACAATTGTTTTTTTATTAGATTCCCTGATTTTGTTAATCAATAAAAGATTTGTATCTAAGTTATGCATTGTTGAGACAACCATTTTTGTTTTTGAAAAGTTTAACTCATTCAGCAATTCAGAATCATCTGCATCACCATACTTGCAATCAAAACCTTCTTTTGCTAATTTTGTTATTGTTTCCGGATTATAATCTATGACAAGGAATTTCTTTTTTATTTTTTTAAAAGACTCTAAGATATCATAACCAACCCTGTCATATCCAAAAAGAATAATATCGTAAATTCCGTCTTTAATGTACCTGTGTTCATCAACTTTCTTGCCTTTTCTTTCAAATATTCCCAGATACTTTGATAAATAGGGATAAATCTTATTTGCATAAAGTACAAGGTAAGTAGAGCCGGCAATAGTTATTAAACCAACAATAGTCACAAGAGACAAAATATCATTTGTCAGGTGCCCTACTTTAACTCCTAAAGCAATAAGAATTAAAGAAAATTCACTTATCTGGGCTACAGTCAATCCTGCTAAAAAACTATTTCTTTTGGTATAGCCAAGCAAGCCCATTAATACCATTACTATTAGCGGGTTCCCTATGAGTATAAATGCTGAAAAAATCAGTATAGGAATTATATATTGGCTTATGTTTACAAAAACCATCTGAGAGCCCAGTAATATGAAAAACAAAATAATAAAAAAATCACGTAATGGTCTCATTTTTGAGCCAATCTCATAGTGGTACGGCGATAAAGACAATGTAATGCCTGCTAACAGCGCTCCTGCTTCTATTGAAAAATTTAAATAATAAAAAAGAGAAGCTATTGCGAAACACCAGCCAATTGAAAATAATAATAAAAATTCATGGGACTTAGCAATAACCTTAGTTAATCGCGGAAAGATATAGACGCTTATCAGAAATAATAAAATCAATAAACCAATGCCTTTTAAAACAATTTCAATCGCTAAAGTAGTAAAATCTATCCCAGCAGGAATTGCTGAGATGACCATTAAGACAACTATTACAATTAAATCCTGAACAATTAAAAAACCAATAGCAATCCTTCCATACAACGTTTCCAGATCTCCCTTATCTGACAAAAGTTTCATGATTATTATGGTACTGCTAAATGTCAAAGCAACAGCAATATACATTGAAACTATCGTAGAAAAGCCCAACAACTTGCCTATGAAAAATCCAATTAAAGAAGTGAATATAACCTGACCAACTCCAGTAACTAAAGAAACCTTGCCAACATCTTTTATTATTCTTGGATTTAAGTTTAATCCAACCATAAATAAAAGCAATACTATGCCTATCTGCGCAAAAGTTGCAATAGCATCTGTAGATTTAACTATATTAAGAAAATAAGGGCTTACTATAATGCCAGTTAGAATATAACCTATAACCAGCGGCTGTCTTAGCAACCGCATTATACCTGCAACAAGAACCGCAATAATGATAACAACGCTTAATTCAATAAATATGCTTATAGCCATGTTTTACCTCTTTGTTAATATATTATATTTAATTTTTTCTTAGCTTCAAAAAATATGTTTTCCATTTTTACGCGCCCGTAAAACAGCGTATAGGGGTATCTTCGATACCCCGAAACTGTTTTAAATTTCAATAATTATTTTTTTATTGAGTTTTTATTATTAATCATTATTTTATTATTTTTATTTTTCATTGATTATTATTTTTTAATTATTGGTTGGTTTTTTCTTCATTGTTTATTATTCAATGATTTCAATACTTCCATTGTCTTTAATTACGCCATTATTTTTTTCAATTAATTTTAGCTCAATAACATCATTTTGCTTTAATTGCTCAATTAATTCATCTTTTGTTATTTTCATTAATGATGCCAAATCATCCAGTTTCATTTTTTTATTTTGAGTATAAACCCCTCTTTGTGCTTCTTGAACTCTATTTCTGCCCCTTTCTCTAAGCCTTCATACTCTGCAAGAATCTTTGGAATAGTAACTACAAGCTGTCCTGATGGAAGTTTTTGTACTTTTACCATTTGAATAATAGTATTTTTAATAGTTTTTATATTATTAGAATTAATAGTATTTAAAGGTTTCGAATCTAGAATAAAATGTAATTAACCCGACTTATTAAGATATTTTATCAAAC
>Ga0187833_10002327_pt1 | contig 20537 bp, 19 predicted proteins | sample ETNtaG_37_FD_167968 | JGI IMG/M metagenome (GOLD analysis project Ga0187833, IMG submission 167968) | Marine microbial and viral communities from oxygen minimum zone, Eastern Pacific Ocean - ETNP2014_SV_400_PacBio MetaG (Illumina Assembly) | ecosystem: Environmental > Aquatic > Marine > Hypoxic...
TGGCCCCCCCCTACCGCCAAGAGAATAGAACCTGCTCGGGTAGAGGAAATCTCCCTACAAGAAATAGAATGGCCGTCATAAGGTTAGCCCGCCCGTTAAGCGACGCTCGCCAAGTGGCGGCCATCTACTATCCATATGTTATTAATACCCCGATTACATTCGAATCCGAACCTCCAGACGGAGCCGAGATGCGTTCTCGTATTGAATCGGTTATGGAAAAATATCCTTGGCTGGTATGTGAACATGATGGCGAGGTCATGGGATACGCGTACGGTAGCATGTTCAGATCGAGGTCGGCTTACAACTGGTCAGTGGAAACCACCGTTTATGTAAGGGAAGCCGCTCACGGTTTGGGTATCGGATCTGCCTTGTATTCCTCGCTAACAGAATGCCTAAGGTTGCAAGGATTTATTTCGGCAGTTGGCGTGATCGCACTACCTAATGAAGCCAGCGTTTACCTGCATGAGCATCTTGGATTCCAGAAAGACGGAGTACTGCCGAAAGCTGGTTTCAAAGAGGGAGTGTGGCACGATGTAGGCATCTGGTGGCTTCTCCTTTCGGAACCTGCTGAAGACCCTCGAGATCCAGTCATGCTGCCTGCGATTCAAAATAGAAAAGATTATGCAATGGCTGTAAAGTCAGGTGAATCCAGAATGAAAATCTAGCAAAGTCACCAGTCATCATTCTGCACTTATAGTCACACTCTCTATTACGTCAGCTGGCCCGCCTTGAGAAGGGTCTCTTGGGGTAATCGATTCCAGGACCTCCATGCCTTCTAGAACCCTCCCAAAAACTGAATGGCAGGATGTATCTTGTATGGAACAATCTTTTGGTGAATTGTCAGCGTTCAAACCATCGAGAAACGAAGTCTCTCTGAAAGTGATAAAGAACTGGCTTCCATTGGTCCCTTTGCCACCCTGCAACCCGGAATTAGCCATAGATAAAACTCCAGCACCATCATGCCGAGCATCAGTATGAAACTCATTTTCAAAGATATAACCAGGGCCTCCCGACCCTGTACCCGTGGGATCGCCTCCTTGGGCCATAAAATCGGGGATCACTCTATGAAATGTGATCCCGTCGTAATATCCCTCATTTGCAAGAAACACAAAGTTGTTAACAGTCACTGGTGCTTCCTCTTCCAGCAAATCTAATATGATCTCACCGCCCCCATAAATCTTTATGGTGGCGGTGTAGTCTTTTCCCTTCTCAAGTTGCATTTCTGGTGGACTAGTCCAGCTCATATCCGCCGGAGAAGGTGGTAGTTCAGGAATTTCAATAGTGACTTCCTTTCCAAAGTCCCGGGCGGACATGTTGACTTCTATCGATATTGCAAGTTCCTCACCTGAGGGACCTCTAACTTCAGGGCCTCCTTCAACCGAACCTTCCATGGATAAGTGTGCGAGTCTGCCAGTGCCAGCCTCCACCCATAAATGGGCTTCAACATCCCCTGCGGCGCCAGTTAGGAGGGGCACCAGATGTCCTATTGAGGAAGCATTCAAGCCTCCTTGCACGTGATGCGATGGCACTCCTCCCATAATTTCAGGGCCCACGTATACAAAATCGACTACGTTGGATCTAATCGCACTTATTATCGCGGAAGGATTTATAGTTTCCTGGCCTGAAGATAGTGCGGGTTGTTCAAACCAACGATCTGTACCAGGAAATAGGACGAAAGCGCGCTCATCGATTACCCTTATTTCCATAAGTTGTGGTGTATCGCTGGAAGAAACGTCAATACTCCCTTGGAAGTCACCACCACGAGAGACGTCGCCTTCCATAACAAGAGGTACTTCCTGCTTAAATTCTCCAAATGAGACTGTCATATTCATATACAGGTCACTTTTGTAGGCATACCCCTCTGCAAGTGCAGTATCCAGCGATGCTAATACATCTCCTACCGAAATTGGATCTACATCTTCTGCCACTTCCGATGTCGGTGATGGCACAATCGCCTTGGCTGTGGGTTTTGGAGTTGGGGTATCAATTGGCACCTGAATAGGGGCTAGTGCTGAAGAGGAAGGTGTGCCCACAATTATGACTGATGAAGGTGTGGCCGGGGATCTTGAATCAACCTGGCTTACAGGGGTGGCGGTTTCCTTTGAGTCACCTCCGCAACCCGACAAAAAATACATAGTTATTGTAAGGAAAATAAGTACGGCTTGGAAACGTGTGTATTTTTTCATACCCAATCTACTTTACGACCGGTATCGGCCAGAGGCAACGTATATCGAAGTCCCTAGGAACTGGAACTACATCATTTTATCTAATATAACTATAAAAAAGGTTACAATCACAAAATTCCACCGACAATTGGGAGAGGAGCCGATGCAATCCAGTCTAGGCCAGTTTCTAGACGAAGTCGCAGATACTTATAAAAACAAACCTGCGCTGATGTTTAAGCCTGGATTCAAGTACGTGTCATGGACCTACAAACGTCTCGCTGAAGATTCTAGGAAGGCGGCTGTTCTGCTACGACAACAAGGACTCGAACAGGGAGACGTCGCCGTCATATGGGGCCCAAACTCACCAGTCTGGGTGATATCTTTTTTTGCCTGTATGAGGGCAGGAATCATTGCCGTTCCATTAGATATGCGAAGTTCACAAGAATTTGTCGATACAGTTGTCGCAAAAACTCGCCCAAAGCTAGCGATAGTTTCTCAAGCCACACCGAAAGAGCATGAATCAATGGGTATTCCATTGATATATATGGAGGATATGCCTTTAGCTTTTGACTCTCTAAATCCTGTAGAAGACACCCCTGTAGAAACAGATGATGTAGCAGAGATAATGTTTACTTCTGGCACTACTGGTGACCCAAAGGGGGTGATGTTGACCCACAAAAACCTACTCTCCAACCTGGAATCAGTGGGACAAATTATGACTGGCCGAAAGGACGACAGATTGCTGTCAATTCTTCCTCTTAGCCACATGTTTGAACAGATGGGTGGACTATTATTCCCCTTGAGAATCGGTGCTGACGTCACATATATAACCAGCAGGCGCCCAAAAGCGATTTTCAAAGCGATGCAGGAGCGTAGGGTCACGGTGATGTTGTTGGTTCCGCAAGCGTTAGACCTGTTTAAAAAGGGAATAGAGAGGGAAATCGAAAGACAGGGCAGGACGACAATCTTCAATCGATTAGTGAGATTGTCGAGAAAATCTCCTAAGATTATCAGAAAACTGATGTTCAGAAGCCTGAGAAAGCAAATGGGTGGCCGCTTAAGAATGATCATCGCCGGCGGTGCCCCATTATCAGAACCAGTCGGGCAATGGTGGACACTACTAGGAGTTGACGTAGTTCAAGGATACGGTGCAACTGAAGCGTCGCCAATTATCGCCTGTCACCCAGAATCCGCACCACGTTTTGATTGTCCAGGCCCTCCGGCACCAGGCATAGAGATAAGAATTGACGAATCTGGAGAGGTACTTGTTCGCGGAGACAATATAACCCCCGGTTACTGGGAGGATGAAAAAAAGACCTCTGAAGTCTTTGAAGGAGAATGGTACAAAACAGGAGATCAAGGATTATTAGACGATAACGGATTCCTCCGTCTAAACGGTAGAAAGAAAGATATGATCGTCCTTCCTAATGGCCAGAACGTGTTCCCCGAAGATATCGAGCAGGTACTTGAAAATCATTTAAACGTAGTAGATGCGGTCGTCGTGGGTATAGATAGGGAAGAAAGTCCAGAAGTGCACGCCGCATTAATACTAGAAAGACCAGAAGAGGCAGCAGATGTAGTACGCTGGGCAAACAACCGGCTGGCAAGTCACCAGAGAATACGAAACCATACGATTTGGCAGGGAGAAGACTTTCCACGAACTCACACATTAAAGGTTAAAAAGCCACTTGTGATAGAGGCAATATTATCCGGTGGTCTTCGAGAGTCAAAATACACTTCAAGTAATCAAGAAGAAAATGCTGTCTTACCTCTGCTCAGACTGGCCGCTGAACTCACAGGTATCCCGGTTGATCAGTTGCGACCAGATATTGAACTCGAAGCGGGGTTAGGCCTCGACTCCCTCGGCCGAGTGGAACTGCTCTCTGCAATCGAAGAAGATTTAGATATTTACGTTGATGACGGCGACATACTTCCAGAAACCACCTTACGAGATCTTCAGTTGCTGGTAGACAGAGGAGAAAAATCAGACGATTCACAAGGGTATAAGAACTGGGGCTTGCACTTATGGGCTCGGATTATAAGAATTATCTTTCTAAATGCATTCATTCTCCCATTAATCAAGATTTCATATCGCATCGATGTTGAAGGTAAAGAGAACCTGAACAATTTAGAAGGTCCCTCCCTCCTAATCGCCAATCATGTCCTGCATATGGACAATGCTATATATGTAAAAGCTTTACCCGATCCGTTAAGGAGTCGCCTCGCCATCGCTGCTGGAGCCCATATGTATAACAGCCTCATTAAGGGCACCTTCATAACCCTTATTGGTAATGCTTTTCCATTTGCCACCGGAAAGTCGGAAAAGGAGCACAGAAAAGGAAACATTCGATCTAGCCTCGAGAATATGGGAGAGATCATGGATAACGGATGGTCTGTTCTTATTTATCCGGAAGGGGAATTGACAGTTGGTGGCCCGACTAAGCCGTTTCTAAACGGCACTGGACTTATGGCCATTGCTGGCAATTTACCGGTTGTACCAATCCGAATCAACATAGAAGGAATTGGCAAGCCCACGTCTATTCCTTTCATAAAAAGGGGGCACGTCACCGTGAGATTCGGTACACCAATCATGCCACCGTGGGAAAGCGACTCAGAAAAAGTCACTCAGTTGATGGAAAAGAGTGTGGCCAAGCTCGCCAGCTAGAACTCGTTGCTTATAAAATTCTGTTGTGATCACACAAATGCCAATATTCTGGAGTGAGGCTCCGTGACCATGTCTGCGATCATCGTACTCGTACTACGTCTCTTAATCCCAGCGACCATCTTCAGGTATCGCATAACAGGCGCTATCGCCTCAATGGTAATAGATATGCTGGACGTAGTGCTTGTAGATGCGCTACAGGTGGCGTTGGGGGAAGATCAAGTCGGATTTGGAGAGCATTACCAACGATTCGACAAGTGGCTAGATATGTACTATCTAACTATAGAAGCGATAGTTTGCCTAAGCTGGTCGAATAATCTAGCCCGAAACGCCGCCATTGGATTATTCTTGATCCGGCTGGTTGGCATCGGAGCGTTCGAGTTGACCGGCGAGGAGTTCAGGAAGCTAATCTTCTTCTTCCCAAACCTGTTCGAAAACTTCTTCCTCTACTACATAATATGTGATCGTTTCTGGCCTCGATTGATACCGACAAAAATCAGCACACTAATAGTAGTTCTCGTAATCCTGTACATACCCAAATTTTTCCAGGAATACATTCTCCACTTTGCCGAAGTGAAACCATGGCAATGGATTAGATCCAATGTACTGTCGTGACCAGCCATCGACCCATAAGAACAATACCTTAGGTTACATAGCAAAATAACAGTCCGGAGCAGACCATACATGACCATGACAATCACCAGCATTGCAGGAAGCGGGAAACGAGGTTATTCAGGTGATGGCGGCCCAGCCTGGAAAGCCGATATGGACAATCCCTTCCACGTGGAAATCGACCGAGAGGGACATTTTCTTTATTTTGCAGATTGCTTCAACTTTCGAATTCGCAGGGTGGACCTACACAGGCTCATTGTCGAAAACTTCGCTGGAACAGGTAACCAAGGTCACTCAGGGGACGGAGGTCCAGCGACCGAAGCAGACATTGACGAGATATATGCCATTCAGACGGATATGAACGGTGGTCTGTATTTATGTCAGAGGTTCAATCCCGCCATAAGAAAAATAGATGGGAATACCGGTACGATTACTACAATAGCGGGCACAGGAATCCCTGGTTCTGGAGAGGACGGTATCCCAGGTACCCAATCGTTGATGCTCGAACCTAACGATTGCGCACTTGACGGAAAAGGCGGCCTGCTTATAGCAGATGTGCAGGATCAGAAAATACGCCATCTGGACCTTGACTCTGAAATCATTACCACGTTTGCCGGTACAGGAAAGTTGGAACATACGGGTGACGGAGGCCCTGCATTGGAAGCTGGAATATTCGGAGCCCGCGCAGTTTGTACAGACCATCTAGGCAACACATTTATTTGTGAGAGGGGTGGAAATACTCTACGGCGCGTTGACAGAGACGGAATTATCACGACTATCGCAGGTACCGGCGATAAAGGCTATTCCGGAGACGGCGGCCCTGCTGTATCAGCTACGTTAAACGGGCCAAAGGCGATACGCTGCGACCTACAGGGGAATGTCTTGATCGTTGACACCGAAAACCATGCCATCAGGCTAGTAGAGGTTTCCTCAGGCATAATATCGACAATTGCCGGGGGAAGGAAGGGACCAGACGGAGACGATGGTGATGCCATGAAAAGCGGAATGGCCCGACCTCACGGGGCAGTCGCGGGTCCCAATGGAGAGTTGTATGTTGCAGATAGCGAAAATCAAAGAATCCGTTTAATCCAATGACTCTACTCCTATTATCGATTCGAATTAGCTAGGTTCAAAGGACGCTCTTAATGGTCGATTATTTTTACGGTATGCATTGGATGCTCGCGACTCCATTCCTTCCAAACGAGGAAATAGACTACGAATCCATTCCCAAAATTGTAGGTCAAGCGAAGGAGACCGGATGCACGGGAGTCGTAGGTCTTGGTGTAATGGGAGAGGCAGGGCGTCTCACCGACGCCGAACGAACTAAAGTAGCAGAGGCGATAATCTCTGCAGCAGACGGTCTTCCCGTGACGCTTGGCACAACGGCAAACAGTACTAAGGCGGTAATCGACCGCAGCAAAGAAGCGGAAAAATTAGGCTCAGCAGCGATTATGGTGTCTGCACCGTCCATGCAAAAGGCAAATATTGACAATCTCTTTGCCCACTACGCCCGATTGGCTGAGAGGATTTCAATCCCGATAGTTATGCAAGACTACCCGCAAGTATCTGGTGTAGAGATGCCAGTAAGCTTCATCGCCCGTGTAGCAGAAGAGATCCCTCAGGTGAAATATCTAAAGCTAGAAGACCCTCCAACCCCAACTAAGATAAGCTTGATCCGTGACCGGATCAGTGACAGGCTAGGCATTTTCGGAGGGCTCGGCGGGGTATTCTTACTGGACGAGCTGAGGAGAGGGTCTATTGGTGCGATGACAGGTTTCGCGTATCCAGAGGTTCTCGTCAAGATTTGTTCATTGATGAAGGATGGATGTACAGAGGAGGCTGAGAACCTATTCTTCCGATATCTGCCATTGATCCAATTCGAACAACAAGAGGGGATCGGACTGGCTATCCGCAAGGCTGGATTGCACAAAAGAGGATTGATTCAGTCCGCGACAGTCCGCGCGCCGGCAAGTCAACTTGCGCCGGACACTCGAGTAGAACTCGATACAATCATTAAACGAGTTGGCCTTAACTAGGTGACTGGATTTCTCTAATTATTACTCCACTGATCTAATAGGATTCACCGTGACCCTGTTCATCGGCACATCTCCAGTATTACGAAACTGGTGCTCGATATCCTCCGGGACATGAATGCAATCTCCCTGCTTGATCGGATATTCCTCCCCCCCAAAGTAAAGAATTCCAGCGCCATCAGTAATAAATGCCTGGTGTTCCCACGGATGAGTATGCAGTGGGCTTGACTCTCCTGGAGCATGTTGCACATACAGCATGACGTAATTAGGAACTCCATCCTCTTTTCCAAGTACTGGATTTTCGTTATCTCGATAGTTCTTGATAACCGGTTTCATTTGTGTCACTCCACATATTAATTATTCAATCACATCCTTGTGTCGCGAAACGCTCCACTGTTACCTCCTGTAATATATTCGCTTGAAGACGTCCGCTTGAGGCATACCATGTCCCTTACCTCTTTCCCCTCTCCATTCGATCGTACGATCAAAGACCTCTTTAAATGACTGCCCACTCATTTGAGTAACGTGTGAAGTAAGAGCCCTTACTGACGTCTCCATGTGATCACTTATATCTATCCAGAGATCTGGTTCTGGATGGCCCATAATCCAGGCTTCAGCCACTTTGTGCGGTTCAAAACCTTCATCTACCAATTCCGGAAATGTCATGTGATCTCTGGCAGTGGGGAATATAGCGGCAAGGGTATTTTCTCCTGCTGCGATATGGTCTGGATGACCAGATCCCCACCCTCCGTCTAAAATCCTCATCGGATACTGGCATATCACAACATCAGGTTTATGCCTACGAATTTCTCTTGCGATATCCCTACGTACGTCAAGATTGGGCGTTAGATAACTATCTGGGTAACCGAGAAACTTTACGCTGGAAAGACCCAGAACTTCTCCAGCATCCCTTTGTTCTTTCTGCCTAATTCCCGCAAGCCTTTTCTCCGTCATACCGGGCTCACTGCTACCTTTGCTGCCATCCGTGCAGAGTACATACGCAATATCCCAACCTTCGGAGACAAGCCGAGCTACAGTGCCGGAGCATCCATATTCTGCATCGTCAGCATGGGCAACAACTACTAGTCCCCTGTTGAATTCTTTTGGCCAGTCAGTGGAATGTGCCAATTAACTCTCCTTAGCTTTCTTCAACATCTCAAAAATAAAACGACAACATCCTTCAGTTTAACAGAGAGAATCACCTGTTTTGTGGGCAAATTAGACTTAAACAAGCCTCACTAATTCGCCCGAGATAATAGCGTCTGTAGCAGATTGAATGACCTCCATAAGTGGAGCAGGGTATATACCCCCTACAACCATGAGTATCAAGAGCCCTAAAAGCAACACTTTAGTAGTCGTAGGAACAATTATTAATGACTGATCATTAGCCTTCTCAATGTAAATCTGGCGTGCGACCATAAGGTAATAATATAGAGATATAAGACTAGACAATATAGCTAATGCTACTAGCCAGAGAAGACCTTGAGCCCCCACAGCATTGAACAGGTAGAATTTACTAGCAAATCCTGCAAAGACCGGAAGGCCTGCTAGAGAAAACATCGAACTCACGAGCACCAGCGCTACGAGTGGTTGTCTTGCCGACAAACCAGCCAACCCGGCAATATCATCTCTACCGGTGTGGTTATAGACTGCTATTAGAGACGTAAACGCCGCCAAATTTGTCACCCCATAAGCAACGATGTGGAAAATGATTCCGTTTGTTACAAGATGTGACATAGCGGTTGAAATCGTGCCGTCTTCCCGAACCGATACTAGCGCGGCAGCTCCCATTAGCAAGTACCCGACGTGTCCGATGCTGGAATAGGCCAATAATCTCCTCACGTTTTTTTGAACCAGTGCCGATAAGTTTCCAATGACCATAGTCAAGGCTGCTAGCACAACCAACACAAGCTGCCAATCATCCACACCTGGAGCAGGAACAAAGCCGTCAACCAAGAGCCTTAAGACCAGAGCCAGAGCGGCTGCCTTCGAACCAATCGACAACCAAGCAGTAACTGGAAAGGGTGCGCCTTCATAGGCATCAGGAGCCCACATGTGAAAAGGAACTATTGCTAATTTAAACCCGAGTCCTGATATAAGAAGCACGAAGCCAATTACTAATCCCATGGACGGGTCAGAGAATGCCATTAACTCATATCCGATCTCCTCAAACCTAGTAGTACCGAGCAATCCATATATTTGGCTAATACCGAACAGTATGAGAGCGGACGAAAAAGCGCCGAGCAAAATATATTTAGTCCCTCCTTCATTCGATTTTGGGTTATATCTGTCGAATGAAACAAGTACATAGAGACCAAAACTAAGGAGTTCCAAGCTTATGTATGCAGTCAAGAGCTCTGCAGAGGATGCAAGCAACATGGCACCAGTTACTGTGAAAACGAGGATCCCGTAATACTCTCCTGGGTAACCTATATATGCTTTCACATAATCCCGTGACATCAGTACCACTACAGTACTGACAGCGAGGAACATCACTCGGAAGAAAGCAGTGTAGTTATCGAAGACCAGTAACCCATCGTACAGTTGACCGGTTCTGATGTTCAATGCAGTGAACAAAAGTATGCCGACTAAGCAAAAGGCAGTCAGCCACGCCAAATTATGCTTCTGTTCTTCCTTCAGGAACAGGTCAACGCCCAGAACCAAGAAAGCTAGTCCTGCAACAAGAAACTCGGGTATAAGCAGGGATAAATCGTTCATCCCGCACCCGGTATCTGAGAAAGCAATGGGGTTACGCCAGCATCAATCACCTCGATAAACGGAAATGGCCATAGCCCTACGAGAAGTATCACACCCACAAGAAGGCCAGCTGCGAATCTTTCCCGAGGAACGGAGTCTGTCTGGTTACGCCACTGATCACCTAAAGGACCAAAAAACACCTTTCCAATCAACCTCAACATATACACCGCTGTTATAGCTGCCCCTATCACTGCAAGCGAACCTAGAACTAATCCCCAAATACCATAACTCTGAAAAACACCCATAAAGACAAGAAGCTCGGCTACGAAGCCGCTTAACCCTGGAAGGCCCAACGAAGTCAGGCCGGCGACCACGAAAATAGCAGATGTAAATCCCATTCTCTTGGCCATTCCCCCCAACACCAGTATTTCCCTGCTGTGGGTCCGTTCGTAAATCATGCCTACTACAGCAAATAAGAGTGCTGTCATCACCCCGTGAGAAAACATTTGTAGAACTGCTCCGTTCATACCTAATGTGTGTAACGTAGCAATTCCCATAAGCACATAACCCATATGACTAACCGACGAGTATCCGATTACGTACTTTAGATCGGTCTGCCCCATCGCGGAGATAGCTCCGTAAATTACGTTCACTGCACCCAGGGCAATAAGAAGAGGCATCCACATCTGAGCCCCTTCAGGCATTAAAGACAACCCGATCCTTATGATCCCAAAGGCTCCTAGCTTCATCAGCACCCCAGCATGAATCATACTCACGGCTGTCGGTGCGGCCACATGTCCATCGGGTGACCAAGTGTGGAATGGCCAAAGACCGGCGAGTATGCCAAATCCAATCATCAACATAGGAAAGAAAAATCGCTGGAATTCTAGCGAAAATTTATCGCCTGACACCTGTTGAATTTCAAGTATGTCAAAAGACCCTATTCCTGCCTGTACAAACATTGCGATTATAGCCACCCATATAAGAACGCTACCCGCAACAAGGACGAGGGTTAACTTCATCGCGCTGTATTCTTTGGTCCTAGTGAACGTTGAGAACTCGCTGCTGCTTCCCCATTTTCCGATGAGCAAATACATTGGTAATACTGAAAGCTCATAGAAGAAAAAGAAAAAGAACATATCAAACGTTACAAATACACCGAATACCCCAGATAGAAGCAGGAAATAAAGCACGAAAAAATCTTTATTAGAATCCTTCACGTTCCAGGAAAGAAGGGTGCCAGTAAACATCACGATTCCTGTTAGAAGCACCATTAAAACAGCAATACCATCGACTCCCAATGCCAGCGTTATTGCTCTTTCACCTTCTCCCCACGGCCCCGGCATAGGAAGCCAATCGTAAGATTTACGAAACTGGACCGCTCCTTCCGTATGATCAAATCCCAGAAATACGTATACGGTTATCAGAAGGACTATCGTCGCAAACGAAAACGAAACCCATCGAATCACATCGACAAATCTACCCGGTATCAACATAAGTAAAGCCGCTCCACTCATAGGAAGGACTATGAGAAGGATGAGCGCTGCTGTATCTAGACTCACCATTTGCACATCTACGCTCTATATAAACCACCAGAATATGGCCACCGTTAATAAACCAAAAACCATAGCCGTGCTGTAGTTATAGAGCCGTCCTGTATGAATTAACCTTACCTTTATTGCAGACAGTAAAACTGACATCCCAGCACCATCAATGCCGGTATCGTTGACTACGACACGATCGAACACAGCGAGGAACTTGCTGAATGCAAGGATAAGATTATCAATTACCCATTGGTAAATCTCATCTACGTAATATTTGTTTATAATCACCCTATAAAATGCCCCCAGTCGTAAACTCATCTTTTCGGGTGATAGGCGGGAAGTGCCGTAATAGAGCCAACCAACAGCCATTCCGCAAATAGCAATGAGACTGGACATCACTGTCAACCATGAGAGCATACGGAAATGATGACTCGCATCAATAAAAGTACCAAGTCCTTGGTAGTTTGCTATGGGAATCACGACCGCTCCCAAAGTTACTGCAAAGATTGCAAGAACAACAATCGGTACTGTCATAATTGCCGGTGATTCCTCCGCTTTTTTCGCTCGTTCAGTTCGATAATTTCCACGAAATACAATAAGAAAAAGTCTTGCCATATAAAGGGAGCTAAGAAAGACTCCAATTAACGTCAAAGTTAGAAAGATTGGGCCCATCTTATGGAATACAGCTAACAGTATCTCGTCCTTACTGAAAAAGCCGGCAAGTGGAGCAATCCCCGCCAAAGATAAGGCCCCGATCATAAATGAATAAGCCGTGATAGGCATTTTCTTTTGGAGGCCCCCCATATTCAAGCAATTTGTTTCGTTATTCATCCCATGCATGACATTTCCCGCACCCAAGAATAAAAGAGCTTTGGATACTCCATGTGCAACCAAATGAATCATTGCTGCTGCTAATCCTGCGGCTCCAAGAGATATCATCATTAGCCCTAGATGGCTTACAGTTGAGTAGGCAAGGACACGTTTTATATCTGTCATCACAAGAGCGATTGATCCAGCGAACAAGAATGTGAACAATCCCACCACGGCCACTGTGGGAAGTACCCCTGGAGCCATTTCAAAGAGGGGTAACATACGAGCAACGAGATATACACCTGCCACTACCATCGTAGCCGCATGGATCAAAGCGGACACAGGTGTGGGGCCCTCCATTGCGTCAGGGAGCCACACATGGAATGGAAATTGAGCAGACTTTCCCATAGCACCTAGAAAAATTAGTAGCGAGGCACAAATCAAGGTATTTTCTGAAATACCTCCACTATTTGCGGCGTGAATTATCGATGATATGTGAAATGTGCCCGTGGCTTTGAAGAGCAAGATAATTCCAATCAATAGCCCCACGTCACCAATTCTCGTTGTGATGAACGCTTTCTTGGCAGCTTCCGAAGCTGATCGACGTTCGTACCAAAATCCTATGAGTAGATAGGAACCGAGGCCAACTAACTCCCACGCTATATACAAAAAAAGCAGATTATCGGCCAATACCAGAACTAACATTGCAGCGGCAAATAATGCTTGGAGGGTGAAGTACCAGCCAAATCTAGGCTCCCCATCCATGTATCCAACTGAATACACCTGAACAATCAATGAGATTAGCGTAACTAAGCCCAACATCACCACGGAAATTCGATCCACCTGGAAACCCCAAGTTATGCCCAAGTCACCTATGTATATCCATTGAATGTCTACAGAAACCGGGGTCAATCCATTCGAAACAAAGTCCAAGAATACTGAACAGAAGAGTAGAAATGCTCCAAGAATCGCTGCTATGGAGATATATGACCCTCTACCCGGAAGGAATTTACCAAATACAAGAGTGATCACAAATGCTGTTAAACACAACCCAGGAATTAGCCAAGCGAATTCTGCTCCAACGATATGTCCTAGGTTCACGTGATCAGCCTTTCAGCAACTCTATATTATCGACGTTAACGCTGCCTCTGTTTCTGTAAAGTCGCAATATTATGGCTATAGCTAGAGCCAGCTCGGCAGCAGCAATGGTAATGACAAAGACCACTAGAACATGGCCCAACGACCTGTGATGTTCTTCAAAACCTCGGAATGCCGCATACCCAACTAGGTTGATATTCACAGCATTAAGCATTAGTTCTATTGACATCAATATCAACACAGCGCTTTTCCTCGCGAGCACTCCATAAACACCCAAACAGAATAATGCTGAAGCGAGAACTTGAAAGTGAAGAAGCTCTATCATTCTTGGCCCTCTTCTTGAACTTCTTCATTGTGATCACTCCTCCTTACTAGAACCACGGCACCTATCAAGGCAACGAGCAAAACAAGAGAAGCCACTTCAAACGGTACTGCCCAATATGTGAAAAGGGTCTCTCCCAGTTCAGATATTCCGACCCCTTCTCTGTCGAATGTGGGTACTGGTGAGAAAATTGCTGAGGCGGCTAGAACAGCAAAAAGGCAAAGGGCAATTACACCGGCGAGAGGCCATTGCTTGTTATCGGATAAATTTCTGAAGTCCTCAATTCTGGTAAGCATCAGTGCAAAAAGTACTACGATTACCACTGCTCCTCCGTAGATCAGCAGCTGAACTAGGGCCAGGAACTCTGCAAAGGCTAGAAGAAAAATTCCGGCGATACCCACCATACTGATTAATAGAGCAAAGGCCGCATAAATGATATTTCGAGTCAAAACGACCCCGAGTCCCCCAAATATCACGAAAGCCGCTGCTATATAAAAAAACCCTAGTGACAAGGTCACTCTGAACTCTGCTCCCGTTTATTCTTCAGATCAATTCCGAGCTGTTTATCGCCAGTTTGTTTATCTGAGAGAGCCTTCGGCAAAAGATGTCCTTCCAATGTATCTTTGCTTGCACTTGACTCTTCACCTACAGGCGTCCCTCTATTTTTTTCAGGTTGAGTAGGCTCCCATAAAACCTTTTGCTGATATTCTCTGCCCATTGAAAGCAGGGGACGTAGGTCAACCCGGTTGCCGTTTCTTTCATATCTACTAAGTTCATGCTCATGAGACATTTCTATAGCATCAAAATTACAGACATCTACGCATATACCACAGAGTATGCATCTACCCAGATTTATCTCGAATTCATCGACGATTTTTCGACGTCGGCTTCTACTTTCAGCGTAGAGGGGGTTGTCCTTCATCGTTGCACTCATGCACTGAGTTGGGCATTCCCTGATACAGACCATACAGCCAGTGCAATAAGGTTCATTCACTTCAAAGTCCCACATCAGAGCGGGAAATCCCATATACCTGTCAGCCAGATCTAATCGCTTATCGGGAGATGGATATTCAGCAGTTACTGGACGCCGTAACGACGATCTAATTGTGACTATCAGCCCCTGGATAAAACCAATTAATATACCTTTTTTATTGGTGTCCTGATCTTTCACTTGATACCTCCCTTACTTTATCTCTTGATAAGGGAAATTGAGGATCACCCAGGGGTGGTCGGAGATCTTTTGCTGGTACCACATTTACGGTATGGCGACTAATCTTGGTGCCCGGATTGTTTCTAATCACATAAAAGGTTAATACCAGAAATAAAGCCGAAACAACACCGAGACTCCACATCGGTAGTCGATAAAACATTACCACCCCGGTTAGCACTATATTTATGAAAGAGAGGGGCACCAATACCTTCCACCCGAAGGCCATCAATTGGTCTATTCTTAATCTAGGATATGTTCCACGGATCCAAAAGATCACCCAAATAACAACAGCTGTTTTAAGCAATAGCCATAGGAGTGATAACGTGCTATGAGCCAACCCATCAAATGGCATCACCGGCAATGCCCACCCCCCCAAAAATAGCAGGACTGTTAGTACAGCAATAGTGAAGGTGTTCATATACTCAGCCAAGAAAAATATTGCCCAATGGGCTCCACTATATTCTACGAAAGGTCCTCCAATTACCTCTGACTCTGCATGGTGGATATCAAAGGGAGTTCTTCCTAGCTCCGCGAGGCCGGCAGTCAGGAAAAGGAATAATCCTAGAGGCTGTAGCAATGCAAATGGCACGAGATTCTGCTGATCAACTATAGTCCTCAGATTCAGGGACTGTGAGAGCATTGCGATACCGATTATCGCCATGATGAACGGGATTTCGTAACTAACTAGTTGACCCGCAGCTCGAAGTGCGCCCAATACAGCCCACTTGTTGGCTGATCCCCATCCCGCCATAACTAATCCCATGACGGACAGCACAGATACAGCAGTTATGTAGAAAAGACCCATGTCTAAGTTTTCTACTGCAACATCGCGAGCCACTGGGATAGTGACCCACAGCAGAAACGCTGGCAGAAAAACTGCAACAGGAGCAATCCAATAAACTCCTCTATCAGCCCAAGAAGGCAAAATATCTTCTTTAGTAAGCAACTTTAAGGCATCTGCCACCGGCTGCAAAATTCCTCCAAAGCCAACTCTAGTCGGCCCCAATCGCTGCTGAATGCGGGCAAGAGCCTTACGTTCAGCATAAGTCAGAATTAATACGACAGCCGAAATTGCAGCTAACAACATCACCGATTTTGCTACTATTGCGGACAAGTCAGATAGGCTCATCTATCTACCTCGCCCATAATGACGTCTATTGATCCAAGTATTAAGACTGCGTCCGCTAGGTAAGCCGAGCGAAGCATATGTTTGAGAGCCTGCAAATTAGCGAAAGAGGGAGCGCGAACCTTCACTCTGTAGGGAGTATCGGTACCATCGCTAACAAGAAATACAGCTAAATCCCCTCTAGGCGATTCTGTTCGCACAAATACTTCCCCTATTGGCGGCCGAATTATGCGGCGAACTCTAGCGAAAACATCACCCTCGGGTATGACATCCATCGCCTGCTCAATAATCTTTACAGATTCACGCATTTCCTCGACACGAACGTAGAACCTATCCCAGCAGTCACCATATGTGCCAACAGGAATTCCGAAGTCGAATCGATCATAGATCGAATACGAATCTGTAACCCGCACGTCATCTGCTACTCCCGAAGCCCGAAGGGTAGGTCCAGTAACTCCAAAATCTACTGCATCAGCTCCACTTAGTATCCCAACACCCTTCGTTCTTGCTAAGAACATCTCATTTTGTGACAACAGTTGATCACACTCATCGATACCCTTTTTTAAATCGTCTAGTAAATTTTTGAGTCGCCCCAGGAAATCCGACGGCAGATCCTCTTTAACTCCCCCGATTCGTATGTAGTTATGCATAAGACGTGCGCCAGTGACACTTTCGAAAAATTCCTGAACTCTTTCTCTCTCGCGGAAGGCATATAGCATAGGTGTCATTGCCCCAGCGTCGAGACCGTATACCCCATAGAAGAGCATATGGCTGGCGATTCGATTAAGTTCGCACAAAATCACTCGGATGTACTCAGCCCTTTCGGGTATCACAATATCCATGATCTTTTCAGATGCAAGGCAAAAGGCGAGCTCATTATTCAAATTGCCAACGTAATCAAGCCGATCAAACAAAGTTATTATCTGGTTGTAATGTTCGCTCTCACAAATCTTTTCAGAACCCCTATGAAGATATCCGATATGAGGCTCGCACCTGACAATGCGTTCACCATCCACCCATATCACGAGCCGAAACACTCCGTGAGTACTGGGGTGTTGAGGCCCCATATTGATCATTAGGTCTACAGCGTCAGCGTGTTCGCCTTTCTGTTCATGAACCTGCATCTAGTGAAATGTCCTTACTGTGACTGTCCTACCATTCCTGATAGTCGTGAAAGGGGAAGCTCTTTCTGCCAGGAAATCCATCGAAACCGTCGTACAACAGTAGGGGCGATAAATCGGGATGGCCATCAAATACAATCCCAAATAAATCATGACCCTCACGTTCAAACCAGTCGGCAGCACGCCAGATTCCGGTCACAGACGACACTATAGGTTCCATTGCAGGAAGGGACACCTTGATAGCGACCTTGTGATACCTCGCAAGAGACACTAGATGGTAAATCACCTCAAATGTCCCTTTGCTCTGTTCATAGTCCACTACTGAAATGGAGCATAAATAATTGAAATCGAGACCGTCTGTAACTTTTAGGAATTGACATATAGCAAGGAGACATTCTGGCGACGATTTGACAGTCACCATATCAACCTCCGCAGATATGATGGCGTCTAATTCATTTGGAATCGTGTCTTCAAGAACCCTGGCCAATGAGCGACTTCTCTCATTAAGGACAATTGGTGCTATTGGAATATCTCGGTGGCGATTCCCAACACGTTTCGGTGAATGCTGTGTCATTTATCACTTGAGCGAGCTTGGACGGGCTTATCCGTGTTGCTCTGGGCGTCAGAGTCATCGGAAAGTGTCTTCGGAATAGGATTCCTAGCATCTCGGTGAATTTTCTCCTGTAGCTGCATGATTCCATGCATCAGTGCCTCCGGTCGGGGCGGACATCCCGGGATATAAACATCCACGGGGATTAAATGGTCAACACCCATAACGACAGAATAGGACTTGTAATATGGCCCTCCGTTGGTGGCACAACTACCCATTGCAATCACCCATTTAGGGTCTGGCATCTGTTCATAGAGCAACTTAATTGGTTCCGCCATCTTCTTGACGACTGTGCCCGCCACGATCATTACATCGGCTTGCCGTGGTGAGGGCCAGGTCACAACACCGAATCTGTCAAGGTCATGATGTGACATATGTGTGCTGATCATTTCGATAGCGCAACAAGCTAGACCAAACGATAGTGTCCAAAGCGACGATTTTCTTGCCAGGGTAAACAGTTCGTCAGATTTAGCGGTAATGGCGTTAGGCAGTACCCTATTAAAGACACTCTCACCAGGTCTATTGCCCATGCCTGGTTCGTAACCTTCACCGAGGTTTAATTCAATGTCAGGCCTACGACCTTGAATGCCTTCCTTGGGAATGAACTGACCGCTAGCATTGGATTCGTTCCTTAACGCCATTGAAGCACGCCCTTTTTCCAGCCATACAATATTCCGAAGAAGAGTATGGCTATAAAAACAATCATTTCATAAAACACTAGAGGCGTAGTCTTCATGAAAACCAACGCCCATGGGAATAAGAAGACAGCTTCTACATCAAATATGATGAAAAGTATTGCAAATACATAATATCTGATCTGAATCTGCGACCAGTTATATGGAGCCGCGGGAATACCACACTCATATGGGGTATCCTTCAGCTTAGACGGTCTCCGCGGGGCGAGTAATCTTGAGGCTACGAACATCAGGAAGATGGCCGCCGCCCCTACCACCGCCACCACTAGAACCGTGATCCAGTTTATCGCATAAGCTTCTGGCACGAGTCCACCCACCAGCCATGTCTCTCATTTGAAAGTGAAAGGGGCAAAAATTGCCTATAGAAGTTTACCATATGCCGAGATACTATAGGATCGGCTTCTCCGCCATTCTTACTCTCAGGATCTAAGACTAGGGAATGTACCCGGCTTTAATCAAAGAGGAATGATCCATGAGCATCAACATCGACTGGCTTGGATGTGCGACTTTCAGACTGATTATAGACGACCTAATTATCTTTTTAGACGCCTATATGGACAGGGTCGCTTCTGCACCTAAAGTGGGATTATCAGCATCCCAAGTTGATAAGGCGGATTTCGTGGTAGTCGGGCACAGTCACTTCGATCATATCGCCGGAGCAGAGACAATAGCGGCAAATACTGGGGCGGTAGTAATAGGGTCCAATGAAACTGCTCGTGTACTCTACAAAGAAGAAATAAGCCGTAATCAGTTGAGAGTAGCCCAAGGTGGTGAGAGATATCGGCTTAGCGACTCTGTGACGATGCGCGTATTTCCAAGTCTCCACTCATGCATATGGATTCCTGACACATTTCGACCCAACACCGGTGATTCAAGAACCGGGCACCTATACTTGACAGAAGACGAAAAATGGTGCTGCAGCCCATCCTCGAGAGCCCAGGCAACCACGACCCAACACGTGAACGAGGACATCATCAAGCATAGGAAATCAACAATCGGGTCCAGTGAGACTGGAGGAGCTTTGTGCTATTTAATTGAAACCACTTATGGCTCCATATTTTACCAGGACACATCAGGTTGTTGGACAGGAGTGGTTAGCGATCTTCGCGCAGACGTTGCAATACTAGCAATGGCAGGCAGACCCAACGTAGACGGGGAACCAATACAAGGATCCTTATCGGATTACATAGGTGTGATGACAGGAATGTTGAAACCGCGCCAACTAATATTAGGTCATCACGACGATTGGATGCCCCCTCAAACGCGGGACAATACAACCAATCAAGCTCTTTTGCCTGTCAGAGAGCGGATCGAACGCACTAGACCTGGAATCCAACTTATTCAACCATCCTACCTAGACAGCACTAGATTACTGGACTAAATAGCGAATACTTCGTTGCTCCCAATTTTCCCCAATCGATACATTTCTTCTAAACAAGTAGCGCGGCCATGGACATATTGCTATAATCGCGCCAAATTCTGTGTATTTGCTCTATGAATAGATACCTATTCTCTAGAGCGGGTTAACAGATTTGAACTAACGTACGAAACCCAATTCCATCATTAGGTTTACATGGGTAGTCACTGCCGGGGAGGCTAAGAGATGGGTACATCGGTCACTATAACCGTTAACGGAGATGAACAAGAAGCAGAGGTTGAGCCACGTCTTTTGCTTGCCCAGTTTCTTAGAGAAAATTTAAACTTGACAGGGACGCACATCGGCTGCGATACCACTAGTTGTGGGGCTTGCACGATACTTTTAGATGGAAAATCTGTGAAATCCTGTACAGTCCTGGCAGTACAGGCTGATGGATGCGAGGTAACTACGATAG
>Ga0187833_10002330_pt1 | contig 20532 bp, 19 predicted proteins | sample ETNtaG_37_FD_167968 | JGI IMG/M metagenome (GOLD analysis project Ga0187833, IMG submission 167968) | Marine microbial and viral communities from oxygen minimum zone, Eastern Pacific Ocean - ETNP2014_SV_400_PacBio MetaG (Illumina Assembly) | ecosystem: Environmental > Aquatic > Marine > Hypoxic...
ATGTTTTTTAGAGCGTTATTTGGTTTAATACCAATATATTTTTTAATTCCAAAAAAAAGAATTAAAGATTTTTTTAAAACAAAAAATATTGGTTTACATTTTTATAGATCTTTTTTTGGAGCAATTGCAATGGCAGCTATTTTTATTGGATTGAGAAATTTACAGCTTGCAGAAGTTACTGCACTGGCTTTTAGTGCACCTTTATGGATAGTTCTATTTAGTATTTTTTTTTTAAGTGAAAAAATAAGATTAAAAAGATGGATCGCAGTTGGTCTTGGGTTTATTGGTGTAGTTATAATTTCAAAACCTGGTTTTGATAATTTAAATTTTTATTATATTTATCCAATGATATTTTGTCTAGGTTTTGCTGGAGTTTCTATAATTATTAGAAAATTAACTCTTGCTGGAGAACCTGTTTGGTTAATAGCCTTTTACTTTAGTGTAGTTAGTGGATTGGGTGGCTTGCTAACCGTTCCATTTGGAAGATGGATAATGCCCAATACATATGATTTTATTTTATTAATTTTGATTGGATTGCTAGGAAGTATTGCTAATTTATTTTTAACACAATCATACAAACTTGCAGAAGTCACTCTAACTACTCCTTTAAAATATCTTTCACTTGTTTTTGCATTAATAATTGGATTTTATTTTTTTAATGAAATTCCTACTATTTATACATTATCAGGAGCAGCATTAATTGTGGTTTCTTCAGCAATTATTTTCTTTAGAGAAAGTGAATTAAAAAAACCTATTACTTTACCTAGACAACAATGAAGAAACCCCCTGCTTATTGGAATAAGGCAAAGAGGATACTTTCAAAAAGAGACCCTGTATTAAAAAAAATTATTAATAAATTTAACAAAGGCTATTTGACTAGCAGAAAAGATCCTTTTTTTTCATTGTGTAGAACAATAATAGGACAGCAAATATCCACGAAAGCAGCGGATTCTATTTGGTTGAAATTTGAAATGAAATGCAAAAAAAAAATAGTTCCTAAAACAGTGTTAAAATTAACTTCACGTAGCTTAAAAAGTACAGGATTATCACATCAAAAAATAACTTATTTAAAAAATATTGCTAAAAGTTTTAATAATAAATATTTTAATATTAAAGATTTGCAAAAAATGAACGATGAACAAGCAATTACTTATATCACTCTACTAAAAGGACTAGGTGTATGGAGTGCACAAATGTTTTTAATGTTTAATTTAAATAGACCAGATGTATTTCCTGCTAAAGATATAGGGTTGATAAGAGCAATATCTAAAAACTACAAAACTTCCTATCCACCAAGTGATAGATTTTTGAATAAAATTTCAAAATTACATTTGGGTTACAGAAGTGTTTTTACTTGGTATATGTGGAGAAGTATTGACCCTGTTGACGTTGAATATTAGGTTCCTTCAACAATTTGTAAATTTCTTTCTGTTGTTTTTTTAGCTATTGCCCATCCATCTTGATATTCCTTAGAATTATGACATTCCATTGCTTTCTCATAACTCGGAAATTCCCATATTACAGTTCTTCGAAAATCATCACCTTCTAAATTTATATATTTGCCACCCCTAACCAATGGTTTTCCACCATAACTTTTAATTACAGGAGTCGCTTTGGCCGCATAGTTTTTAAGATTATCTATATCTCCAATTTTTTTATATAAAGCTATCCAATAACCTTTCATTAATCTTCCAACCATTCCTTAAATTTTTCGTAATTATTACCTATGTATTCTGGCAGTTCATTTATATTTAAAATATCTAATTTAACTCCTTTAGAAAATTGATTTTTTCTTTGATCAACACACAAGTTATATATTGATTCTCTATTCTTAATTTTTTTTTCAATATTTGATATCCCCATGGGATTTAAATCATACTCTCTGTGGTGTGTATACGATCTTAATTTTTCTTCAATAAGCTTTGGAGTATTTAAATAAGAAAAATGCCAGCCACCATTTTTGACAAAATAAATATCACTATATTTTTTTTTTGAAAACAATGCATCTAATCTCCAAATTGGATATTTTTTAGTTTTTATATCCCTCAACCACTGAGGTGAAATAAGATTTTTCTTCTTACACGCTTTTGTTCCAGTCCAATTATAGTTTTTTTGATAGAGATTAAATTTGTAGTAACACATTTTTTGATTAAAAAAGATTAATTTATTTTTAACAGCATCAATATTTATTTTGTTTAAATTTGGGATTTCATCAATGTCAGAAATTATTATTAAATCTTCTGGGTCAGCATCATTAATTCCATTTAAAATATAATTCCTTTGAAAATGATCTCTTTTATATCCATTTAATATATATTTTACTGACTTTTCTTGTTCAGTATCTTCATTTTTTATCTTGTCAATATTTTTTGGTTGACCATCTAAAATAAAGTACTTTATCTTTTTTTTAAAATTTGAAAATTTATTTATATTAAAATTAAGTTTTTTTTTTTCACCCCTATGATTAAAAGTACTTTCAACTATAACAAAATGATCTACGAAATGGTTTAAATAGTTTAATCTAAGATCTAGAATGGTATCTTCATTATAATACATAAAACAGTCAAATATTTTCATATTTCTTTTTAATAATATTAATTATATTAGATGTAAAGTTATAAATAATTTGTTAGTAAACTCTTTATGAAAAAAAAAATAGTTATACTTGGAGCTTTAGGATATTTAGGAACAGAGCTTTGTAAAATTTACTCAGGTGAAAGTTGGAGAAATAAAGTAATTGCTATTGATAGTAGGTTTATTTCTGAGAGAGTTAGTCAACTTAAAGACTGGAACATAGAATTCTTTCAAGGACAAATTCTTGATGTTGAGTTTTTAAAAAAACATTTACATGATGCAGATGTCATTCATCATCTCGCAGGAATTACTGATGTTGCTTATGTTAAAAGTAAATCAAAATCTGAATCAGACGAAAAAATTAGATCGGTTGCTATTGATGGAACTAATAATGTTTTAAAAAGTATTCCTCAAAATTGTAAAATTATCTTTCCTTCCACTCATGTTATTTTTGAAGGACTTAGTAACACAAAAGAAAATATTGAGGAAAATGAAACTCCCAAACCAATTTTAATGTATTCATCAAGCAAAGTTCAAAATGAAATAGATATAAAAAATTCAGGTCATGATTATGTAATTTTAAGATTAGGCTCCGTATATGGCTATTCTGTAGATACAATGAGAATAAATATTATGCCTAATTTATTTTCTAAGATTGCATCTCAAAATGGCAATATAAAATTGTTTGCCGGAGGAAAGCAAATTAAAAGTGCGGTTTCTCTGATTGACGTAGTGAGATGTATGAAGTTTGTTGAAGAAAACAATAAGATTAAAAAAGAAACTTTTCATTTAGTTAATGAATCTACATCTGTGAAAAAAGTTGCAGAAATTTGCAAAAAAGTAAATCCAAAAGTAAAACTAGAAACCACCGATGATGAAATACCAAACTCAGGCTATACATTGTCAAATAAAAAACTTTTAAAAACAGGATTTAAATTTCTATATAATTTAGAAGAAGCTATAAAAAACATGATCGAGCAATGGTCTTACAAGGAAAATAAATACAATTTGGAACATATATTTTTAGGCCAAAATGAATTTATAGATGATAGAGGAAAAATTAGTAATTACGAATTAACAGAGCCAATTAACTTAATAGGATATATTGAATCAAAGGAAGGAACAGTTAGAGCAAATCACTATCATCCAGTTCAAGAACAAAAATGTATTTTGATTAAGGGACAATTTATAAGTATTTATAAAGATTTAATTAATGAGAAAACCCATAAAATAACACACGTTGTAAATCAAGGAGATCTAATTGTAACAAAACCTAATGTGGCCCATGCAATGGTTTTTTCCAAAGACACAATTTTTTTAAATTTAGTGAGAGGAGAAAGAGAGCATGAAAATTATGGAATTACTCACACGCTTCCATATTTTCTAATAGATAATAAAGAGGGAAAAGATTTATTATCTTATTACAAATTTACATGTAGATCTTGTAATAATAATAAACTTAAAAGAGTTGTATCTTTAGGTTTTCAACCATTGGCAAATAATTTAGTCAAATCAAAAAATGATAAATTGGAAAAATACCCTTTAGAAATGAATTATTGTCCAAATTGTCATAATGTACAATTATCAGTAGCAATAGATGCAAAAAAAATGTTTAATAAATATTTTTACCTTTCTTCTACAACAGCTTCTTTTAGAAAACATTTTGAGGATGCAGCAAAAAAATATGTAAAAGAATTTAAATTAACAAAAAAATCCTATATTATTGATATTGGTTCTAATGATGGAGTAGGGTTAGTTCCATTTAAAAAGTTAAGAATTAAAAATTTATTAGGTGTAGAGCCAGCAAAAAATCTTTGCAAGGTTTCAAAGAACAAAGGAATTAAAACTTTCAATGGTTTCTTAAATCACAAGAATTTAAAAAAAATTAAAAAAAACGCTAATTTGATATTAGCTTCTAATGTATTTGCTCATGCAGATGATCTTAAATCAATGGCAGATTGTATGCTAAAACTTTTATCAAATAATGGTACTATAATAATTGAAGTACAATATTTGCTAAATACATTGAAAGATTTAACTTTTGACAATATTTATCATGAACATTTTAATTATTGGTCTTTAACTAGTCTAATTTTTTTCTTTAATCAATTTAAAGTAAGTATTTATAAAGCAGAAAGACTATCAACACATGGAGGATCATTAAGAATATATATCTCAAAAAAAAGAAATATTAAAATAGACACTAGCATTAAAAAATTATTAATAGAGGAAGAAAAATTTGGAATAAAAAAATATTCAACTTATAAAAAATTCGCTGAAACAATTTATGAAATTAGAAAAAATGTAATTGATAATATAAGAAAAATTAAAAGAAATAACGAAAAAATAATTGGTTATGGATCACCAGCCAAAGCAACAACTGCACTTAATTTTTTTGGTATATCAAATGAAATAAATTATATAATTGAAGACAACAAGTTGAAACATAATAAAATGATTCCAGGAGTAAATATTCCAATCTATTCTAAAACTAAAATAAAAGAAAAAGACCCAACAGTGCTAGTTTTAGCATGGAATTTTTTCAATGAAATCAAATCAAATAATAAAAAAATATCCAATAAATTCATAAATATAAAAGACTTGGAAAAAAAAAGTTAAAATTAAATTTTATTAAATAATTCTTTAATTCTTATTAATGCAATTTTTTTTACTTGTTTTTTTGCTTCTTGAAATTCTGTGTTTAAATCATTTTTAACTCTAGCTTTAAAAATATCCAAGATTTCTTTTTTATTTTTTCCAGATACGGCAATTATAAATGGAAAATTGAATTTATTTTTATACTCTTTATTTAAATTTGAAAATTCATTTAATTCTTGCTCAGTACATTCGTATAAACCTGTACTTCTTTGTTCTTTAAGTGAATTTTTAGTGAGAGTTTTTTCTACCGCTAACTTAGGATGTGAGTTAAAAATTTCTAAAAATTGTCCATTATCACATTGATCATAGATAGATAAGAAACTTTTTTCAATAGTGTCAAAATCTAAAAAAGGTTTTAAATTATATGTTTTTTCTGAAATCCAAGCAGTATTTTCAAAAACATTGCCGAATATATTGCAAAATTCATCTTTAGATAAATTATTAATATAATTTATTGAATTCATTTTAATTAAATTTATTGTAATAATTATAATTTATTTATGTCAAAATTAACAACGCATGTTTTAGATGTTTTTTCGGGTAAGCCAGGGAAAGGGATTAAAGTTGATCTTTATTATGTTAAAAATGATAAAAAAGAAAAACTAAACAGTGTCATATTAAACAATGAGGGTCGAACCGATCATGCTTTGATTGATGGTGCAAATTTTAAAGAAGGTCAATACGAAATTGTTTTTTTTGTTGGTGATTATTTTAAAAAAATAACTGAGATACCTAAAATTCCCTTTTTAGACGATGTGGTTATAAAGTTTGGGATATCTAATGCCAAAGAACATTATCATGTACCTTTGCTTGTTTCGCCTTGGAGCTATTCTACTTATCGAGGAAGTTAAATGACTTCCAGTATAGTTAAGTTTATTTACAAGAATAAAATTGTTGAAATTAATAATCCAGATTCCAACGAAACTATACTTAATTATGTAAGAATAAAATTAAAAAAAACTGGAACCAAAGAAGGTTGTGCAGAAGGGGGTTGTGGCGCTTGTACCGTGGTACTAGGAGAACTTAAAAAAAATAATATTAGTTACAAAGCTATAAATTCTTGTATAGCTTTTGTTCCAAGTCTGGAAGGCAAACAACTCATATTAGTTGAAGATCTAATTTCAGAAGACGAACTACACCCAGTACAAAAGGCAATGGTTAATTATCATGGATCTCAATGTGGATTTTGCACACCGGGATTCGTAATGTCTCTATTTGCGATGTACAAAAATTATTCTTCTTATAAAGAAGATATTATTAAAGATACAATTCAGGGCAACCTTTGTCGTTGTACTGGTTACAGACCCATAATTGATGCAGCAAAAAGTTTAAATAAAGAAAGTAGGTTTGACCATTTTAGTAGAAATAAAAAAATTACTTTAGATCTTTTAAGAAAAATAAAACAGAGAAATATTGCTATAATTAATGATAATAAAAAATATTTTGCACCTACGTCAGTAAACAAGTTGAAAAGCATCCTTAAACAAGAGCCAAATTCTAAATTAATAAGTGGAGGTACTGATGTTTCTTTAATTGTCACCAAAGAAAAAAAAGATTTGAATTCTCTAATTTATATGAATTCAATTAATGAATTAAATTATATAAAAGAGAATAATAGCTACATCGAAGTAGGAGCCACAACTCCTTTAATAAATTTTGATTCTTTTGTAAAAAAATATTTTCCTGATTTTTCTCAAATATTAAAAAGATATGGATCAGTTCAGATAAGAAATATCTGTACAATTGCAGGAAATATAGCAACAGCAAGTCCTATTGGTGATACATTGCCATTGTTATTAGCGCTTGATTCACAAATTGTGATTAAAGATAAAAGCAAAACACAAATTTTACCATTAAATAGCTTTTTTATTGGTTATCGTAAAACTAAATTAAAAAAAGGACAATTTATTCATTCAATAAGAATTCCATTATTAAAAAAAAATATTTTCAAAGCTTATAAAATCTCGAAAAGAATTGATGATGATATTTCGTCTGTTTGTGCTTCTTTTAATATTGAAATTAATAATAATAAAATAAAAAAAATAAGAATTGCTTATGGTGGAATGTCGAGTATTCCTAAGAGAGCTTTTAATTGTGAAAAAATACTTCTAAACTCTTTTTTATCAGATCAAAAAATTGATAAAGCAAAAAAACAATTAGAAAAAGATTTTAAGCCTATTACTGATGCTAGAGCTAGTAAAAAATACCGAATGGAAGTTGCAAAAAAATTATTGGAGAAATGTTTTTTAGAAGTTAAACAAAAAAAATTAATAAGGATAAACGCTTAAAATGAATGTAAGTTCTTTCATTGAACAAATAAGACCTCATGAAAGTGGGGTCAAACATGTTAGTGGATATGCGAATTACATAGATGACATAATTGAGCCCGAAGGTACATTATATGGTGCAATTGGATATAGTAAAAAAGCTCATGCAATCATTAGTAAATTGGATTTAAAAGAAGTATGGAAAAGCGAAGGAGTGATTTCAGTAGTAACTTCTGTAGATGTTCCTGGAAGAAATGATGTTGGAGCTGTGCATGATGGAGATCCAATTTTTCCAAAAAAAGCTGAATATTTTGGTCAACCATTGTTTGCTGTAGCAGCAATATCAACCGAACTTGCAAGAAAAGCTGTTCTAAAAGCAAAAATAACTTACAAAACTTTAAAACCAGTTATTGATTTAAAAGAAGCATTAAGAAAAAAACTTTTTGTTTTAAAAGGAAGAAAAATCAAAAGAGGAAATCCTTTAAAAAAAATTAGTAAGGCAAAAAATAATATAAAAAATTCTTTTACATTAGGAAGTCAGGAACATTTTTATCTAGAAGGGCAAATTGCATTTGTTATTCCACAAGAAGACAATGATTTTAAAGTTTATTCTAGCACACAGCATCCAAGTGAAACCCAACAAATCATTGCCAAGATGCTTAATCAAAAAAACAATAGCATAAATGTTGAAGTAAGAAGAGTAGGAGGAGCTTTTGGTGGTAAAGAAACCCAAAGTTTTATTTTTGCATCAATATGTACTTTATTATCAAAAAAAACAAAACGTCCGGTTAAACTTAGAATGGATCGTGACGATGATATATTAATAACGGGTAAACGACATGATTTTCATGCTGATTATGAAGTAGGATTTAGTGATAAAGGAATTATAGAAGGTGTAAAAATAAAATTATTATCGAGATGTGGAATTTCCCCTGACTTATCTGGTGCGATTAATTCTAGAGCTTTATTACATATTGATAATGCTTATTATCTTTCAGATGTATCAGTTGAAAATTATCTTTGTAAAACTAACACATCATCTTCCACTGCATTCAGAGGATTTGGTGGAAATCAAGGTATGATGATCATAGAAAATATCATTGATAATGTTGCAAAGTATTTAAAGAAAGATTCTGCAAAAATAAGAAAAATAAATTTTTATCAAAAAAATAAAAAAAATATCACGCATTATGGTATGAGGATTCAAGACAATGTTATTAATGAAATCTTTAGTAAATTAATTAAATCTTCTAATTATAAAAATAGAAGATTAAATTTAAAAAAATTTAACTTAAAAAACACATACTTGAAAAAAGGAATAGCAATAACCCCAGTTAAATTTGGAATTTCATTTACTACAACTCATCTTAATCAGGCAGGAGCTTTAGTGCATATTTATTATGCTGATGGTACTGTTCATGTATCTACAGGCGCAATTGAAATGGGCCAAGGAACCTATACAAAAATTGCACAGTTAGTAGCTAATGAGCTAGGTTTAAATTTTAGTAAAATTAAAGTTTCATCTACTCGTACCGACAAGGTTCCAAATACATCAGCTTCAGCAGCGAGTTCAACAACAGATCTAAATGGAGCAGCCGCAATTAATGCAGTGAATAAAATAAAACAGAATTTAGCATTGTTCGTAAAACACAAATATAAATTAAAAGGTGATAATGCTATTTATAAAAATGGCAAGGTTAAATTTAGAGGAAAGACATTTTTATTTAGTTCATTAGTAAAAGAAGCATATCTTAACAGGGTTTCATTGTCATCTTCAGGATTTTATTCAACTCCAAAAATACATTTTAATAATAAAACTTTTCGTGGCAGACCATTTCTATACTTTTGTTATGGAGCAGCAGTTTCTGAAGTTTTAATTGACACTTTAACTGGTGAAAACAAAATTTTACGCGTGGATATACTCCATGACCATGGTAGAGCAATTAATCCTGCAATTGAAAAAGGGCAAATTGAAGGAGGGTTTGTGCAAGGTGCAGGATGGTTAACAATAGAAGAAGTAAACTGGAAATCAAATGGAGAGCTTACTACTCATTCACCATCTACTTATAAAATACCTGCTGTAAACGATATGCCAGAAAAATTTAATGTAAAAATTTTCAAAAATATAAATAAAGAAAACGTTGTAAATAAATCCAAAACAACTGGTGAGCCTCCACTAATGTTGGGAATGTCAGTCTTTTTTGCAATTAAAGATGCGATTGCTTCAGTAGGAAATTATGAAATTATACCAAATCTTAATGCTCCAGCTACTCCTGAAGCAATTTTATTATGCATAAATGATATAAGGAAAAAATTATGAAAAATAAATTTATGCAAAGAGCAATTGAGCTTTCTATAGAGAGTATTAATAGCGGAGGAGGTCCATTTGGCTCAGTAATTGCAAAAGGTGATAAAATTATTTCTGAAGGAATGAATAGAGTAACAGTCAATAACGATCCAACAGCTCATGGCGAAATAACTGCTATTAGACAAGCTTGTAAAAAATTAAATACATTTGATTTAAATGGATATGAGCTTTATACAAACTGCGAACCGTGTCCTATGTGTTTATCGGCAATTTATTGGTCTCATATTGATAAAGTATATTATGCCAACACAAGAGATGATGCTCATAAAATTGATTTTTTAGATCCAATTATTTACACAGAACTTCAAAAAAGCAACGAGGATAAAAAAATTCAAATGGTTCAAATGATGAGAGCAGAAGGTTTAAGGGCTTTCGAAATTTGGGATAAGAAAGTTGATAAGATAAAATATTAATTATGGAACTTGTTCCTTATGCATTAAAATGGTTTGAACTTGTCCTAAGATGGGGACATGTATTATTTGCTATTTTGTGGGTTGGTAACAGTTTTATATTTAATTATTTAGACAATAAACTCAATAAAGATATCTCAAGCGAAGATATTGATGGAGAAGGTTATTTAATGCACTCAGGATATTATTATAAATTAACTAGGTTAAAAAAGTCTCCGCCTCTTCAATATCTTAATAGTTTAGTAATTTTTAAATGGCAAAGTTACTTAACATTTGTAACGGGAGTTCTCCTGCTTATTATAGTTTATTATTATAATTCTGGAGTTTTAATGGTTGATAAAAGAGTTTTGCAAATATCACCTCTTTATGCAATTCTGATATCTTTATTATCCCTTATTATTTTTTGGTTTGTTTATGATTTTTTATGCAAATCTAAATTGATTAATAATTATATTCTATTCATATCAATCATATTTATTTTACTCATTATTGTTTCTTTTATTTTAACAAAAATATTTGGTCCAAAATTTGCATTTCTAAGTGTTGGTTTAATCATTGGCACAAACATGTTTGGAAATGTTTTTACGGTAATCATTCCAAATCAAATGAATATAATTAATAGTAGTAAAAAAAATGAAAAATTTGATGCGAGCTTGTCTTTGGCAGCTAAACAAAGATCAATTCATAATAATTATTCTACATTTTTGGTATTATTTATTATGCTTTCAGGTCACTACAGTTTTATAGTTTATCACGAATATAACTGGTTAATTTTATGTTTGGTTGCATTAATTTCTTGTACAGCAAGGCATTATTTTAATTTAAGAGGAAGAAACATTCACAGGTTGTATATTTTAATTAGTTCAATTTTATTTTTAGTTGTTCTTGCAGTTTTACTTTTAATTTTTAAAAATTGATATTATAGAAATATATGTCTGAAAAATTAATTGTTAACTGGGAAGAGTATAATGAAACGGTAGAAAAATTAGCAATTCAAATAGATGAAAGCGGATACAAACCTACAATATTAATTGGTATTATGCGAGGTGCTGCTCCTATGATTGATATATTGAGCAGGGTATTCAAATTGAGATGTGCCTATTTGGCAGTTGAGTCTTATAGCGGAAAAGGAGTTGAAGATGAACAAGGAGACATTGTTTTTTCAAGAGAGATGAGTTCAATAGCTCCAAATATGGGAGGAAGAATTCTCTTATGTGATGATTTATCTGATACAGGAATTACCTTTAATAAAAGCATAGATTGGTTAAGAAAATACAAGCCAATTAAAGATATAATAGAAGATATTAAGACAGCAACACTTTGGAAAAAAAAAAAATCAACTTTTGAACCAGATTATTGTGCTGTAAAATTAGAATCTAATCCTTGGATAGTACAGCCTTTCGAAATTTACGAAGAAATAAGAATAGAACAAATTAAAAAAAAACATCAAAAATAAAAAAGGCGGTCTAAAAATACCGCCTTTTTAATTATTAAATTGCCGTATGTTTCGTTAAGCAACCGCAAAGCTTATTAAGCTTAATCCTGCAATAACATAAATAGCAGGATTTATATCAAGTTTACCTGATAATATTTTAACTGCTGCATAAGAAATAAATGCCAGAGCTATTCCATGAGAAATAGAATATGTAAATGGCATTGCAATCATAGCAAGTACCGCTGGTCCAGCTTCTGCAATGTCATCCCATTCTATATCAACAATATTTCTTACGAAAAGAGTAGCAATATATACTAACGCTGCACCATCGATTTCTTTAGGTAAGCTTGTTGCTAGTGGGCTGAAGAATAGGCATAACAAGAATAGAATTCCTATTACTAATGATGTCATTCCAGTTCTACCACCTGCTTTTACACCAGCTGCTGATTCAACATAAGTTGTTACTGTCGAAGTTCCCATCAGTGCGCCTGCTACAGTTGAAGCACTGTCAGAAAGCATTGCTTTATCAATGTCTTTAATTTTACCATCTTTACCAATTTTTCCTGCTACGTTTGCAACACTAGTTAGTGTTCCAGCAGTATCAAAAAAGTCGATAAAAAATAATGTAAATACAACAGTTACCATTGAGGCAGATAATGCGGCACCTAAATCAAACTTAAATAAATAAGTCATAGGTGGTGGAGAAGAAACCACACCATTAAAATTGCCCCAACCTGTGATCCAAGCGATTATACTGAATGCAATAATTCCAATTATAATATTTCCTTTGATTCCTTTTTTCTCCATTACAATCATAGAAATAAAAGCACCAGCACCTAATAATAGAAGTGGATTAGAAAGATCTCCAAGTTGAACCAAAGTTACAGGATTGTCCGTAGTTAATCCCATAATTTCAAATCCAATGATTGCTAAGAATAATCCAATACCGGCTCCAATACCAAGTTTTAAGCTTTTTGGAATTGAGTTAATTAACCAAGCTCTGATTGGTGTTAGTGAAATAATTAAGAACACTACACCAGCAACTAATACAGCACCTAATGCTTCTTCAGGTGTGTATTTCATTCCAAGACAAACACCGTAGGCAACAAATGCATTTATTCCCATTCCAGGTGCTAGTCCAACAGGCCAGGTTTTTGCGTAAAAAGCAGCTATAAAACAAGCAAGTGCTGTCGCACATGCTGTGGCAGTAAATACACCACCAAAGTCAAAGCCACCGTCAGATAATATAACTGGATTTAGAAACATTATATATGCCATTGTCAAAAAGGTTGAGACACCAGCAACAACTTCTGTTTTAAAATCAGTTTTATGTTGTTTATAGTTAAAGTAGTTATCTAACATTAGACCTCCAATTTTTTTTAACTTTAGTTGATTCTATTCAAAAAATCATAATGAATATTTACATAATCCTATAAAATGTCACTAAAACGATGTTTTATACAACTATTAAGTTAATATTTATGACATATTTTGATGCTACTGTATGTTAATGAAAGCAAAAATTATAATTATTCTATTTTCAGTTTTACTAATGGTATCTGGCTGTCAAACTATAAAGAAGAAATCAGATGAAGTTGCAGAAAAAGAAAATGAAAGATTTGGTCAATTTGTAGGAAAAGAAGTTACAGAATTAAAAATGGAATTAGGCTCTCCAACAGAAGATTATATAAACGAAATAGGAAACGAAACTTTAGTTTATAAAACAAAAAAATATGGAATTCCTTGCGAAAGAAAGTTTGAAATTAATGCAGGCGGCACAATTGTCGGATTCACTTCAAGCGGATGTATTTAATCATTCAAAAAATTATTTTTAGATAATCTAGAGCTTTATTTGTTAGGATTATTAATAATAAAACATAGTACTTTTTTGTTTTACTTTTAATCTCAATAGGATTAACCTGCAAGACAATTTAGGAGGGAAAATGGTTTCATCAAGAAAATCATCGGGTGCTGCTAATAAAAAACTACCATTAGAACAAGCAATACCTTTAGGAATTCAGCATGTTCTGGCTATGTTTGCTGGAAACATAACTGTACCTATAATCATTGCTGGAGTTTTTGGTCAGACACCTGAACAAAAAATATTTTTAATACAAATGGCACTCTTTGTTGCTGGAGTTGCAACCATAATTCAAACAGTTGGTTACAAAGAGATTGGTGCAAGATTGCCAATCATACAAGGCACAAGTTTTGCATTTATTCCTATTATGTTACCTTTTAAAGCAGCAGGTCTAGGCGCAGTATTTACAGCTGCATTTATTGGAGGAATATTTCAAGTAATTATTGGAAAAATGTTAAAACCAATAAGACATCTCTTTCCACCATTAGTAACTGGAATTGTTGTTTTAATGATTGGTGTAAGTTTACTTAAAGTTGGTTTCATGTATGCAGGCGGTGGTGGATGGCTAATGAACAATAAACCAGAAATTTTTGGAAATGCTAATCATTTAATGATTGCTGGCACTGTTTTGATAGTAGCAATAGTTTTAAACATTAAAGGAAAAGGCATGGTTTCTTCAGCCTCAATTCTTTTAGGAATGATTGCTGGTTATATAGTAGCTATGTTATTTGGTATGGTTAATTATGGAAAAATTGCATCAGCAGCATGGTTTGCTTTTCCTTCGCCGCTTCAATATGGAATAGAATTTGTTCCTGGGGCAATCATACTTATGTTGTTTATGTCAATTGTAACTACTATAGAAACTATTGGCGATATAAGTGCTACCACGATGGGTGGTGCTAATAGAGAAGCAACGGATAAAGAACTTTCAGGAGGGATAATGGCTGATGGCGTAGGCACAGCATTTGGTGCATTGTTTAATGCTATGCCTAATACTTCCTATTCTCAAAATGCAGGTCTTGTTGCATTCACAGGAGTGGTGAGCAGACACGTTGGAACTGTTGCTGGAGTAATTTTGGTATTAATGGGATTATTTCCAAAATTAGGAGGAATAATTGCAGCTATGCCAGAATCAGTTATTGGTGGTGCAGCGATTATTATGTTTGGTTTAATTACATCTGCTGGCATCAAGTTAGTTGCTCAATCAGAAATGAGTCAAAGAAACTTGTTAATTTTAGGATTATCACTTTCATTTGGTCTAGGAATGTCGATGTTGCCGCAATTTGTTTCTCATATTCCAGATTTTGGAATAAGTTTCAAACTGTTACTAACCACAGGATTAATACCTGCAGGGTTATTGGCATTTGTACTAAACGCGACACTTTCAAAGAAATAGATTAAATTTTGCACTCGTGGGGACTTTGGTCCCCACAAGCAAGGCTTAAACTTATTTGATTTCAATAAGTTTCTTTTCCTTATGTTCTGGCACAATTCTTTCACAAGCGATTGTTAAAAGACCATCTTTTAGCTCTGCACCACTTACTTTTACATCATCTGCAATTGTAAATGATCTTGCAAATTGTCTTTGAGAAATACCCTTATGAATAATTTCATCATCTTTGTTTTTATCTTCAGATTTACTAACCTGCTTTGTTTTAACAGTTAGCAAATTGTCTTCAAACTCAACTTCAACATCTTTCTTGTTAAAACCAGCAAGAGCAACTTCGATAGAATACTTGTCCTTTCCAGTTTTTTTTATGTTGTATGGTGGATAATTTGAATGCATGCTCAAACCTCCATTGTCCAACATACTTTCAAATTGGTCAAACATATCGTCAAAACCAACTGAAAAAGGTCTTAGTGAGTTAAATATAGATAGATCCTTACTTGTCATAATATCCTCCTTTGTTAGCAAGGTTATTTATCCGAAAGTCCCATTAGGCAACTTTCTATATACATGTAAGTATGAAAATTTAATTTTCAATAAGATTGGATTAAATCTTGGCACAAATTTTTAACGCAAAAGCATAGTCTAAAGATACTTCCTCTATAGCACTATCTCTTCCAGATTTTCCTCCATGTCCTGCATTCATTTCAGTTTTTAATAAAAGTAAATTATTGTCAGTTTTATAATCTCTGAGTTTTGCGGTGAACTTTGCTGGTTCATCGAAAAGAACTCTATTATCACTTAAACTTGTTGTAATTAAAATATGAGGATAGTCCATTTTTTTTATATTGTGATAAGGGGAATAAGAATAAATATAATAAAAATGTTTCTTATTTTCTTTGGCATTACCAAATTCATCAAATTCTCCAACAGTTAAGGGCAAAGAATGATCTAAATTAGTAGTCAGTGTGTCTACAAATGGTACAGACATAATTATTCCTAAAAACAATTCTGAAGCTTGATTAACTACTGCTCCCATCAATAAACCGCCAGCAGATCCACCCATTCCAATTATTTTTCCTTTTGAGGTATATTTTTCTTTAATTAAGAACTTTGCAACTGCCATGTAATCTTCAAATGTATTTTTCTTGTTCAATAATTTTCCTTCTTTCCACCACTTCATACCTCTTTCCATTCCTCCTCTTATATGGGCTGTTACCCAAATAATATTTCTATTAATTAAGCTTAATCTTGTAGAAGAAAAACTTGGAGAAATAGAATTTCCGTAAGACCCATATCCATAAAGTAACAAATTAGCTGAACCATCCACTTTAGTTTTTTTGTGTCTAGTGATTGTAATTGGAACCATTCTTCCATCTAATGATTCACATTCTAGTCTTTCCACAATATAATCGCCAGGATTATGACCCGAAGGTATTTTTTGCTCTTTAACTAATTTTTTTTCTTTTGTTTTTAAATTATATAAATAAGTTCTAGCTTGAGTTTTTGGAGAAGAATAACTTAAATGAACAAGATCAGTATTTTTATCTCTTTGTATTAATGAGAGCGAAGGATCAATTACTTTTTCATCAACAAAATTTAATTCTTCTTCTACTTTTGTTTTTGCATTTCTTACAAAAAGTTTTCCAAGAGCATTTGAAGTTTCAGATCTTAAAACCCAATCATTTAAAAAAACTAATCCACCAATTAAAACTTCATCTTTTGGTTCAATATAAGTTTCCCAATTTTGGATTGATAAATCTTTACATTTATCAATTTTAAAATCTTCTGCGTTGTCATTTGTATGGTTATAAAAATAACCATTCCAAGAATTAACAGAGTATAAAATTCCTCTTTTTCTTTTTTTTATTAATTTTGGTTGAGGTTTTTTTTCATTTACCTCAAAATAATATTGTTCAGAAGTACTATGATCTGAAGCTGTAATAAAAAAATATTTTTCATCTGAACTTAGTCCAATTCCCACTGTAAAAGTTTCACTTTTTTCTTCGAAAATTAATTCATCTTCTTTTACTGAGGTACCTATTTTATGCCTTAATATTTTTCTTGGTCTGTGATGGTTGTCTAGTTTTGAATAAAAAAAATACTTATCATCCAAACTAAAGCTTATACTTCCTGAAGTTTCCTCGATTTTATCAGTAATTAACTTATTTGATGAAATATCCTTAATATAAATTGTGTAGTATTCGGAGCCTTTTAAATCTAAAGAATATCCTAAATATTTGTCATTCCAACTGACCTCAAGATCACCAACTCCAAAGTATTCAGTATTTAGTTTTTCTTTTTCTTTATCACCATTCCAAATTTCTTCAATTTTGTTGGTTCCAATCTTTTTTCTTAATTTTATAAAGTAATTTCCTTTAGTTGTAGTTTTTATCCAATATTCATACTCTTTATCTTTATATGGAAGTGATTCATCGTCTAATTTAATTCTTCCTTTAATTTCATCAAAAAGTTTTTTTTGTAAATTTTTTGTGTCTTTTAGATAATATTCTGTATAAGCATTTTCCTCTTCTAAATATTTCTTAACTTCTGGGAGAAGTTTTGATCTATTTTTTAATACTTCTAGAATATTTGATTGATGAATCCAGCTATAATTATCCTCCCATGTTATATTGTGACAAGATTTTAGTTCAGATTTTTTTTCTAAATGTGGTATTTTCATAAAAAGGTTTAGATATATGAATATAATGTTTTATTCACTAATTATTTTTATAATTATTTATTTATTGCTAAAATTCGTAGCTAGCTCATCAACAAAAAGACTTTCAAAAATTGTAAGAATTTCTATTTTTATTTTCTCAATTATTTTGGCAATAATCTTTGCATTTGGGGGAAGATTTTTACTTTCATTACCTTTAATTCTTTTAAGTTTAGGAGTTATAAAATTAAAGGGACTCACATTGTACCAATTAATAGGACTGTTTAGACTTATCCAAACACTGAGAAATTCAGGAAGATTTTCTTTCAATCAAAATCAAAATTATAGTAAGTCTTCAGACCTATCTTTAGAAGAAGCATATAAAATTTTAAATTTAGATAAAAAAAAAGGCGTGACAAAACAAGATGTTCAAAAAGCCCATGCAAAAATTCAAAAAAAAATTCATCCCGATGTTTCACCAGAAACAGCAAGATTATCTGCAATAGTCAATGAAGCTAAGGAAGTAGTTTTAAAAAGTCTAAATTAGTTAAGAATTTTTTGAAATTTATAAAAAATCTTTAAAGGATTAATTTTATCTTTGCCCAAAGTATTATGTTCAACTGTTTCTTCACCATCTGGAATAATTGGATACATTTTCGGACTATAACTTCCATAAAGCAAAGGAGTGTCCGACATTAAGACAATGGTTGGTATTTCCAGTGCTGCTGACAAGTGACTGAAGCTTGAGTCGTTGCAAACAGAAATTTTACAATTTTTAATAATTGGTAGAATATCAATTAAATCTAATTGATCTAGCGCCAAACATTTACTTTGAAATTTAGAGTTTAATATTTCTTTTAAAATTTCTTGCTCCTCATTTTTAGCTCCAGTTGCTAAAAAAAATCTACAATCATATTTTTCTGAGCATAATTGCATAAATTTTATGTAAATTTTAGATGGAATTCTTTTTGTTTCTCCAGAACCTCCAATACCTAGTAGAATATTTAATTGGTTATTTAAAATTTCATACTTCGATTTAGCTTGTTCAATTTGATTTGTATCAATAGAAATAATTGGATTACTTGGAACATCTATGTTTAATTCTTTTTTTAAAAATGTCTGTGCAGCTTGAATAATATGTTGGTTTTTTTTTTCGAATAGAGGGTATTGATATATCTCTTTAATTCTTGCTAATTTAGAAATTAAGTTGAATCTTAATGATGAATTAAAAATAAATACTTTATCAAATTTATATTTTTTTAAATCATTTATTAGTTTAAGAGTTCCTCCAATACCGTCATGACGTCCTTTTATGCTTTTATTATCTCTGTCTAGAATAATGATTTCGCTGATATTTGGATTTTTATTCAATAATTTTGAAGCCTTTGAATTTTCTTTAACCAGCAAACTAACCGGGCAAGCATATTTCCTTGCTATAGCTTCTATAAATGGCAAAAAAATTACCATATCACCAATACCCATTCTATTTTGTACTGCTAAAATTTTCATTTAATGTTTATAATCTTTACTAAAATTATTTTTTATATAAATTTTATTTATGAATAAAATTAAAGGCATTTATGCGGCTACAGTGTCAGTTTTAGAGGAAAATCTATCATTAAATGTAGATAAAACGACCAGACATGCTGAAAACTTAATTGATCAAGGATGTCATGGCGCTGTAGTTTTCGGGAGCACAGGACAAGCTCAATTAATTACAATAAGTGAAAAAATAAGAATGATCAATTATCTATCAACCAACAAATATAAAGATAAATATATTATAGGAACAGGACTAAATTCTTTAAGTGAAACAATAAATTTAATGAAAATTGCAATTTCATTAAATTTTAAAAAATTTTTGATAATGCCGCCAGCTTATTATAAATATGGTGATAGTGATGCAATCAATTTTTTTTCAAAAATAGTAGAACAGGTGCCAGAAAGTGAAATCATTTTGTACAACTTTGAAAAACTATGTGGTTATAAATTTAGTATTAATTGTGTCAAAGAATTGGTAAAGAGATTTCCAAACCAAATAGTTGGTGTAAAAGATAGTTCTTATAATTTATTTGAAAACTTAAAAATTGATAATTTTTCAGTTTTGCCAGGTTCTGAAGGAAAACTGTTAAAAGGATTAGAATTGGGCTGTTCTGGAATAATTACTGCAACCTGCAATGTTACTGCTTCATTAGCTAGAAAAGTGTATGACGATTTTTATGACAACAAAGAGCAAAAATTTAATAAAAAACTTTGCTCAGTAAGAAAAATTTTTGAAGAATTTAATTTAATATCAGCAATACATTCTTTTATGGCTCAGAAAGATAAATCTTACATTAATCTTTTGCCACCTTTAACTATTTTAAATAATAATGATCAAGAAAGATTATTTGAGGAACTAAAAAAAATAAATTTTAATATAACAAATTTAAAGGCTGCTTAAGTGTATTTAGCATCATTTTTAAATAAATTAATTAAAGAGGACGGATTTCTATTAGTTGATGCTGATAATAATAAATATGTAATTGGAATTCCAATAAAAGAAAATCCGATTATACTTAAACTTTTAGACAAAGCATTGCATTATAAACTTTTATTTTATCCAGATTTATATTTTGGCGAAGCTTATACCGATGGTTCACTTAAAATTGAAAATGGAACTTTAAGTGATTTTTTAAATATTGCCATTAAAAGTATAGGTAGGTCTGAAACAAATAAATTTAGTAAATTTGTAAACAGCTTAAGGGGATCATATAGATTTATAACAAATTTTAATTTTGTTAAAAAATCTAAATCAAATGTAGCACACCATTATGACATTTCAGATGATATATATGAATTATTTTTAGATTCTCAGAGGCAATATTCTTGTGCATATTTTAAAGATGAAAATGATTCTTTGGAAACAGCTCA
>Ga0187833_10002331_pt1 | contig 20531 bp, 27 predicted proteins | sample ETNtaG_37_FD_167968 | JGI IMG/M metagenome (GOLD analysis project Ga0187833, IMG submission 167968) | Marine microbial and viral communities from oxygen minimum zone, Eastern Pacific Ocean - ETNP2014_SV_400_PacBio MetaG (Illumina Assembly) | ecosystem: Environmental > Aquatic > Marine > Hypoxic...
CCGATGGTTGTATGGCCATCACATTTTCATTAGTATCAATGAGTGCACTTACAATTAGACGATTCAATCTGGCAGCTGCATCTTGGACTAATGTTACGCCCTTGAAATTGTTCGCATCTTTTAGACCCTTATGAACTTGATATTTATTTGCAGGTATATGAGGGTATGAACCCCCACCATTTCCTACTATTAGATTATACCTTGAATCTTTCATGGATGAATGTATCTCTTCTGCAAGTCTCTTGATTACATCTCTTCTTTCTGTGAAAGGTTTGGATTTGTCAGTTATTACGCTCCCACCAAGCTTAACAAGTATCAATCCATTTGATGTATCTTGGCTTATTCATTTCCCCTCCTAACACTTACTCCTGCCATAGGAATGCTCACCTTCCAAGCTTCTATCGTATTTTTTGAAATTTTCTTAAGAACATTATCTGCTTCCCCAGCTCTAGGTAGAGCTATTATACAACCTCCACCTCCGCCTCCAGTCATTTTTGCACCAAGGCATCCTGCTTTCAGTGTAGATTCAACTAATACATCCAATCTTTTTGAGGATACTCCGAGAGAAGATAGAACGGCATGATTAAAATTCAGAATAGAGGCAAGTAGGTTAATATCTCCATTAATCAAAGCAGATGCAGTAATCTCAACTAACTTTGAAGATGAATCTATTAAAGCTTTGAATGTTGATGGATTAATATATTTGGTCTGAGAGAATTTTCTAATCATCTTTGATGTACTTTGACCGGACCCACTAAAACACACAATAAAATCTATAGGTGTTTTAAGTTTGAGTGGTCTTTGAGAAATACCTTTTTTGAAGAGAATAATTCCTCCCTGCGTTGAGATTGCAGGGTCTATTCCTGATGGATTACCATGAATGATCTTCTCAGAAACCATTGCCAGATTTATGATCTCTTCTTTTTTCAAGGTATGACCTAGTGCTGATGAAGCTGCTGCCACTAATGCAATTGACCCAGCTGCTGATGAGCCAAGTCCAGCTGAGAACGGAAGATCAGATTCCATTTCAATCTTTACTTTTCTGTTTTCTTCTAAATAATTCAAAGTAGCTTTAAGCGCTTTCGCTAGTGGAGTAAGTTTGTAAGGAATTTTGTTAGGAAGCTCAGCAGTTAGGCCCAGTTTTTTTGAAGAGATACTGGATCGATCTGATAAAGAAGCATGAACTGTTGCACCCCGATCTATTGCAGCTGCAAGTGCAAAGGAACCATGGACAACAAAATGCTCGCCAGCTATTATTATTTTTCCAGGAGCTTTTGCTGTAAAAATCAAAGTACATCATTCTACACAAATATTATAGATGAATAACCCACAACTGAGGATTTATCTCCTGCAACATCGCCACTAGTGGCATATTTTAGAAGACGTCCCTCCTTAGCGCCAAGGTTTTTAACTGCAGTCATAACTGTGGCTATTGCACCATACCCACATGCTGAAACATTAAGACTTTCAAGCACCCCGTAATAATCTGAAATATTTAGGGATAGTATTGCATCTATTAGTTTAGAATCTTTCTTAACGGCGTTGTTGTATGGTTCATAATGTGTAAAATCTGAGGATGCTAGAATTTGAGTCTTCCGATTCTTAGCAACATCCGCAATAGAATTACCTAATTCAACTGAAGTTATTTTATCTTGAATTGCCATAATTATTGGTAGAATTTTAAAACCATCTCCAAAAATATATTGGAGAAATGGTAGTTGGACCTCAAGACAGTGGTCCTGTATATGTGCTGAATTATCTTGGTCCGCTATCATTGAAAACTTAACCAATTCCTTTGCTGCATCACTATCTACCTCTAATTTACCAAATGGAGTCTCCCAACTACTTTGATGAGCAACTGCTACCGAGCTACCTATTCCCCAATGATTCGGACCAAAAATGATTACTGTTTCAGGAATATCTGAGGATGCTAAAGCATAGTAAGCATTAGCAGCTACAGGGCCAGAATAGGTATATCCTGCGTGTGGGACAATAGCACCAAAAATTTTCTCTTTTTCTGAATTGGATGGGAATTGTCCAGGACCTATCGAATGTAAAAAACATTCTTCAATACTATTTCTGAGCTCTTTGATGGAGCCAGGGTAAAATTGACCCATTACTGCAGGACGTCTAACATCCATACGTATCACCTTGATACAATGGATGAAGGTATCTTTAAGGATAACTTTGATATTATTTATTCGGTTTCTTCTAGAGGTTTAGTCTCAAAGTCTTCAATTGAATATTTCATTGGTTGATTAGCTTTTAGTAGTGCACTGTGAATTAGAATAGATCTCGCTAGAAGCCAGAATGAGGCAGCTAAAGCTTTTCGTCCACGGTTATTGACAGGTATGACAAGATCAACATTAGATGTAACGTTGTCTGTATCACAGAATGATAATACTGGGACTCCTATCTTAGATGCTTCAGTAACTGCTTGATAATCCATTGATGGATCAGTAACTAATACAACTTCAGGATCTATATGTTTAGGATAGATTGGATTTGAGAAAGTACCTGGCATGAATCGTCCTGTTAATGGAATTGCTCCAGTAATCATACAGAACTTATGAACCGGTGTCTTAGCATATTCTCTTGCAGAATAAACTACTACATTTGACATATCAAATCTTGCCAAAAACTTTCCAGACACCTCAATTCTTGACAGAGTCTTACCTACATCTATAACATGAAGACCATCAGATCTTGTCTTTTGAATGAATTGTGCCATCGATTTTGTTTTAACCTGAGTTCCAACCCGTATTCCAGTAGATAAAAGCGCTTGTTCGGTAACTTCAAAAGTTTGTTTATTTTGAACCGGTTGGTCTTCTGTATCTATCGCTTTTCCTTCCATTTCTTCAGACAATTCTAAGCATCAACCTTCTATTTCCAATTTATTTATGCCGCTCTCCTGAAAAATTATTATTTTTAACCATTGAATCATCATCTTTTAGTTATTTATAATGTGTCAGATTCAAACTCTGCTCGTCGTTGAGCAAGATATTCATAGAAAGGCAAAACATGATCGATAATATTAACATTCGAAAGTAACATTCTTCTACAACAATACCGATTAATTTTCATGCTGTTCATCACTTCGTTTGGGTCTCCACCTGCTTTGACTAATTTATCGAATTCACTGTACTTTTCTGCCACTAAAGAGCCACAGGTAAAACATCTAATAGGTTTCAACATACTTAATTTCTGACCTACTCTTAAGCTTCGATTAAACCGACAATTAAAAGTTTACTGAAACATAGTGAATCTTGTTTAAGTATTACACATAATAAGAAATACTGCCCCTAGAGAGTACTAGAAATTGTGAAAGCCCCATAACTTGATCTACTTCTTTGACAAGTTCTTCATTTTTAACATTCATTATATTCATTGCCGTTACACATGCGTATATCTTTACACCTAGCTTCTTTGCGTCTAGTAAATCTGTTGATATCTTTGATATTTTTCCTTTTTTTAAAGCATCTTTAATTTTCTTTAGAAAGTTTTTGTCTGTTACGTTTCCCAATTCATCTGAACGTCCTTCAATCAGTCTCTCTAATCCTTCGTATGTGAAGAGCATATGAACTTCCATATCTAGAGCCGCAGCGATTTTTGCAATTGATATTGCATAGCTTACCCTTTGGTATTCACCACTATTTATCACCATAGTGACCTTATCTGGACCTTTTGATGGCGTAATGTCTCACCAATAACAAGATAATCCTTCTTGTATAAATCTAGTTAGTAAATTATTTCTGCTAATGTTTGTTCTTTAAGTCCTATCTTAATTTCTCGGGCTATTCTTCTTCCCATTGACATTGGTTCTTTGTAAGTGAATTGAGAGTATTGAGAACCCCCAGCATATACATTTGTTCCCGCTACTATCCTTGCAGATATCTCAAAAACAACAAATCCACGGCTTGGGTGATATATTGTCTCCAAACAGAAGGCCCCTACTATCCCTGGGGGAAAGAGCTTGATTGAGGCATCCACAACATTAACACCAAAATTTAAGACTTCAGGAAGAAGACTCTCTCTCAATACAACTGGTTGGTTTCCAGTTACTGTGTAATCGAAGAATTCGGGTGGTACATCTGGGAGACCTCGGTATGCTTCATCAATTGGCTCTATGCGTCTATCTATTCCAAGAATTTGGACATTACCTTTACTGGTTTTAGCACCTATATTTTCAAATAAAGAATAGAAATAATGTGGATAATATCTCACCCCAAGAAGAAATTCTTGTATGCCTACTTTAGGGACATCTGATTCTTCTATTACACCACTTTTAACTCGACGATTCAATTCATCATAGAAAGCATTTTCAGAATTAACTGTAAAGAATCCTTTTCCACCCTTTGCACCTGGAAATTTAACAAATACTTTCCCATCTATCTCTGAGGGATCTTTGTATTTATGTGGCATAATTAGGCCTGCTGCTTCTATCCACTTTCGTTGTAGCTCACGATTACTTTCCCATTCGAGAGATTGTCTATTACCAAACATTGGTACATTAAGATTTTCTGATATATTATCCGGTCCAACATACTCAATAAATGAGCCATGAGGTATGATGATTGCATTATTTTTTTTCAGTATCTTTTGGAATTTTGGCTCCAGTATTTCATTGTATTTACCTACAGTGATAATTTTATCTGGGTTTGCTTGTGGGAAGGAGTTGTATAACGATGCTCGATCTTCTGTACATATCCCTATAGTCTTGAAGCCCTCTGCTTTTGCACCATGAAATATTTGAAGAGCTGTGTGAGAACAAATTGTGCAAATAGAAACTTCTTTAGGATTATATTTGTTAAGAACTTGTTCTATATCTGATTTCGATATCAAGTTATAATCTCCTCTAATCTATCTTGCTTAATCGCTTCCTTAACTTCCATAGCGATCCGGCGTCCGGTACTAACTGGATATCCCCAATTACATTCTGTGTAATGTGTAAATTTCGTTCCTGGAGATCCTGGGACTCTTAAACTTACATCGAAAATTGCTATATCTTCTTTTGGGGGGCCTGGAATGATTGCGCCCTGAAGCGCGAACGGCCCTATTATCCCTGGAGGATATTCTGATTTTGTGATTTCCACAAATCGTTCTCCAAGTTTGAATATATTTTCTAACAGGGATTCACGAATAGTTGTGGCAAAATGACCTACTTCAATATTCTGTGCTTTGATGTGTTCTAAAACTTTAAGTTGCTCATCAGCTGGAAGCCTAAGTAATCCGTCGAGATTGGTCTGTCTCCTGGCATCAGTACCGAGAAGCTCTAATTCACCTAGAAGTGGTGAATAGAAAAAGTTGAAATTATATTGTGCACCTACAATAAATTCTTCTAAAACTGCTTTATCTACAGCTTCTTGGGTGATTATTCCTTTCTTAATGAGTGCAATCGATCTTGCTTCAAATTCCTTAGGATTTGTAGCATAAAAAAATGCTCTCTCATACCTTCTTTTTGATTCGTTTACTTTTACTACTGTAAGACGGTCTATTTCGGTATAATCTTTAAACTGATGTGGAGTTCTTATTGATGCTTTTTCAAGGAGGAATTGTTGGTTTTTCTTAATATTTCTTTCCTCAGCCCGCAGAAGGTTTCTACTTCCTAGAATTGGTACAAGAAACCTGTTTTCTATCCCATCATATGGAACATAGACTGAGAAGGATCTGTGGGGTACAAATATAGTGTTCATTGATATTAATTGTTTTTGAACATTCTCATTCAAAATATCTTGAAATTTATCTAAGATGATTGTTTTGTCGATGACTCCGCAGATTCTACCGAATGATTTTCGGGTATGATAATATCGCTCGTATGGTTCTTCACGACCCTTTTGGCATACAGCAACCGTTTGGATGTCTTCGTCTTTTGCTCCTTTACAAATATCCAGAGTTGAGTGACTCCCTAAAGTTCCTATTGTAATTTCTTCAGGGCGGTATCTCGATATAACGCCTGATATTTGTTGGTGCGTAATCATGTTGGTAACCTTTTAGTTGAACCTTTATCCTAAGATTTTTCTCTTATTATCACTAGATCTTTTTAACTATTTACTTAGGTTAAAACTGAATGTCAGACTAGCGGTAAGACTTTTGTTTTCGCCTTCGTGCACCTGGTCCGCCAAATTTCTTTGGCTCTTTTCTTCTATGATCTCCAGATAAAAGATGTTTATCATATTCTGAGAACCTTTTTTTCAGATCTTCTTTCTTAAACCAACTTGTAAGTGCACGTGAAATTGAGATTGCTGATGCGTCAGCTTGCCCCATAAATCCTCCTCCAGCGACGTTGACTGAGATGTTGATTTTATCTCTTAAGCTGCCTGATATTTCTAGAGGTATCATTATCCGTTCACGTGCAAATCGTGGTTGTAATACCTCAACAGGTACACTGTTTATTCTAATCTTTCCTGTGCCTGGAGTTATTGCAGCAGTTGCATGTGAAGTTTTCCTTGCTCCAGCGAAAAGTTCCATTTTCCGTTTAACCAAAATTATCTCTTCCTCCAACCCTGGTTAACTGCTATTTCTCCTATTGTAACGTAAAGCTGTAGTGGCTTTTTCGGTTTAGCGTCTTCGAATGTCATCTTTTCAACTGTTCTATACGGTGTTGGAATCCCTATATGGACTTTTAATCGTTTAAACGCGTTTTGTCCTTTAGGTTTCCGCCTTGGTAACATTCCTCTAATCATCCTGTTTAGAATCATATTTGGTTGTCTTGGACGATGAGGTGCATTGATTGGATTTACAATACTTTTTAGTTCCTTTCTTTGCATATATTCTGCAAATATATTTTTTTTACTACCTGACATTAGAGATGTCTCAGCATTCAAAACAACAACATGCTTTCCTTCAATTAGAAGTTTTGCTATTTTAGATGCCATTCTTCCAGCTACCTGCTGAGCAGCATCAACCACTACTGGTTGTTCAGTTTTAGCTATTTCAACCACCAATTAGTTTCACATTCTTTCCAGTTGGATATCTTTTAACAAAAATTGGTATTGATAAAACTTCACCACCTGCATTCTTTATTTTAATTGTGGCAGACTTGGTGAAGGAGTAAGCCCCAACAACAATTCTATGCGAAACCGTTCCTCCTCCAAGTACTTTACCTGGAATAAGAACAACTTCATCCTTTTTGGTTATGTTTGATATTTTACCTACATTTACTTTCCGTTTTGTAGAAATTGATTTGTTTAGATAATTAGCTGTGGTTAACCAGATATTGGCTCCAGATGATTTTGAAGCAGTCCTTAGCATTTTCATTGTATTATCATGAATTGGGTTTCTATTTTTACTCATTTCTTTAAACCCCCTGTTTTTTCTGTGAACTCTCGCAATTCATTTCTTAGAATTTCGGTTGCTTTCACAAATATCTCAATGGCTGATAAGGCACCTGTTGACTCAATTTCCAATGTATAATCGTTATCTGTATCTTCTTTTGTAAGTTTTAGGATAGAGACATTTGATGCTTGCCATTTTGCATGTTCTTTCCCTGTTCCTAATCGTGCATAAGCTTCCAGACTCACTTTTTGGCCAGGTGCAACCTTTACGATAGGGATATCCGAGTTTATTGGGATAGTGGTCGTATCTGATACTGATTTCAGTTGTCCTGATAAGATTTCTTTCGTTGAATCACTATCTCCTGAATCTAGAACTAGAGAAACACTGCATTTTAAACAACCTAAAGAATTATCACAGTCACAGTCTTTTGGTAAAACATATTTTGAAAGATCTGTCTTGAGGGGTATGAGTCCTAAACGGTGAGCTAAGAGTTCGTCATACATAATTGAAGAATTTTCTATAATTATAATATTATCAATTGCCATAACAGGAACTTCACTTAATGCTATTCGTCTGATAGCATTTGCATACGACAAGCTTATGCCCTGCAGTTGAATCTTTACTCTATCTGTACTTTTTTCTAATACTTTTATTTTCACTATTGTTCCTACCTCTTAATCTTCACTTCAATATTTTTTCGCTTGGTGCAAGGGTGCTGATTTCTTCATCTTAAATATTTATTGCCCTGTTTCTAATAATCGCATCATTTCTTCGATACATTGGAATGCTTCGGTGGGATTACTCGTAGCTGAGACTTTTTTTTCAAATGGACAAAGGTCTGTTCCTTGGCGATTAACAATTCTATCAACCATCTTGTCATATTTGTATGGAATTCTGTTATATTCTAGAATTTTGGCAGCTTCCAAACTGAGAATTGAAGCGAAAACTGAATTTATCTTAGCATAGACTGCCAATAATGCTGCAGCTTTTCCAACAACTTTATCGGCTAAGATACTTTCTTTAATATCTTGAAAATGTTTATTGATAGATTGGATGAAAGGTGATAAGCCATTCTTGTTGCTTTCAAAGATGATTTTTCCTTTCCTTACAAATACTATTGAAAGATTATTCTGATTCAATCTATTCATAGCTAAGTCAAGATCATTCAATTGTTACAAAGTACCTCATCTTAGTCGGTATTTATCTGGATTGATTCAACAATTCTTAGGTTAGGCAAAATATATTAAGTGGATTTGGAAGACGATGAGATTGCGCAGATATAGAAATAGGCAAGGAATCTAAGAAAAATATGAGTGAATTTAACTACATCATCAGACTCGAGGGAAAAGACATTGATGGGACGAAAAAAGTCGTTCCTGCTTTATCAGAGCTTAAAGGGATTGGTATGAATTTGGCGCATATGATTATTACTTCTTTGAAAATAGATCCACAATTGCATTTTGGATCTTTAAATGATGATCAAGTAAATAAAATAATGACTGCTTGCCAGGACCCTGGCAAGTTGGGTATTCCCAATTGGGCTTTGAATAGTAGAAAGGATTTGGAGACAGGTACGGATACTCATTATATATCTTCAGATTTACAAATGAATCTTAAAAGAACCCTTGAGAGAGAGATGAGAATTGGAAGTTGGCGTGGAGTAAGACATTCTTTAGGACTTACTGTAAGAGGGCAGCGAACAAGAACGTCTGGAAGAAAGGGTAGAAGTGTTGGTGTAAAGAAATCTGTTCTTCGTGCAGGTGCAACCTCGAAAGAGTAGTGTGTTTGATTGGGAGATCCTAAGAAACCTCGTAAGAAATATGCTACACCTCGAAGTACTTGGCAAACTGATCAAATAGCTCGTGAATTATGGTTAGTAGGGAAGTATGGTCTAAGGAATAAACGAGAGCTTTGGACAGCGGAAACTGAACTTTCAAGAATAAGAAATCAGGCCCGTAAATTGTTGGCTGAATCTATTGATACAAGAGCAGAGACTGAAAAAAGATTGTTGTTGTCATTAATTCGGAAGGGATTAATTGGGAGTTCATCTTCCCTTGATGATATTTTGGGTTTAACAGTTGAATCATTGCTTGAAAGACGTTTACAGAGTATGGTGAAAAGTAAAGGTTTGGCACTATCGATACAAGCAGCGCGTCAAGCAGTGACTCATGGACATATAAAGGTGGGAAATAGACGTGTAACTATCCCTGGATTCTTAGTCCGGAGGGATGAGGAATCTACAGTTAGAATTATTGAAGGTAGTACTCTAGCAAAGCTTATGGTGGAAGCAGTTCCCTCAGCTCAACAGGAGGAATAATGATATGTCTGATGAAGATATTACTAATCATAAGTGGGGGATAGTGAAGATATTTAGTAGTTATAATAATACACTTGTTCATATTACCGATCTTACTGGTGCTGAAACGATTGCGTTTAGTTCAGGTGGAAGGCATGTGAAAGCTGATAGGTTTGAATCTTCCCCATATGCCGCAATGAAGTCTGCAACTGCAGCTGCAGATGTTGCTAAAGCAAAAGGAATATCAGCTCTGCATATTAAGGTTAGAGCAGTTGGTGGAACAGGAACTCGTACTCCTGGTCCAGGAGCTCAAGCAGCTATTCGAGCTATAGCAAGATCTGGTTTTAAAATAGGTAAAATTGAGGATCTTACACCTGTTCCGCATGATACAACCCGTAAGGCTGGGGGCAGAAGAGGACGAAGAGCTTAACGTTTAATCTATATTTTTTTATTCTGACAGAATCTTTATCTAAACCTCTTACACAAGTTCATTAAGTGTAATTATTTGTGTGGGATCATTGGGTACATTGGAGAAGAGAATGCAGCTCCTATATTACTTAATGGACTAAAAAAGATGGAGTATCGGGGTTATGATTCTGCTGGTATAGCCACTTTATCTGATGCTGGCATATCATTGCTGAAGGATAAAGGAAAAATATCTGAAATCGATCAGAAAGTAAACTTTCTTGATATGCAAGGAAAGATCGGGATTGCCCATACCCGATGGGCTACTCACGGTGGTGTGACATGTGAAAATGCTCATCCACATGTGTCCTGTGGGCTTGAAGTGGCTACTATTCATAATGGGATAATTGAGAATCATCATCAGCTAAGAAAAAAATTAATTGATGAAGGTCATAAATTCAATAGTGATACAGACAGTGAAATCATTGCTCATCTTTTAGAAAAATATTACCGAGAAAATGGTAAAGTAAAAAAGGCGTTATTACAGACTGTCCAAGATCTTAAGGGAACTTTCTCATTTCAGGCCATCTTCAAGTCTGAACCAAATATGATTGTTGGTGCTCGTAAAGATGCTCCTTTAGTGATCGGACTAGGAAAGAATGGAAACTTTCTAGCAAGTGATGTCCTCTCTTTTATTGATCATACTGATAAAGTGAAGTTCCTTGATAATCATGAGATAGTGGTAATGAGAGGAAGACGTATGAATATCTACACTTTCAAAGGAGAAAGGATTATGAAAGATGTTACCCAAGTTGCTTGGGAAGCAAAAGAAACTTCTAAGGATGCATTTGTCCATTATACGGCAAAGGAAATTCATGAGCAGCCAAAAACCCTTAGAGCAGCAATACATCAAAATTCAAAAAAGGTTCTAGGGTTCATATATGCAATAAAAGAAGCTGAACAAATTTTTATAACTGCCTGTGGTACAAGCTATCATGCAGGTCTAATATTTAGAAATCTGTTAGCGAGGATAGCGAAGATTAGATCTCACATATCTGTTTCTAGTGAGTTTTCTCAAAATGTTGAACTTATTGATGAAGACACCTTGGTAATTGCACTTTCTCAGAGTGGTGAGACTGCAGATGTGTTAGAATCGGTTTCAATAGCTAAAGAGCAAGGAGCAAAGGTTTTCTCAATACTGAATGCAGAGGGTTCTTCTCTAAGTAGAGAAAGTCAATTGAATCTCTTTTTTAATTGTGGTCCTGAGATAGGAGTAGCTGCCACAAAGAGTTTTACTAGTCAACTTGCTGTGATATACGTACTTATTTTTTCACTTGTGGATGATTCTAAGAGGTTAAACAAGCTTCTTGATACAGTCAAAAATGTGGAGGAGGTTCTTGAGACTGAGAAGAATATCATCAAGATAGCTGAGAAGTATAAATATGATAGCGATTTGTATTTTATCGGCAGATCCATACATCTTCCTATTGCTTTGGAAGGTGCTTTGAAACTTAAGGAGTTGTCATATAATCACGCTGAAGGAATGGCTGGTGGTGAGTTAAAGCACGGTACTCTTGCGCTTATTGAGGAAGGAACACCTGTTATTGTTTTGAATCCAGAGGATCATACTTATGATGAGATGTTGAGTAATGCTTCAGAGCTGAAAGCAAGAGGTGCTAAAATTATTGGTGTTTCCAACAGTCCAAATGAAATATATGATGATTTTATCCAGATACCTAAAGTGGATGAGTTGTTATATCCAATAATTGAGGTTATACCTCTTCAGCTGCTTGCCTATCATACAGCAGTTTTACGACAAAGAAATCCTGATTATCCTCGAAACCTTGCAAAATCGGTTACTGTAAAGTAATTCATCGATTTCTTAGCGTTTCTTTGGGTTTATAGATGATTATTCTAGTGACTTTACCGGTTAGGATATCTTAATACTGGTGTTACTTGATAGAAAAAAAGTTAATGATTGGTTATTGTTAATCTTCGAAGTCGGGTAGATAATTGGGCTTTTTTTCAGTATTTGGACGAAGTATTGTTGGTATTATAGACTTCTGTGTATTTCTAGTTGCGATTTGTAATTCTAATGTATCTATTATTCTATGTAATTCTTTATCTTGATTTCTATAGAATGATAACATCTCTCTTGCACCCTTTAGATTAGCTTCTTCATTATCTACTTTTCCAAGATATTTCTCAGATTTTTTACCATCTTTGTAGTACCAGAAGTAAAGAAAGGTGGAATTTGTTTTTTTGTTATTTTTTCGGCTAAGTCCGCATCCTAATACCAATTTGTTATCTCTTATTAGGGATAATGGGATATAAAAACCTTCTGTTTTTACAATATATATGTTTTATTTAGTGGATAATTTTTATTGATTTACTCTATATGGAATGATTTATCCCGAATAAGGGATAATATATGTGTTAGGCTATTTTTATGATGTATTAATCTTTTATTACAGTAAACCGTATTTTTTATTATGAAGTTAGAGCAAAGGAACTGTGAACCTTGTGAGGGTGGAATTCCACCCTTGGCACGTGAAGAATCGGAAAAATATCTGAAACAAGTAGATGATTGGACTTTGGTTGATAATAGTATTGTGAAAAAGTTCAAGCTCAAAGATTTCGTTGAAGCAATAAGTTTTGTAAATAAGGTTGCTGATATAGCTGAAGAAGAGCAGCATCATCCAGATATTCTAGTATATGGGTGGCATAAGGTTAAAGTGATTTTGTCTACACAAGTTATCAATGGTTTAAGTGAGAACGATTTCATCTTAGCAGCGAAATTTGATAAGTTGATCTAGGGCAGTGGTCTGCTTGCGTTATCGGCCTCTGACATTAACAATTTGGTCTTCAAATTCTGGTGTATCTCTTCCTATTCCTTCTTCCAGATCGCAATAGGATGATTCTACACTAAGGGTTTCTTGTATATTTCCATTTGCTTCAATAATGAATAAATTACTTACTTCTCTGAATCCATCTATTTTTCTAATCATTGCTACTTCAACGAAACCATCAAAATCGTCAAAGTTAGTGATATGGAACCTTGCATGTACGCCCCATCCTGAACAATCAAAATTTGCATCAAATCTTGGACTGGGAAATATTTCCTGATCGTCAATAATTACATTCGGTTCCTCGGTGATGAGGAACCAAAATTTAGGAATCCTTGGCTGAATAGTATCAGAACAGCTGCACTTACTGGTACTGTTATTCCATTTATGATTGTTTTAGATTTGCTTTCCACATTGGTTACCCTTATTTTCGATGTGATAAATAGTCTTATTTTGATTTTGTATTGGTTTTCTTGTGTGACCAGAAGGTATTTATTAAAGTTGGTTGGATAGTCCAACCATGCTTAGGAGTCGTGGTGTGGCGGTTATGGCAGTTTTTTCTGCTTTAGCTGTTGCTTCTAATTATGCATTATTGGCTTTTCCACAGGTTAAGCTAATGGATTCACTTGTTTTTGTTTCGGCGTATCTGTTTGGTTTTGGGGTTGGTGCAGGTGTGGCGGTTATTACTTGGTTGGTTTATGGTAGTGTGAATCCTTTGGGTGCTGCGGGTTTTCCTTTGCTTATCGTTTTAATGGTTGGTGAGTTGTTTTTTGCTTTTTCTGGTGCGTTATTGGGGCATAGGTGGAAAAGGTCTGCTGTTTTTGGTAATGGTCGCAGGTTTCTGAATAAAAGTTTGGTTTTGGGTTTAACTGGTCTTTTGTCTGCTTTTGCTTATGATTTCTGGACAAACGCAATTGAGGGGTTGCTTATTTACCGTTCGATTGAAGGTATTGCTCTTCGTTGGATTACTGGGGTGTATTTTGCGTTAGCCCACGAGTTAGCCGATTTTGTTTTCTTTGCATTCGTTGTTCCTATTTTGATTGTAGCTATAAGTAGAGTATCATATGTTAAAACAGATAGGATTTCAATTTAGGTGATTATGTTTGAATAATGTTGGTGGATGGAGGATTGTTACATTGGTGTTTGTAGCTTTATCTGTGGTGTTGGGGCTAACTAGTTTACTTCTGTATAGTAATTTGGTTGCTGTGGAGGAGCGTTATGATGATACGATTGAGTCTTTGGATAAAATTAGTTTCAATGTGGATATCTTGTTTAATTATGGGAATGGGACTCTGGTTTGGCATAATGATACTCGCCTTCCTATGGGTGTAAATTTCTATAATGTTACAGTACTTGTTTCTGATGGGCGATTAGGTGCTACCTATTATCCAGCGTATCAATCTCACTTCATATCGTCAATAAATGGAGTTGGGGTAGGTGATGATCCTGATAAGTTGTATTGGGCATGGATAGCTTGGTTCTTTGATGAGGGGTTAAGTGAGTGGGTGAACTATGATGTTAGTGCAGATTTGATATATCCCAAAGAAGGTGATATTTTGGCTTGGTATTTTGAGGATACCTCAAACTATCCAGATTATGCACCTCCAACCTAATTAAAATATTAAATTGATTCTGGGATTTTTGCTTTATTGGATAATTTTTTGTAAATAAAGTAAATTCAATCTAAATACAGAACTTTATCGAGTACTTTTCTGTTAAAAAAACCAAAATATTAAACGTTGAAACAAGTAATACACTATAATATCAAACACGAACAGAATAAACAAATATCAGAAAGTTAAACAACAACTAATGTAAGTGTAGAACGCACATTCTTATTGCTCCTTATCATCCCAGAACAAATTTCCTTAAGATGCTCATCAGAGTCAGCCTTAATCTTTGCAATAATATCATAAACACCATACACCATACCTCCATCACTAACACAAGAAATAGAATTGAGATCCTTAACCAGTTCCTTTTCATCTCCTAAATTCGAATTTATCAAAATTATTGCGGAAGACATAAAATAATAGATGCCTTAACCAATATATGAAATAACTGAACAGTCTCTACAAACGCATTTTTCTATCATCAATCTTTGATATTTAACCTTTGGATGCAGTTCGTTATATGTGTGAATGTTTATTTTTATTGGAATTTTATTTTGTCTTTTCCATAGTCTTTTGCATTTTTGAAGTTCCATAGTTTGTTGTATCTTTGGGTTTTTTGTTTTGTTAGGTTGTTGAAGTATCCTTTTTCTTGTATTTGAGATACTATGTGGGCTGAGAATGCTGGTGCTCCAGTTGCGCCTGGTGAGTTGTAGTTTAGTAGGTGGATTGTGTTTGGGCTTTCTATTATGATTGGTTCAGGTATGAAACCTTTTTCGTCTATTAGTTGGTTTCTGACACCTGGTAAGCCTCGTGTTTTAAACATAGTTTGTTTTATGTTTGGTATGAATCTTTTTATTTTCTGGGCCAAAGCTTTTTTTGAGATAGTGATTCCCCATTCACGCCATACCATTGATTGGAATTTTTTGTTTGTGGCAAGTTTGATTTTGGGTGTTATTGGGCGTTCAAAGATTTTCTTTACAAGTTTTACTGTTGATTCGGAGAGTTCTTCGTAGGCATATGGGCTGAATACTAATGCAGCACTTGGTCCGATTTCTCTAGTGCCATCGAATTTGACGATGAAATGGGGGTCAAGGAATGGATATGTTGTGTCTGTTGGTATAGAGTAGATGTTTCTTGTTATTGTGGATGCAAATGGTTCTTCTACTTTCCAGTAGTTTCCTCGAAAGTGTAGGTCTATGTATTTTTTTGCAAGATTGAGGCTGTGAGCTATATCTACTGCCCCTCCTCCTGCATTATTGATAAGTAAATTACAGCTTAGCTGAGAAGTTTTTTCTAAATCTTTTACTTCAAGTTCTATTTGACTGTTCTTTTCATTTATATTCTTGACTTCTTTGCCTCTGATGAGAGTTACTCCGTTTTTGGTTGCGAGGCTGAAGATGCTTTTTGTGAACCGCTCGAAGTTTACTGATGTATCTGTTATGCACCGAAGTGCGCCTACACATTCTACTTGTGGTTCCAAGGTCTTTACTGTGGCGCTGTCAAGTATGGATATTTCTTCTTCAGGTATTTGGTTTTTTATGCCCCATTCTAGGTATTGTTCAAGAATGGGTATTTCGTTTTCATGAAGAGCTACTTCCAGTGTTTCTACTTGTTTCCATGGGAGATTGTAAGTGGATGCAAGTCTTTTCCACATATAGTATGATTTTTGTGTGGATTTAGCGAAAATTCTTTTTTTCTCTGGGTCGAGATAGAATGGTCTATGGATTACACCTGTGTTTCTGAACGTAGCGTGTTGGGCGACCTTTGTTTCTTTGTCGATTATGGCTATTTTGCATTTGTATAATTCAGAAATCCAGAAGGCAGTTGTTATTCCTAACACTCCTGCTCCTACTATGATGATATCAAATTTTGAGGAGTTGTTTGTCAAGAATGTAAACGCCTCATATTCTAATTGATTGGAATATTTAAGATTGATTTTTTCTTGGTTTTCCAGTGAAATTGAGAAAGAAAGTAATCCTCTCAAAACAATTATTAATATTGTTTCTTATTTTTTTTAATATTCGAGATTTTATTTCAGATTTTTTTTGTCTTAGACCATTCAGAAAGAGATTAAGATAGATGATCCGAAGAATCAATTTTGTAAGGGTGTTTGTGAACATAAGTTTTGGGCTATTACTGGATAGAACTATTTTTTTCTATATTGATGATGCTAGAACGTATGACCCTGTAAGTATTAGGATTGCTGCGATTATTATTTTTGTTTGATTTCTTGATTCTGGTAATTCTTTGAAGTATATTATTCCCCATAATATAGATACTAAGACTGCTATTTGAGTGATGGGGAAACCTACTGTTAGTCCTAGGGATGCTATTGTGAATATCCCGAAGTAATTTCCGACAGCGAATATCCATCCGGATGTTAGGCCGTGTGGTAGATATTTAATTTCGATGTGTCTACCTATAACAAGAAATATTATGGTAGCACCTGTTGCTATACCTAATGCCATTGGGAAGAGGATTGTTTCTAATGATATTCCTATCATCTTTATAGGTACAAATTGGGTTCCAAGTACTAGTCCTGCTGTTATTGCTAGGATTATGTCTTGTTTTACCCATTTTTTGCTTTGTTGGTTTTGTGTTGTGCCCACAATAGTTATCCCTATGAGAAGAAATGCTAATCCAATCAATGCAGTTTCGAGGCGCATTATGGTTTCTTGGAAGTATACGATTCCCCATGTTGATGATAGCATTACGGAGATGCCTACAAAGATAGGGGTTGATCGTGCGAGTCCTAATTTGGTGATACTCTTTATAGCTAGGACGTTTCCTGTTGCCCAGATTACTCCTGAGATGAATCCGTATAGGTTTATTTCATAGAGTAAACCTGTAATTGGTACAATTATTATCGTTCCTGTTAAGGCACCTAAAGCTAATGCTAATTGGAACCACATTACGTCTGGTTCCCTTGCTATTTTTAAGGGAACAACAAGGCTTCCCCAGAAAATTGCTGCTAATATTGCGGTAATTAGGCCTATGTCTTGCATAATTTGGAATTTGGAGGGGAATTTTGGAGATATATAGAGATATAGATTGCTTGAAGAATATGATTTTTTTGTTATTTCATTAGTTTATTGTTTTTTTTTTATACCATTCAAGATATTTTGATATACCTGTTTCCAGATCAATTTTGGGGTTGTAACCCATTTTTTTCTTTGCTTTGGTTATGTCTGCATAGCTGTAAATTAAATCTCCTTTTTTGGCGTTGATGCGTTTGATTTCCTGTTTGGAATTTCCACTTATTTTTTTGTATAGATTTGCGAGTTGATTGATTGTTGTTGGTTTTCCTGTTCCTATGTTGAATATCTCGCTTTCGATGTCTTTATTATTTAATGCAAGTAGTATGGCGTTTATTGCATCTGTCACGTATGTGAAGTCTCTTGTTTGTTTTCCGTCTCCTACTATAATTAGTGGTTCATTTCTTATTGTGGCTTCTGCAAATTTTGAGCAGACTCTTCTGTATACTTTAGTTATTCGTGGTCCGTAGATATTCATGAAGCGTAGAATAATTGTGTTGAGACCATATGTTTCACTATATGCTTTGCAGTATGCTTCTCCTGCTATTTTGGATGCGGCGAATGGTGAAAGGGGGTGTAGCGGGTCATTTTCTTGTAGTGGACGGTTTCTGGCTCCGCCATAAACAGCTGCAGAAGATGCGAATATGAAACATTGAACCTCCTCTTTTATGCATAGATTTAACATGTTGAGTGTTCCAGTTACATTTATTGTGTTGACTATTTCAGGTTCTACGATTGAACGAAATACGCTTGATATGGATGCGAAGTGGACAACGGCGTCTGCTAAATGTAATGCATCGCTGATTTTGGTTTTGTTCTGAACTTCATCATTGAGCAAAGTGAATTTTTTGTTAGGAATATGTTGTTCAAGATTCTCTGTTTGACCTCGGAAGAGATTGTCAATTATTATTACTTCTTCTCCATCTTGGATTAGTTTATCCACTAGGTGGCTGCCAAGGAATCCTGCTCCACCTGTAACTACTATCTTCCTCAAATGTGTCTCTAATGTTTGCTTATATGTATAATGATTTTTCTTTGTGTGTGTAGGTTTCTTTTTGGTTCTAGGTATTTTTATTTTGACAATATGTTACTAGTGGGGGAGGGTCTTTGATTAATTGATTACTGCTTTTTTTAGTTCTTCTTTTTTATCAGTTTTTTCCCAAGTGAATTCTGGGCCGTCTCTTCCAAAATGGCCATAACATGCGGTTTTTCTGTATATTGGTCTAAGTAGATCTAGGGTTTTGATTATTATTCCTGGTCGCATATCAAATGTTTTTGTTATTGCTCCGGTGATTTTTTCGTCTGAAACTTTGCCTGTTCCGAAGGTGTTCGCCATAACTGATACTGGTTCCGGTACTCCTATTGCGTATGCTAGCTGGACTTCACATCTGTCTGCAAGTTCTGCAGCTACAATGTTTTTTGCGATATATCTTGCCATGTAGCTTCCGGATCTGTCAACTTTGCTTGGATCTTTGCCTGAGAAGCATCCTCCACCGTGAGCTCCGACTCCGCCGTATGTATCTACAATAATTTTTCTTCCGGTTAAGCCATTGTCTGCGAGTGTTCCGCCGATTACGAATCTTCCTGTTTTGTTTATATGGATTTTTGTGTTGGCGTCAATCATATTGGATGGAATGATTTCTTTTATTACAAGTTCTTTAATTTCTTTTCTTAGTTGTTCATTTGAGACTTTTTCGTTGTGTTGTGCTGCGATAACAACTGTATCTACTCTTTTTGGTATTCCATTATCGTATTCGATAGTTACTTGTGATTTGGCATCTGGACGCAAGTAAGGTAAAATTTTCTTTTTTCTAACTTCTGCTAGTTGCATTACAAGTGTTTGGGCAAGTTTTATGGGTAGTGGCATAAGTTCTGGTGTTTCATTTGATGCGTATCCGAACATGAGGCCTTGGTCTCCTGCTCCCTGTTCTTCTTGTGATTTGTTTACGCCTCTTGCTATATCTGGTGATTGTTCTTCTATAGAAACCAGTACACCGCACGTCTCCCAGTCCAGCCCACCTTTTGCATCTGATAGTCCTATGTCTTTTAGTGTTTGTCTTGTAATTTTTGGGATGTTAACATATGCTGTTGTTGTTATTTGTCCTGTAACGACGATTGTGCCTTGCATTATCAGCGTTTCACAAGCTACTCTTGCGTTCTTGTCTTGAGTGATTATTGCATCTAGAATAGCATCAGATATTTGGTCTGCTACTTTGTCTGGGTGTCCTTCAGCGACAGATTCAGATGTGAAAAGATGTTTCAAACGGCTATTGTTCATATTTCTATCTTTATTAATAATTACTATTGGTTAGTTTTGAGGGTTAGGATTCTACTTCCAATTCTTCTGTGGTACACTTAGTTTTTTTCTTGCTCTACATATATTGCATCTGCAATTCCTTTGTCAATAGCGTATTGTGTTTGTCCTACCTGAAGTATATGTGAAGGGAATTTCTGCAGAATTTCTATATCTCTTCCTGGTAGTATGCCCATTGACAAGAGTTTCTGGAGCCTCTTTTCATTACTTGTTTCCAGATTTATTACTTTACATCTTTCGCCCACATTTAGATCTGTAATTTTGGTGTGGTTATTCTGTTGTGATCTCTTTTTATTCATTTTTACCACTTTTTATTTTCTTGAAGAATCTGCTCATGTGGGAATCTTTTGGCATTTCAAAACCGCAGTTGGGACATGCTGCTAAATTGCAGTTTTTTGTTATTTTTATATTGCATTCTGCGCATAAAGAGTTTGCCATATTTTCATCGAATTCATGACCGCATAGAGAACATTTCAACTCTATATTATGCCCTCCAGTGTCCAATTTAAAATATATCCAACGAAGAATGCGAATGGGAAAACAAAAGCTGCTATGCTTATAGCTGTTTTCATTCCTCTTTCTTTAATCATTATTGAGAATTGAGCTATGCATGGAACAAATAATGTAATTGTCACTGCAGATACTACTAGTGCAAGAGGTGAAAGTAATCCTGCTTGTTGGAGATCATAGAGACCTGCTGCTCCAAAATCTCGTCTAAAGAATCCGAATAGGAATGCTACAGCGGTC
>Ga0187833_10002335_pt1 | contig 20514 bp, 21 predicted proteins | sample ETNtaG_37_FD_167968 | JGI IMG/M metagenome (GOLD analysis project Ga0187833, IMG submission 167968) | Marine microbial and viral communities from oxygen minimum zone, Eastern Pacific Ocean - ETNP2014_SV_400_PacBio MetaG (Illumina Assembly) | ecosystem: Environmental > Aquatic > Marine > Hypoxic...
AGAAATGTGATGGTTCAATAACTATAGTTTTTCTTTTTGTTAATTTAGAAATCTCATTCGCAAAAATTCCAGTTCCGCCACCAATGTCAACACAATTATAATTTTTAATTTTTTTTTTTTTTAAAATTTTGAAAATCATATTTGCGCGTGGCCTAAAAATTTTGTTTTTTCTCGCTTTTTTTGTTTTTTTATATAAGTTGTCAGATAAAAACTTCATAGAAGAAGATTTTCTATAAAAACTTTCAAAATATTCTGGTTTTGGTCTTGGGTTAACAAATAAAGTGTTACATTTTGGACATTCGAAATATGAAAAATTTTGTTTTTTAAAAGAAAATTTTCCTTTTTCTCCACAAGCAATACAGTTTATTTTTGTTTTTGACTTTCTGAAATATTTTTCAATATCTAATGAAGTTAAATCCAAAAACTTATCAAATATTTTTTTTGGTCTTATGTCTTTTTCTTTCATTTAATTTAGAGTAATTTTACTCTCCACCTGAAACAGTTAAAGTCTGACCTGTCACATAAGAATTACTCTCAGTAACCAGGCTTTCTATATAATCGGATATTTCTTTAGGTTCCGCTATTCTATTGATAGAAATAAGTTTAAGTCTTTTTTCATCTTCAATTTTTTTCATCTTCAATTTTTTTCTTTTCATTTTTATCATATCAACACGCATCTATTACATGGTGAAGTTTTGCTTCTAAGTTTTGACTCATGTTGATATCTTAATATATTATATTGATTAGATTTCCATAATTCTGAAATGCTACTATTATTAATACTACCCACAGATAATTTTGATTTATAATCAACATCGCATGGATTTACTTTACCATCCCACCAAACAAACATGCGCCTCCATAAATCAGAACATGATGTTTGAATCCTAGAATGCCTAGATTCGTAAACATTTTCCCAGGGCATATAATTAACAAACGCCACTTGATCAACAAGTTCGCTCCAATATTTTTCCATATCACCAAGATTTTGTTGATTGTTTACTTTGACACCAGAAATACGTGTAATAATTTTCGATTTTGAATATTTTTTAGTTCTTATTTTTTGAAATTTTTCAATTTTTTTATAAATATTTTCTAGTTTTCCATTCACTCTAAGCTTTTTATATAAAGTGCTATCAACTGCGTCAGCTGAAAAGACTAATGTTTTGACTCCACTTTCTAAAATTGCATGTGACATTTTTTCATCTAAAAGCGAAGCATTGGTATTAATTTTTAAATTGTAAAATTTATCTCTGGTATAAGAAAGCATCTCCTTAAAATCTGGGCATAGCAAAGGTTCACCTCTTGATGCTAATGAAATAAATTCAATATTTCCTTCTGCCTGATCAATCAATAGTTTGAAAGTTTCTAACTTCATATGTCCCATATGTCCGCCGGAACGTTTATTAAATTTATTATCAGTTTGGTAGCAAAAAACACACCGATAATTACATATTGACGTGGGTTCGATTTGAAGATAAGGAGGAAAATTATCCGATATTCTTAACTGTGGATTAATTTCATAACGGTATCTATGTACTAGATAATTCGGTATCTGGTCTTGATTAATACTTTGAATTTCTTTTACAACATTGGAACTGAGATCAAATTTAGGTCGTCCTTCAGTACCAAAATTAAATAAATCTTTTTTTATATGATTTATAATTGTTAATTGATAATGGTTTAAATTTACTAAATTTTTTTCATCATTCAAAATTAATTTTAAACTATCTAGAAAATCGTTTTTGTTGTATTTATCCTTTAATCTTAAACCAATAAAACTATTATATTTTTTATAAATTTGTTTCACAAATTATATAATTATAAATTCAAAGTCTAAGATTGATTAAATCCGTTTTTTTTGAGCCAAAACTTGACCATGGGCAATTGCCATTCATAATCAACGTCACATCCACCCCATGATGGAATGTTAGTAATTTTCTTACCCATCCATTTTTGTGGCAGTAACCCGTCTTTAAGTTTTTCTAAACATTTTGGACGCACAATTGATACTGACATATCAGCATAATAAATATCTCCCTGGGAATCTCTGTCGCAGTTTAATATTTTTGGATTTCCAAATGTTTTAAATGGAACAAAAGGTTTTAAAAGTTTATTTTTATTAATTTTTCGAGCACGGAGTGGGCTCCACATATTGTAAATTGAAGTTGATACCGCTGAATCAAAATTTTTATTTTTTCTCAAAATATTAATACCTCTGTCAATTAATTTTCCAGTTAACGTTGGTGCGTTAGCCATTAAAAGAACAATGAATTCAATATTTTTTGCATCTAAATTAAGCATTTTCTTAATCTCAAAATAACCGTGTTCATATACATGCTCGCCAAGCGCACTACTATTCGTTAACCTTTTAGGCCTCGCTATGTGAATTGCTCCATACTTTTTCTTACTAATTTGTGTAATAATTGAACAATCAGTTGTAACAAAAATTTTATCAACATATTTTGAATTTTTCGAAGCAATAAGTGGATATTCAAATAAATATCTTCCTAAAATTTTTTTTATATTTTTGTTTGGAAAACCTCTGCTTCCTTTTCTTCCCATCATTAATGCACATATCATAATTTTATTAAATTGTTTTCCTAGAATAATTAAAAACTTTAATTATTTTTTTTAAAAAATTCATCTAGATTTTTCATTTATTTTTTTTAAGTCTTTTATTAAATTAAATAAATCGTTAAAAAAATTAATGTTTGATTTGAATAATAATCTTCTTCCTTTTTTAGCTTTATACGCTTTTGGAGTTTCAATATAGTGACCGCTATTAGTTTTATCATTTTTAAATATTATTTTTGAGTTTATTTTTAAACTTTTTGCAATAAATTTTAAAAGTTCACTAATTTTCGTAGATTTTTTTCCTGTTAAAATAATACATTTATTTTTATAACTATCTTTTAAAACTTCGGCGCAAGCTTTTGCGGCATCTATAACGTTTATATATTTTCTTACTGTTTTTTTATTTCCCTGATAAATGATCTTTTTTTGCCTAATTGCTTTATCTACAATTTTTAGTAAACCATTAGAATTGTCGGACCTAAGACCGTAGACCGATCCAAATCTCAATATTGTATAATTAAGTTTGTAGCTTTTGTTAAACTCTTCAACAAAGTCGTCTGCCGCTCTTTTGCTACAACTATAAAACCCACCTTGGCTGCTAGTTGCATATATAGAACTCGCGTGGATAAACCTTTTTACTTTATATTTGTGACACAAATTTAGTGCCTGAACCGTGCCTAATATATTAATTCTTGCAGAAATTAATGGCTCACTCATAGCTTTATTCAGATCAGATAAGGCAGCAAAATTATAAACCATTCGATTTCCCTTTATTGCATTTTCTAAGGCATCATAATTGAAAATATCTCCAACTAACATTTTTTGATCGCTTCTCAACCATTTTGATTTTCTTTTATCAAAAATTGTTACTTTATGACCTCTTTTACTTAATTCATCGGCTACATGTGAGCCTATAAAACCACTTCCACCTAAAATAACCACTTTCATAAGAAAAAATTTTTAAAATTCTTTGTTTTTAATTTGTTTAAGAAAGATTTCCCAAATCGGTAGGTTTGGAGAATCAGGCACTTTTATATACTGATCTAAGAAATTCTTATACTTCTCGTGATCAATTTGAAGTAAATTCTGTACATTTATTTTTTTTTGATATATGAGCTAACAGCTGGTGATTGTTCATATCTGTAGACGCAACTTTAAAAGCAGAAATGCCTAAATCATTAAGTAGATCAACACTTTTTTTGTCGTAAGGAGTACTTAAAAAAATTATTTCTTTTTTTTGGCAGTAATTAATTAAATTTAAATGCATTTCATTTGACATTTCTTGTGATTTTAACAATTCCATCCAGGACTGTTTTTTATCATTTCCAGTAGTTTCCACATGATAGGTAGATTTCGGAGCATCAGATAAAATTATTTCTTCAGTAAAAAAACTTTGAAATTTGACTGCATCAGCTCCAGCTTCTTTTGCAATATCAACTAATTTTTTTGCGTTTTCTAGGGAACCATTATGATTCACACCAGCCTCTGCTATAAAAAAAATTGGCTGATTCTCTCCAATTAGTTTGCTACCAATTTTAATTATCATTAATTTTTATAAATATTCTTCTTGTTCACTTCTTTTCTTTATTTTTATTGCTGGTACGCCGTAGTAAAGTGAATTAGGCAAACAATTATTACATACAAATGATTGTCCACCTATAACAGTATTTTTACCTATGGTTATGTTGTGTTTTATAGTAGATCCTATTCCAAGAAAACTTGATTCACCTATTTTTACATTTCCCCCTGTAGCAACTTTTGGACCAGTACTAGAAAAATCAAAAAAAACATTGTCATGATCAATACACGTGCCAGTATTAATATATACATGATTACCTATAATGGAATCTGTACAAATTATTGATCCAGCAAGGATTACATTACCAAAACCAATTTTGGTATTTTTGGAAATAATAGCAGTAGGATGAATAATATTTGCCCATCTGAATTTCTTATTTAATTTGTTGACTTTTTTTACAATTTGCTTCCTAACAAAATTTGATCCTATAGCTACTACTCCAAGTAAATTGTTTGGTTTATGCTTTTTAGTTATTTTTTTTAAATCTTCTATTGGGCCTAAATATTTTATTTTTTTTGAAGCACTGAAAGTGTTTTTTTCAGATATAAAACCAATAGCTTTATAATTTTTCATTGACTTTATACAATCTAAAACTACCTTTAGTTGCACACCAAAACCAAAAATAATAATTTTTTTCATAGGATCAGTTAAATTTTTTTACAATCAATCACAAAACCTGAAGCAATAAAAAAACCTCTCCAGTCACTTGGTTTTTCCATTTTATATGATTGTTTTCTAAAATTGATTTTATCAATATTTTCAAATATTGGTGGAATAGCATGATAATGGTAAAAATAAATGCCATTAAGCTTCAAACCAACCTTATTCAATATTTCTTTTTCAATAGTAAGTGGATTATGAGTATTTGAAAAAACTTGATAATCATCTATGTTTTTAATCTTAAATTTTTTCCTATTTGAATAACCAGTAAATAACTTTAGGTATTTTTTTTTTATCATTGGTTTAAATTTATTGATTTCATATAGTTTTGAGTAAAATTTTATTGAATAATCATTTAATGTGGCAATATCAAAAAGTTGATTTCTTAAAGAAAAAATTAGATGACCATTCTTCTTTAACTTTCTTTTTTGGTTTTTTAAAGTTTGAATAAATTTTTTGGAATAATAAAAAGTGCCCATGCCTAAAATACAATTAACCGAATTATCCTTTATATGTTTTGGATTTTCAAAATCTCCTGATTGTATTAAATTTTCATCTAAATTATTATTTTTTAGGTTAATTTTTGCCTCCTTGACCACATTTTTTGCTTTATCATATCCTTTGATATTAAACCGCAATTTTTTTATCGTTATTAACGGCATTCCATTTCCGCATCCAGCATCAATAATTTTTTTTGGTTTGTATTTTTTAATCAACGATAAAAAAATTTCTAATCTTTTCTGATTTGCTGGGTAAGATTCTTTAAAATTAACCTTTTTGTACATTCTTGAATATTGTCTAATACTACTATTTGAGTTAAAAAATTTGTGGGACAAAGTTTTTATTTTTAAGAAATCAATTTATGCTCTTTCAAAATATTATATATTTTGAAAGTTTGTTTATAGTTTCTTTTTATTAATTTTGATATTTTGGTTAAATCATTTTTTCCATCAGCGTATTGCAAAAAATTCGTTAAGTTTTTACTAAAAGAAAAGGGACTCAATGCTTCTTTGTCTTTAATGGTTAAACTTGGACGTAGATTTCTTTTACCCATTTGAGGTTCACATAAAACATTATTTTTAGGAATAATCTTATTAAGAAGTAATTCAATTGCTGTCTTGGCAACTTTATAGCCACCTCTTATTCCTCTCTCAGTAACTAAACTAAAATTATCTAATGATGTATGATATTCAGGATATTTTGCATACTTTGTTCTAAATATAGATGCTATCGGTAAATCTATTCCTGGAGAATTGTATTGTCTTTCATCAGAACCTCTTTCCAAGAAAGAATATTTTTTAAATCTAATTTTTAATTTTTTAAATGTCTCAATAATTGCTGTATCAGACGGTGTATTTTCATATTTTGAAAGCATGCAAGAATACTGTCTCTCATCTCCAATACAAGTCAAGTTATAGCCTCCAATAACATTCTGTTTGAGATACTCTAAATGTTTACTTAAATAAGTTATTGAACCAATTGTTTCAGGAATAAAAATAAATCTTAAAGTTTTTTTTAAATTTTTTATCTTATGAAAATGATTTATCAAGCAAAGTGAAACGATGGGGCCGGATAATTCATTATTTGCCAGCGATGGATGGCATACATATGTAGAAATTAATATCTCTTTTTTTGATCTACCGGGAATAATTAACTCACCATAAGTTAAACTTCCATTTTTTTTAAAATTTGATTTAATAACGACCTTAAATTTATCATTATTTTTATATTGTTTTTCAAAAAATAGTTTTTGTTTATGGTTAATACAAAAACCCCAATACTTCTTATAATATGAAGTAATATAAGGAATTGCTTTTGGTTGTTTGGGAAGAGAATAAATATTTCTAAATAATTTTTTTTTTGTTAAAATTTTATTAACTGGGATTGAGTAGCTAATTAGGTGTAAGTTATTTTTTTTAAAATCAATTATCTTTTTATTATGTTTGTCTATAACATAGGCATCGTGTATGTTCCACTCTTCAGGAATAGTCCAATCAAAAACCTTTGTGCCTGATGGTACTTCGTGAATTTTTAATTTTGGAAAATTTTTTTTTATAATTTTTAAAGTTTTTCTAACTCCGTTTCCCGTAATACTTCTACATATAGGAAAAAGTTCATCTTTTGCCAATTGATAGTATTTTTTGACAGACATTAATAGTTTTATAAATTATATAATACTTTGTTTAAATTTATTCTAACTTATCCCATGTTAGGGCTGTGCCTTTTTTTATTTTTTGATTTACCCTGAGTCCCAATAATTCATTATAATATTTTGGTGCCAATCCCTTTCCTGGACGAATTATACGAATTTTTTCTTTTGTAAGTTTTTCCCCTGAATCTACATCTTCAACAATATAAATAGATCTTCGAAATTTTATTCCGTCTTTTTCTGATTCTGTTGGTCCATACGAGATTTTTCCAAGAGATTGCCAAGTACGAATTGATTCCTTAACTAAAATTTTCATTTCTTCAGGTTCAATAGAAAAACTTGAATCAACTCCCCCATCCTGACGATTTAAAGTAAAATGCTTCTCTATAATTGTTGCTCCATGGGAAATTGCAGCGAGGGCTACTCCTATACCCATCGTATGGTCAGATAAACCAACCTCACAATTAAAATTTTTTCGTAGCTCAGGAATTGTTAAAATATTACTATTTTCGGGGGATGCTGGATATGCACTTGTACATTTTAAAAGTGCAAATTGATTGCATCCCCCAATTTTTAGTGTTTCTACAGCTTCCTTTATTTCCTTTTCAGTTGCTAGTCCAGTGGAAATTATTACCGGTTTGCCAGTTTGAGCAACTTTTTTAATTAGAGGTAAGTGGACGTTTTCAAATGATGCTATTTTGTAAGCAGGTACATTTAATTTTTCTAGGAAATCTACTGCAGTTTCATCAAAAGGACTACTAAAGCATAGCATACCAAGTTCGTTTGATTTTTTTATAATTTTTTTATGCCACTCCCATGGAGTGTACGCTTCTTTATAAAGATCATATAATTTTTTTCCCTTCCACAAACTTTTTGGGTCATCAACAATAAAGTCACTATTTTTAGAATTAATAGTGAGAGTATCCGGTGTGTAAGTTTGGAGTTTTAACATGTGTGCACCTGATTCAGCTGCTGCCTCTACAATTTTAATAGCCCTATCCAATGACCTATTGTGGTTACCGGACATTTCAGCAACTATGAATGGTTTGTGTTTTTTTGAAATTGTATGTTTACCAATAATCATTTTATCTATGTCGAACTAATTAAATTTTCTAACTGTCCAATGATTTTGTGTTTTATATTACCTTTGTCCTTCACGTAATAAATTGTTTCTTGAAGTTTGGTTATTTCTTTTTTTAATTTACTAGAATTATTAAATAGTAGAGATTGACTTTTTTCTAACAATTCTTCAAAATTATAACACATTAATCCTGATGGGGAATAATCAAAAGCTTCTGACATCATTTGTTTCATATTATGTGTATAGTCATAAAATAATACTGGAATTTTCTTCGATAAACACTCATCTGCTAATGATGTATGTTTTGCTATTACTAAATCAGCATTCGCACATAATTTATAAGAGTAAAAAGATTCTTTAAAATTGGTAGATATGATTAAATTTTCGCAATCATTAATTTTTTTTAAAATTTTTTTAAAATAAGTGTTATTGGTCCAGGTCCAATCTGTAATTTTGTATCTTATGACTATAAAAGTGTTATCTAAACGTTCGGAAAGTTTAATTATATCTTCTAAAAAACTTATTTGCGATGACCAGCTATTATATAGATTGGGATAAGATTCAAACCAATAATTTGGTGGTTGATAACCTAAAATGATTAATATTTTTTTTCCATTTGCTTTAGCTTTAGAAATTTCTTCAGGAATATTGCCTTCTTTATATAATGAGAGATAATCACTTCTATAAAATCCTACTGGTACTAGATTTTTTACATCGTTATATTTTGATTTTTTAATAAAGTTAGCCGCAAATTCACTCGTCACATAGTATGTATCAATAATTGGGTTAGCAAAGGAACTACAAAAAATATGTATAAAACGTTCTTGAGCAGCAACAGTTTTGACTTTATTTTTTTCGAAAGCTAATAATAATGTTTTAGGACATAAAACTTCGTAATCTATAATGGCTATTTTTAGTTTTTTAAATTTTTGAATAACTTCACAATATTTGACATAAACGCTATATTTTTGGATACATAACAACCATCCGAGAAATGTTGACCAGCTTCTTATCAAATATAAAGTTTTTATTGAAGCAAATAATGTTTTTAAAAAAGTCTTTACACCAGAAACTTTAATTTTTTTCAAACATATCCAGTGAAGTCTTTCTTCTGGTTTTAAAAAATTTTCGTAATCCAAATGTAAAATATTATATTTATTTAAATATGAATTTTTATCATCAGAATAATAGAGTGATTTTTCGAAAATTACATAATCTTTAGTCCCATATAAAATACCTTTGTGTGTTACTAGTGCTATGCTTTTATTTTCTAGTTTTTCAAAATTTTGTTCATTAAAAACTTTATTGTTATTTTTATTGCTATTTTTAATAGCAGAAAAAAATGAAAATATTTTTTTAAGTTTAATAATTCTAACTAAATAACTTAAGAGGTCTAAAGGAATAATTATTTTAAATATATTTTTGTCTACATCAGACATATAAAAACATCTAAAATTAAAACTTACATATATTATTTTTGTTGTAGGATATAAAGCTGACCAGACTCCAAGATTGCTTGATATACTTAATTGTCTAGGAAAAATAAAGTCTTGTATTAATAATCGAAGTTTTTTTGTATTATTTTCGTCTATTGAAAATAAATTAGAATACTTTTTTAAATTTGAGTCAGGTACCAATTTCTTATTTTTTTTATATGAAAATTCATTTGGATCATGAAATGCTATACCAAAACCAGCACTAGGTGAAATTTTTTCCTTTAATTCTAATGGCAGTGGATAAATATCTTTTTTTTTCAATTTATCTGCAATTTGAATTTTTTTAGTATTAGTTTCAGCATTGATACTAAGATAATAAACATTCAGTTTAAAATATTTAAGTATTCTCATTATTGGCATTTGCCAATTTGATATATATCCAAAAATTATGTGCATGATTTTTGGGAGAACATTTTAACCAGGCCTTACATTAAAATTATTTTTAACCAGATAATCTTTAATATCCTTGTAACCATACTTGGTATAATAAAATATACTTCCTGCACAAAATCCATCTATACCTAGAGAGTAGAGTTTGTTTATATCTTCTGGCTTACCGCATCCGCCATTTAGTAAAATAGGTACATTTATTTCATCACAAACATATTCGTAGAAAGATGTATCGTATCCTTTCATGTGGCCCTCATGATTGACAGATGTTAAAAGCAATTCTCCAGCACCCAAATTTACTAAATCTTTTATATATTGCTTTGGTTCAAGTTTGGTAGTGTCAAAACCAGCATGAGAAAATATTTGCCAGCCATTTTTTCCTATAATTTTATAATCGACTGAAGCTACAATACATTGACTACCAAAAACTTTTCCGGCTTTTTGAATAAATTCAATATCTTCAATACATTTTGAATTAATTACAACTTTCTCACAGCCGGATAATAAGCACCTTCGAATATCCTCATTTGATCGTATTCCTCCTCCGTAAGAAAAAGGCATAAGACAATTTTTAGATAAAATATTTAACAATTCTAAATTTATTTTTGTTGCATTTTTTGATGCATCAATATCAACAACAATTATTTCGTCTATATTTCGATGATTAAATACAGTTATAGTTTGTTCTAGATTTCCAAATGTTCGATGGTCCTTGAATTCCCTACTTTTAACAACTTGATAATTACTAACCAGTATTAATGGAATAACTCTTCTTTTTATATTTGTATTAGAATTATTCATATAATTTTTGTGTTAAAAAAAACTTTTAAGATAATGATGAAAACTGTTTTAAAATATTCAAACCTCTTGAAAAAGACTTTTCAGGATGAAATTGTGTTCCCATAATATTTTCAAATTCAAACACGGCTGTAAATTCTATGCCATGTTTACAAACTGCTACTGAGGTCGAATTTTCATTACTAACATAATAAGAATGCACAAAATAAAAGTCAGAGTTATTTGGAATGCTTTTTAGTAATTTGCTTGGTTTTGTAATTTTTAAAGAATTCCAACCAATATGGGGTACTCGAACTTTTAACTGATTGCTGCTTTTAAGTTTACTACATTCCCCTTTTGCTAATGATAATCCAGTTACATTTGATTGGCTTTCCTCACTTTTTTCAAAAAGTAATTGCATTCCTAGACAAATCCCTAATATAAAACAACCTTTTTCAGCAGAATTAATTATTTCATCTTTAAATCCTTTTTCTTTTAAATTATTAATCCCATAATCAAAAGAACCAATGCCCGGTAAAATCAAGTGACTAAAATTTTTTAATTCTTTATAATTTTCAACAACTTTATTTTCCACATTAATAGTATTAAAGGCTTTCGTAAGTGAAGAAATATTATTAATTCCATAATCAATTATAGCTACTTTATTTTTATACATTAAAACCGTCATACCAAATTTGGTTTGGAATCAAATTTTTATCATTGCTATAAGCAATATTATTGGAAGCGTCTTTTTTAAATAAAATAGGATTAGTAAAACGATCACGAGTTTTAAAAAAATGATCTTCCGTTATATTTAAAAATTTCAAAAATTCTTTAAAATATTTTACTGGAATTTTGCCATCGTATTCAATAATCAATTCTTCTGCTTGCTTTTTGTTCATTCTGCCTTGCCTAATTTCATAAGCAGCATGATCTGTAGCTCTGCCGTAACCATACTTGATAAATTTAAAATACTGATGCATTGACATGAAGCCACAGTCAATGTCCTCAAAATTTGTAAAAGTTCCTTCTGATCTATCAGGAGTTTTAAAACCAAAATTTTTTATTATTTCCAAATTCTTTTTAAATTCCCATTCAAAAAAAGATCCAAGATGTAAAGATTTAACACCGTTTAATTTTTCTTCTGATGGATAGGTATACGGAATTATATCTTTAGGTTTTATCGATTTATCATATTGCATCATATCAGAAATTCTATATCCATTATAACCCTGGTATTGATGTGTTTCATTTTCTGTCAATTCTGAGGAGTTTTCGTTTACTAACCTTTCCCAACGTCCTAAGCCAATAAGTCCAGGTGGTTCACCATAAAAATTTACAGGTATATTTAATTTGCCTGCCATTTGTATAGGCCAACAAAAAATACCTACATGGTTTGGCCATTCATGATCGCCCACTACATCAAAACCGATTCTTGCAAGTTTCTTATATGTAATCAGAGATTTTTTTAATTGAATAAGATCACATCCAAAAGTGTCAACCAAATTCTGAAGATTGGCTTTTCCAACTTCAGTTGGATATGAAGGTTCAAAACTAAGAAGTAGCGGTTTTAAACCCAAGATTTTAGTAATCAAGTAAGTTTGATATGTACTATCCTTTCCTCCACTTACAGCAATAGTGCAATCATAATTGTCGTTACTTCCCTTTTTTTTCCACTTCTCAATAAGATCGAAAAAGAAAAATTTTCTTTTATCCCAGTCAATTGATTTATAATATTCATTATATTTACAAGCCATACAAATACCTTTTTCATCAAAATGTAAGTCCGGCTTTGTGTTGGGTAACAGACAGTTTTTACATCTATAAAATAATTTTATCATGTTTTTTAGTAATTTTTTCTAAAGTAGTATTTTTTATTTAACTTCGCCTCAAAACCTAAAGATTTAAAAACTTTTATAGAAGGTAAATTTCTTAGTTTCACCTTACCAAATAATATAGTTCCTTTCTTTGGTTTATATCTTTTGATTGCCTGTGAGAGCATTTTTTTGCTAAGTCCTCTTCCTCTAAAATTCTTGCAAATTGAATAACTTATAGTAATAATTTTATTTTTTTTTCGAAACGTACCTGACCTACACTCGCATCAACTGTATTGAAAACATATAGTTTTACTTTTTTGTCTTTTATTTTTTTTTTAAACCAGATTTTATGGGAATCCCAAGTAATGAACCTTTTCCTATTTAAATTATTTTTACGCACTTCAGAGTCGTTTGCCCAGTCATAAAAAAGTCTTAAGTCTTTTAGTGTGGCTGTTCTGCAAAAAAGTTTTGATTTAGTTTTATTCATTGAAATCTTTTTTAATTGAAGATAGTTTTTTCAACAAAAAAGATATTCTTTTATCCTCTGAATTTATTTTTTTCATTAGTCGGCTAGCTTCTTTTGGTGCGTGTTTAAAAGCTAAACGAAGTATATTCATCCAGTTTATATTATTTTTTGATCTAACTTTTTCTACTTTATTTATAATTTCTAAATAATTATTTTTATTTTTTTTCATTTTTATTTACTATTTTTTTTATTCAATATTTTATAGTTTAATTCTGCACGTTTCCAATCATCCTTCGTATCAATATCGTAATATCTCCATTTTGGAATCATTATTACATCAGATCGTTTTGCAAAAATAATCTTCTTATGAAGCCAAGTTTTTTTATATCCCCAATAAAATTGGCCAGCATCACACATTATCTGTTTTAAATCTTGAGATCTCTTGTTAAAATTTTTTTTGAATAGCATTTTAATACCTTTCTTGTAGGAAAATGTGAATGACCTAAAAAAAGGAAAACGATAGGGTGTAGCGGAAAATACATAATTAAATTTTTTTGATCTAATTTTCTCAAAGCCTTTTTTCAAATCCGCAATTTTTAAAAAAGGATTGGATGCATATACACAACAAACATAATCAAACTCATAACCTTGTTTAATTAAAAATTTTACAGCATGTGAAATTACGGGAATGATAGAAACTCGATCATTTGATAAAAATCTAGATCTCATAAAAGGAACATCTACCCCATATTTTCTAGAAATTTTTGCAATTTTTTTGCTGTTCGTTGAAACTATGATTCTATTAAATATTTTACTCTTTTTAAGTTTTTTAATTGTATTAATTATTATAGGTTTTCCGTTAAATTTTTTGTAATTCTTTCCAGGTATCCTTTTGCTACCTTCTCTAGCAGGTATGATAGCTACTACATTTTTTTTCAACATTGACTAACCAATTAATCTTTTAACTTGAGCTATAACATATAATTGTTGCTTATCAGTCAAATCGTAAAATAAGGGTATTGATAAAGCACTATTATAATAATCAAAAGTATTTGGAAAATTATCTTTTTTATAATTTTTTTTTTGGAAATATGGATGTGCTATAACAGGTATATAGTGAACTTGGGTTATAATTTCTGCTCTTTTAAATTCATTCATTAAATTTGCCCTTGTCTTACCTAATTTTTGAAAATCAATTTTCAAAATATATAGGTGATTACTGCTAGGATCTCTCATATTTTTCTGTATTGGCTTACAGTTTTGTAAATTCTCAAAGGCCAAGTCATATTTTTTAGCAAGATCTTTTCTTCTCTTGATAAATTTATCAATTTTTTTTAATTGCGATAATCCTAATGCACACTGAATATCCGTGATTCTATAATTATAACCCAATTCTTGCATTTCGTAATACCAAGGATTATTTAAATCATTTGTAAATGCATTTTTTTTTAAAATAAAATTTTCCTTCTTTTTTTCAAGACCATGATTTCTTAAACGTATTAATTTATCGTATATCTTTTTATCGTTAGTAGTAATAACCCCCCCCTCTCCAGTAGCTATTGATTTTACGGGATGAAATGAAAAAACAGCCATATCTGAATACTTACAAGATCCAACTCTTGAGCCATCGGTATAGACTGCCCCAAAAGCATGTGCAGCATCTTCATAAATTATAGCGCCAACTTTATCTCCAATTTCTTTAATTTTTTTCATATTACAAGGAAGACCGCCAAAATGAACTGGCGCTATAGCATGTATCTTATTTTTTAAAATAACATTTTTGATATTATCGATCGATATATTAATCGTTGATTCATCAATATCTGCAAATATTGTTTCCCCTCCACAAAATAATGAAGAATTTGCTGTAGATGCAAATGTAATAGGAGAAGTTAATAATACTTTACCTTTATTCATTTTTGAAACGATCGAAGCTAAATGAAGTCCTGCTGTGCAACTTGTTACTGCCACCGAATATTTTGCTCCAACATATTTTGAAATTTCTTTTTCAAAAGAAGCAATTAAAGGCCCTTGGGTCAAATTATCACTTTTTAAAACTTTAATAACTGCATTTATATCTTCTTGGTCTATGTAATGTTTACCGTAAGGTATCATTTAAATTAGAATGTAAATACTTTGGTTTTAAACTAATAAGTCTTTATTTAGCTGAATGATTTCCTGAACAGTTAAGAAATGTGTATTATTATCTGATCTATATTCAAAATCTTTGGGAACAGGTTTACCAGTCTCATTAAGTTTATTCTTAGAATAATTAATATCTTCATCGTAAAATCGTATACTTGGCTTAATTACGTAATGATCTTTAAAATTTAATGTCAAATAAGACTCGTTTATTGAACACATTTTTTCATGTAGTTTCTCTCCTGGTCTTATACCGACAATTTTATGACTTAATTTTGGAGCCATTGCTTTTGCCAAATCTACTAATTTAATCGAAGGTATTTTTGGTACAAAAATCTCACCACCTTGCATTCTTTCAAAAGATTTTAAAACAAAATTAACAGCATGACTTAATACAATCCAAAATCTCGTCATTTTATCATCTGTTATTGGTAATTCTTTACTTCCTTGCTCTATAAGTTTTTTAAATATTGGAACAACTGAACCCCGGGATCCTGCAACATTTCCATATCTAACAACAGCAAACCTTGTAGGATGTTTGTCTCCCACTATATTATTTGCTGAAACAAAAATTTTATCCGAGGTCAATTTTGTTGCCCCATAAAGGTTTATTGGGTCTGAAGCTTTATCCGTTGAAAGTGAAATTACTTTTAAAACATTCTCACTTAAAGCTGCTTTCACTACATTTTCTGCTCCTCCTACGTTTGTTTTTACACATTCCATCGGGTTATACTCTGCAATATCTACCTGTTTTAGGGCGGCTGCATGCACAACATAATCTACACCCTGCATGGCCAATGTTAACCTATCTAAGTCACGAACATCTCCAATAAAATATCTCATAAAATTATATTTTTCTGTAGGAAATTTTTTGGCCATTATTGATTGTTTAAGTTCGTCACGAGAAAATATAATAATTTTTTTTGGTTTAAATTTTTTTATAACTAGCTCAACCAATAAATTACCAAAAGAACCAGTCCCACCTGTAACTAAAATACTTTTATTATTTAACATTAAATTGATTTTGTTTAATAAATACCCAGTAAACCCTTATCTCATCGTTCCTTCTTGAGTAGCATAATTTAGGGTTTCTAGTGTAGTTTCATTTATATCTTCTGGTCTTTTTCTGTCTTTATTTTGGTGTTTTGAATGTTGATCGTAGCCACCTGTCTTAAATAATTTAGCTTTGCTTAAGGTATTGCCAAAACTGTTGTTTAACTTCTCTAGCCACTTCATTGTTTCATTTTTAAGTTGCTTTTCACTCATCTTAGTTAAATTTATGCTGTAATCTTGTCTTTCAGTAATTTGTGTTAAGTAATGGTCAATATCTGTTATATAACTGTTTTCTATCGCATAATTCCACATTCCCGTTTCTGGCAAAGGTAATAAAAAACCTGTGCTAGGATAGACTTTTAATTTCTCAAGTTGTGTCATTGTTTCTTTGATCGTTTCTGGAGTTTCTTGTGGATATCCCATTACTAGACTAGTATTTGTTACCAATCCGGCTTCTCTACAGATATTTACCTGTTCCTTAAAATACTTTGATTTTACTTTTTTATTCATCGCTTTTAATATCTCATCGCTTCCGGACTCTAGAGAATATCCAGCAGATACGCAGCCAGCTTTTACAAATTTTCTTGCTAGATTCAATCTTTCTTTTCTAGGTATTACATTTCTTTTACTATCTTCATCCTTGCCCATAAGGTCAGCTCTAATAGCACAAGTCCAGTGTATTTTTAAATCTGCTTTGATGAGCTCATCAATAAATTTAGAAGCAGGACCGAGCTTATGAAATGACAACTCATCCCAAAAATTAAAAAAATTCGCGTTATATTTTTTCTGATTTTGATTTATTTCAGCTATTACATTCGTTGCTGATCTATGACGGTATGGATCGTGCCAAAATACATAATGGCAAAAAGTACATTTAAAAACACATCCTCTTGCTGTATTAATCGGCATGGGAACAGCTTCTTCAGGTTTATAAAACCAGGAGTGTGAAGCTCCAAATCTTTTTCCACTTTCCAGATAGGTTTGGATATCGAACAGATCCCAATCTGGAAAAGGGAAATCATCTATATTTTTAACAGCTTTTCTTTTTCCATTGTTTACAATGCGTTTGTTTTTTGCTCTATATATTATACCAGGAATTCCCAAACCTCTTATGGTTGAGGCGTACCCTTTGTTTGCATGTGGAATTTCTACACATGGTTCAACAATTTCACCAAAAGTTTTGTCTAACTTAATTGCATCAAACAGTTCTTTAATTGTGATTTCTGCTTCGCCATATACTACTATATCGACTTTTGTTGTTTGAAATAATACCTCTGGTATGCTTCCGCCCACCGAATTGCCTACGATTACAGTTGCTTCAGATTGATATTTTTTTATTATATTAATACACCACTTCATCCATCTGTAATGAGTGACAATACTACCCATGCAAATGACATCAAATTTGTTTTTTGCAAAGTATTTTTCTACATACTTATCATCATATCCACCTGCATCTATATCCAACAGATCAAACTTATAACCGTGTTTTTTAACATAAGTCATGACATACCCCAGGCCGACCGGCAAAAACAAATGACCGGCCTTACCGCCTCTTAGACTTGGATTTACAAAAAGTATTTTCATTCTATTAGTTTCAATAAAGCATTATATAATAATAACTATATCTAATTTTTTGTTTAACTACAAAATATTGTTTAGTATTTCTTTTGGGGAACCTTGTTTTGTGATTTTGCCTTTTTCAATAAAAAATATCTTATCACAGTTTTTAACCGTTGATAAACGATGCGTTACTACTATTAATGTTTTTTTCTTTTTTAAAAATTGAATTGATTCCATAATTTTTTTTTCTGTAGATTGATCTAATGAACTTGTAGCTTCATCTAATATTAAAATCTCAGGATCGCGATAAAGAGCCCTAGCAATCCCTATTCTTTGCTGTTGGCCACCTGAGAGCCTAATGCCTTTTTCTCCAACAATTGTCTCCAAACCATTCAAAAGTTCATTCAAAAAATTATTTAAACTTGCTTTTTCTACAGCTTTTTTTATTAAATCATCATCAATATCCTCATCACGCAAACCAAAAGCTATATTTTTCCTGATACTATCATCTGTCAAATACACCGATTGAGGAACATACCCAATTTTTTTATGCCATTCTGGTAAGTTTGTATTAACGTTTAAATCATCAACTTCTACTTTTCCTTCGTAGGGCTTTAAAAGCCCAATAAGTAAATTTATCAATGTGCTTTTGCCGCTGCCTGTTTCTCCAATAATACCTACAAAATCCCCCTTTCCAACATTCATTGATATCTTTGATAAAGAAAACTCTTTTCTTGTTGGATATGCAAAAGATAAATTTTTTAAATTAATTTCTCTTTGAAACTTTAAAGGCATGTTAAAGTTTTTTGGTTGATAATTTTTATCCGTGTGAGAATTGCCTTTTGCGTCAAACTCATGTAACAAAAGTTTAACCGATGGCTCCATATATTTTATCGTTTGAAAAGAACTTAATATTCTTGATACTGCAGGAATAATTCTAAAAGAAGCAACTGCAAATACACCCAGATATTGAATTATATCAACCATATCTCTTTTGGCTTCGATCATTGTAAATACCAGACCCGAAAAAATACAAACCAAAAGGACTTCAAATGAAAATTTGGGCAATCCTTGAATAAATTGAACAATTTGGTTGAGCCTAGTCTGCTTAAATAAGTTTTTTTCAACTTGATGAATAAGGTCTTGCTCTCTATCCAAAATTTTAACATCCTTGGCAGCTGCCATTCCTTGGAGCAAATGTTTATTTAATTCACCGCCAACTATATTTCTTTCTTTTCCAAAGAAGGATATTTTTCCTATTGTTGAAACGTAAATTATAAAAGTGACAAATCCTACTAAAAATAAAATAATTGCTGTTCCTAAAAAACTTACATAAAACAATACTGAAGCAATACCTAAAAAAACCATAATTTCGCTTAGAAAAATCATTTGTCCTTTGGTATAGCCTACAAATGAACCAATTATGGCTGAGAGATTTCTATAAAGATGAGCAGAATTGTTCTGTAAAAAAAATATATAGTCGCTTTTTAAATAATATTTAAAAAGTCTATTGGTCATTTCAAATTCAAGGCTTCGTAAAAAATTTGTTTGTTGCCAATGATTAAATACCAAGGCAAGATTTTTTGCTAAAAAAATTGCCAAAGTTATTAATAATCCAATATAAATTAAATTTTTTCCAGTTGGTGTTCCAAAAGCAAAAAACTTAGAAAAAAAGCTTGTATCAATATCACCCCTTAATAAAACAGAAATTAACGGAAGTATAATTCCTACACTTAAAATTTCTAAAATCATTGCAAGAAATATTAATGCAAATATAAATATTGCATATTTTTTTTGCTTGTAATTTAAAAGCTGCCATGTTTTTTTAAATACTGACATATTTATGAAATTTTAAATTGAAAATCGAAGTATTATCTTAGCCAATTTTTATTTTCTCTAAGAAATTTTTTTCCATAGCAAGCTTTAATTTCATTATGGACATTTCTCCAATAATCTGCATTCAGGTCCTTTATAGAGTTTAATAGCTTGTAATTTTTCGCAAATAAATTTTTAAAAGTTTTTTGTAATTCTTCATCTTCAAGAGTTAATTTTTTATTAGACTCAAAGTTTTCAGCTGCCTCCAATGCTAAATCTTTTATTTCTTCAGGAGTATTTTCAACAAGCTCAATACCTTTTTGTTCAAAAATTTTTGTATCAAAAGCATATGCTACACCATAAGAAAAAATTTCCGAAAGAGATAATTCTCTTTTTTCTTTTTTAAGAATATGATGTTTTGTCAAGAGTAAATATTTTTCATTATGTGTATGTGAAGCTGCAAATGGAACAGTAATCTGTACTTTGGGTTTTAAAAAAATACCAAGCAAACTCAAAAATCCAGATCCCGTTGAAATGCCAAATGAACATTTAGCTCCAAGATATATGTCCATGAAATCACTACGTAAATTTGAATTTGCATAATCAATTATTTTGGGATTTTTTGAATTAATAGATTTTTCTACAATAGGTCCCATTCTAAATACATAGTAACCTCTTTTTGTGAGCTCTTCTGCAGCCAGAACAAAGTTATCTATATTAAAGTTTCTGAAATCGTGATAAGACCAATCTCGAAATCGCGAAGGTATTTTTTTCAATTGATAAGCCCCATCCCTTACGGCAAGGCATACAAACTTATCTTCTTTTTTTAATCCAAACTCCTCTAACATTTGTTTTCCGTAAATTTTTTCATCTTTTGTGAATTCAAGTATTGGTTTATATTTTTCAAATAAATTATTTAGGTCTCGGTCTGATGCACCATAAAGGCCGG
>Ga0187833_10002339_pt1 | contig 20495 bp, 22 predicted proteins | sample ETNtaG_37_FD_167968 | JGI IMG/M metagenome (GOLD analysis project Ga0187833, IMG submission 167968) | Marine microbial and viral communities from oxygen minimum zone, Eastern Pacific Ocean - ETNP2014_SV_400_PacBio MetaG (Illumina Assembly) | ecosystem: Environmental > Aquatic > Marine > Hypoxic...
CTTCCGCCCTTTCGGCGTGGATCATCAGGTTGCCAAAACGATAGTCCCCGTGCACGACACCGCTTTCGTCATCCTCGGGGAGGTGCTCCGGCAGCCAATCGATGAGTCTATCCACAGCCGGGATATCGCGCTGCGACGAGGCGCGGTACTGCTTGGTCCAGCGGCCGAGCTGGCGCGCAAAATAGCTACCGGGCTTGCCAAAATCCGACAACCTTACCGTATTCGGATTTATCGAATGCAAAATGGCAAGGCAGCGGCTCATGTCATTGTAAACGGCACCACGCTCGGCCGGCGTCATATCTTCGGGCATCACCGTGTGATAGACGCGCCCGCGTTTGCGTTCCATGATATAGAAGGGCGTGCCAATTACGGCGTCTTCCTCGCACAACAGATACATCTCTGGCAGTGGCAGGCCGGTATCGGCGAGCGCCTTCTGCACCCGGTACTCACGCTCTACGGCATGGGCCGACGGCAGTAGTTTACCCGGTGGTTTTTTGCGCAGCACATAGTCGTCGTTTCCGAAGCTTAACACGAAGGTCGGATTGGATTGGCCGCCGTGAAACTGGCGCACGGTGAGCGGCTTGCCAGCGCCGTCTAGCCGGCCACGCAGATAGGAGGCTAACGCGTCCTCGTTGAATCGATGCGCATCGCGCACCGGTATCAGCCCTGCATCCTGTTCCGTTTTGCTCATCCCGCCGCCCTTCTCGCCGCCTCGTACCTTCGAGATACCAGATTGGTATCAGCAGTGGTAGGTAGCGAGTGAAACTAGATTCGAAGGAGCAATCATGACCATCGTCCGGCATGCCATCGACTTCCCACTTCTGTCCAAAACCGCCCGTGCCGCGCTGACAGGCTTGGATACCACTCTCCTGTCCGACGCCCTCAGCGGCAAGGCGACAGCAGCCGCCGCGCTCACGCCATTGTCCTCAAGGGGCCGTTTGGTGGGGCAGGCGCGCACCGCATTTTGTCCAGGATCGGTTTTGCCTGCGATCGGCACCATAACTCTGGCCCGACCGGGCGAGGTGCTGGTCATCGGTGGGGGCGGCGAGAGCTTCGCCAGCCTCGGGGGTATCATGGCCCGCGACGCCGTGCGTCAGCGACTGGCCGGCCTGGTCACAGACGGTCTGGTCCGCGATATCGGCGAACTGCGCGCCATGCCCTTTCCTATCTTTTGCCGCGGCGCCACGCCACACGGCGCCGGCACCGATCCGCGCGGCGTCATCGATGGCCCGGTCAATCTCGGCGGCCCGTTGGTCAATCCTGGCGACGTCGTCGTAGGCGACGACGATGGCATCGTCGTGATTCCCTTGGCTCAAGTCGACGAGGCGATCGCCAGGGCCAGCGCTAAACGCGACGCTGAAGCAAGCTGGATTGCAGACATTGAGGCCGGCAAAAGCTTAGCCGAGGTGCACGGTTTTGACGTGCCGAAGTCGGACTAAAGTTCCACGCCGAAGCTGTCGATCGCGGTCTGCCACATGCTCTCGCGCTCGCCATGGAAGACAAAATCCGATTCCGCTGGCAGCACTAGCCAGTCATCGCGGGCCAGTTCGCTGAAAAGCTGGCGCGGGCCCCAACCAGCATACCCAAGAACGAGTATCGCGCGCTCCGGACCCTGATCCGTGACCAGCGCCCTGAGTAACTCGAGATCGACGCTGTAGGCGAAGCCCGGCTTCACCCTGCCTGTGTCGTCGTTAACATAGTCATCCGAATGCAAAACGAAACCGCGGCCGGGCTCGACTGGGCCGCCCCAATGCAAGGCAATCGGCGTATTGCTACCTTCGACACCCAAAGCGAACTGGTCTGCCACCTTGCGCCCCGGTAATTCGCCTAGGGGCCTGTTTATAATCAGACCGAATGCTCCATGCTGGTCATGCTCACAAATAAAGATGACGGTCTGTCGGAAGCGAGGGTCGGGCATGGATGGCGCCGCTACTAGAAGTTTTCCGACAATCCATCCGTCTTCGGGCTTGGCCTGGCCGTTGCCATCAACGGGCAGCAAAAAGGCCAGAACCAGGATCATTGCTAGCCGGCGCATCCGGCATCTCCTCATGCCACGACAAGAGCCTCGCAGATAAACCCGCGAGCCCCTATGATCGCGCGCCTTGCCCCCCGAAAGCAACCGCGCACACGCGAAGGAAGGAACCCCTATATGGCCAATCAGGGCGGCGTAGCCGGTGAACAGCTGCGCTCACTTATTGAACGCGTCGAATACTTGGAGGAAGAACGCAAGGCGACTGCAGACGACATACGTGAGGTCTACGCGGAGGCTAAGGCCGCCGGCTTCGACGTCAAGGTCATGCGCCAGGTCGTGCGCCTGCGCAAGCTCGACAGTGCCGATCGTCAAGAGCAGGAGGCGCTGCTTGACCTATATCGCCACGCTCTCGGTATGGATGCTGGTTAGGGCCGGGAATTCTGGCACAAGGCTCGCTTCCCACTATGGAGATCAAGGCCTCAAAGGTCTAGGGCAACAATGCTTCATACCGCCAAGATCGTTGTGAACAGAGCCTTTTGGCTGCTCATTCCCTGTCGGGCGCTGTGGGCGGGTGCACGAGTTGGGCGATATTAAGGCGGCGCATTGTGCCGCATTGGAACAGCAGAAAGAGTTGGTGACGTGAGAAGCACGAAACGCGGGGCCGAACGGCTGGAGGCTGAGCTTGAGATCCTCGTCTGGCGACAGCGTTGCCATGACTGCCCAGTTTTGCCTCAGCCTCTACAGCGTGACGCCGACGTGATCGTGAAGTCGACGAAAGCGTTACGTGATTAGCGGTGTCGGTTAGCGCTGCCCCAACCGAATCGTTGGCCGCAGTCACCCACCAAAAATAGGTGTTCAGTCAACCAAAGAGCGCGCGATTCGGAACCCGTAGCTCGCAGTTCGCATCTCGGCAACGTGCGAGCCACGCACGGCGGATTTCAAAATTCGCGGCCCGCTGCTCCATCCGCCACCTCGCGGCACCCGTTTGTCGCAGGGAGCGCTAGTCCGCGCTCGTCCGTTAGCTGAACTTCCCGCGTGACTGGGGTAATAGCAATCTGCCACCCATTCCCACAGGCTGCCAATCATGTCGTGGAGCCCAAACGCATTGGGAGTAAAAGACGCGACGGGTGCAGCGCCCGCCACACCGTCATCGCATGCGACGCCAATCCATTCGGGAAATGCGGACACGGCGCTCTTGTTTGCTCCGTTGGCATATTGGCATTGTTTAGCGTGTGACGGGTCATCTCCCCAGGGGCACAATGCGGTGGACCCCACCCTAGCCGCATACTCCCACTCCGCTTCGCTTGGCAGCCGATAGGGGAAACTGGTTTTTTCTGAAAGCCACGCAGCATAGTCGCGAGCATCCGTCCAAACTCACGCAAGTAACAGGCGCTCCAGCTGCCAGCCGCACGCTCTCGGAGCGCCAGTCCGCAGTGTCATCCCATTGCCACTGCCCGCCATCATTGATGGCGCATCCTGGATCAGTATTGCGTCCTGTCGCTGTAACGAACGCGTCATATTGCTTGAGAGTGATCTCGGAACGCGAAAATCCTAAACGCGCCGAAAGTTTCACCGGCCGCCGCGGGGTCTCGTCAATGAATCAATCCTTATCTCCGGGCGTTTCGGTGAGCACCGTTTGAATTTCTTCGGTGGAAGATCCCATCAGGAAGGCTCCTGCGGGAATGGCGAGCATTACGGGGCAGATATCACAGTCTCGGAACGTCTATCGGTTCCAAGTTGGAGGCGTTCGTAGAACTAACGGCTGCACCGGCACGGGAACCGTGGCCACCTGATACGCCGTACTAATAACCATTGGAATAAATGCCACACTTACAATGCTAATGCGCCGCACGGTATTGCCCAACCGTGGGGTTTGCGTATCAGAAATTTTCATCAATTTGGCCCCCGACTGCTGCAACGTCTGAGCCAGTTGCCTTACTCGCGGTGCGGTTTCTGCCTGACAGACTCGTTCTCGGGTTGTTTGAAGGGTGTCCAGGATGGCCTAGCGGACGTGTTGGTGACGTGCCGTGGCCTACGGGGAATTAACTTTGTGATCACGGTAGGGGATTTACAGGCTTGACCGCGAGCGCCGCAAGGCAAGCCCCGAACACTCAGCAACGCTTCCCTAGCGCCAAGCTCGCGCTTTTTGCCTCTATCAATGGTAGCAATCTTGGTTCGACTGCAGACGGTATCTGCATCGGTTTTGCTGAGCGTATGAAAGACCTCTGAGATTAACGCTTGGCGGTCGTCGTCAATCAGGGTGACAGGAGAGAAGTCGAGGAGTATAGCAACATTGAGTCGACTGGCGACGATCGACACAAGGGAGGCGGAGCCAGAGCCAGGGCTCATTTGATGTATCGTCGTCACCTATAACCAAAAATTGTCCTCATTTAAGGACAACAAACATCTCCCATAACCCAGCGAGAAAGCAATTGGTCGGAGCGAGTGGATTTGAACCACCGACCCCTTGTCCCCCAGACAAGTGCGCTAACCAGGCTGCGCCACGCTCCGACCGGTCAGCGGAACATACTGATACCGGATGACGCGCGCAAGCTGCGTGCTAAGTTCGCATCATAGAGCCTTGCGTAGGCGACGGCAGATGTCCTCGAGCTCGGTAAGCACGGCTTCCAGGCTGTCGTTCTCAGCGGCCGGTGCTGGTCTCGGCGCATCGTCCTGGGACTCAAAATGTGCGAACTGCTCGGCCGTGCCGTTGGCGCGTTCCTGTAATATCTTGACACCGCCTTCGCGCAATAGCTTCTGGACTCCCTTGATAGTGTAGCCGTCGTCGTAAAGCAGTTCGCGCACGCCGCGCAGCAGGATGACATCCCCGGGCCGGTAATAGCGTCGGCCGCCACCCCGTTTCATCGGCCGGATCTGCGAGAACTTGGTCTCCCAGAAGCGCAGCACATGCTGCGGCACGTCGAGAATATCGCTGACCTCGCTAATGGTGCGAAAGGCCTTGGCCGACTTCCGGGTGCGGCCTGCGCGCGCGCTTTCGGTGGCCACGCCGGCACTGTCAGCGCTCATGCATTGTCCCGCCATGTTGGTCATTGTTGATATGGTCCTTGAGTAGGTGCGACGGGCGAAAAATGACCACCCGGCGTGACGAGATCGGCACTTCCTGACCGGTTTTCGGATTGCGACCCACCCGTTGCGCCTTCGCGCGCACCATGAAACTGCCGAACGTTGAGATCTTCACTGAATCCCCTCCCGCTAGGCACTCAGCCATTTTATCTAGCACGGTGGCGACAAGTTTAGCCGACTCATCGCGCGACAAGCCGACTTCCTCATAAACCGCCTCGCTAAGATGGGCCCGTGTTACGGTCGCCATCTCAATTTTCCTCCCAGTTAAAGTATGAGATTAGCGCAAGCTAGAAAAACCGTCAATATCAATGAGATGCAAAAGATCACTCAAGTAAAAATAAGGGCTAAAAGTGGCAGAAGCCCGGGCTTTTCGGTAATCCGCCGTCAGAATGCAGCAGCAGCCTTATCGACCTGTTGCTTGCCGTGCAGGCGGCCCAGCTGCTCCGTCATACGAACGTTGACGTCACCGGCAACCATATCGATGGCAACCTCGATGGCGGTGGCGAATCCGAGAGAATCGGTGCCGCCATGGCTTTTCACCACGGTGCCATTGACGCCGAGGAACATGGCGCCATTGTGGCGTCGCGGATCTACCTTCTCGCGCAGGGTATGAAAGGCACTGCGCGCCAGCAGATAACCGAGCCGGCCGCGCCAGGAGTTGCGCAGAGCCCGCTTGAGGAAGTCGCCATAAAGCCGGCTCACGCCCTCGGCGGTCTTGAGTGCGACATTGCCGGTGAAACCGTCTGTGACGATGACATCTGTCGTGCCCTTTGCAAGATCGTCGCCCTCAACGAAGCCGTGATAGACGTAGGGAGGATTCTCCGCCTCGCGTAGCCGGCCCGCAGCCTGACGCAGTTCGTCATGGCCCTTGAGTTCTTCGTAGCCGACATTGAGCAAACCGATGGTGGGATCGACCCGCCCAAGCACGGTGTGCGCGAAGACAGCCCCCATCACGGCAAAATCAACCAGGTTGTCAGCATCGCATTCGATATTTGCGCCGAGATCGAGGAACACGCTCTCGCCACGTCGGGTAGGAAAGACTCCGGCAATGGCAGGCCGGTCGATCTCGGGCAGCATACGCAGCGATAGGCGCGCCATGGCCATTAGGGCGCCGGTATTGCCGGCCGATATCAAGGCATCGGCTTCTCCCGCACCGACGGCGTCGATAGCCAGGCGCATGCTCGACCTGCGTCCGCGCCGCAAGGCCACGGACGGTTTGTCCTCGGCGCCAATGACATCGTCGGTATGCACAATGCGGACACGTTTTCCGAGCACGCGGCGATACCGCTTGGCAAGTGGCCGCAGGGCCGTCTCATCGCCAAATAGGACGAAGTCGACGTTCGGCCGCCGCGTGGCCGCCAAGCGTACACCACGAACCACCATGCGGGGCGCCTCGTCGCCCCCCATCGCGTCGACTGCTATCGTGATCCTTGCCGCCGCCATGGCACCGGCTCCGATCGTTGTGGGGTTAAACCAATCCGGTAATCAGGGCCAAAGCCTACACCGGATCGGTGGGCTCTACCAATTCGCGCTCCCCGTAATGCCCGCACGCCTTGCAAACGTGGTGCGGCAGCTTAAGTTCGCCGCAATTAGGGCACTCGCCGGACTGGGTCCTGGTGAGGGAATCATGGGCTCGGCGCATGTCGCGCTTGGAGCGGGTAACCTTTTTTTTCGGTACGGCCATCGGCTACAGCCTCCAACGATCCTGCAAAGCGCAGCTTACTAAAGCATGTCTTGGTGAATTGGAACCTGTTTGATAGGCCAAGGAGGTTTTTGGGATAGGAGCGGCGGGCCGAGCGATGTAGGACATCGGCCCAGCATGCGCGAGGCATTCGAAAGGCAGGCCTACCACAAGCCGGCCTTAGCCGTGACGTGGCGTGGTTGAGGCCGGTCAAACCGACTCCCAATCACCAAGACTTGTTATAAGATGAATGCGGAGCGGGAGTATCCTCAATCCTTAGCATCGCGTAATTGGGCTAGGGGGGAAAACGGTGATTCCGACGTCGCAGCTTCTTCATATTGCTGCAAATCGAGAGCGGCGCCTGGGCTGCGCGGATAGGGATCGATAGCAAGCGCCAGGTGTTGGGCGAGCAGTTCGCCGATATCGATGCTGTCATCGGCCAGAGGCTCAGGCGGATCGGTATCATCAAGCGTAAATGCGATCTCACGTGCTATTTGGCCGCTATCCGCATTGAGCGCGAACTCGACCTCCACCCCTGTTTCGCTCAGCGTCGCTGCAACAGGCTCTAGCGTCGCGATACAGCGCTGAACCACGGCGGCGTCGAGGTCGATGCGAACCCGGACGGCCTCGCCCGAACCGTCGCGCGCCGTCGTACGCCTCACGGCGAGGCGGCCCGTCAACGACTCCAAAGTGTGCAAATCGAAACGCCTAGCTAAAGCCGTCCGCTCATCGGCATCGGCGACGACCTCGAACAGCATCGGCTCGTTGCCGATATCGGTAACGGCGAGTGGTCTGGAAAGCTCGGTCATGACGTCAGTACCTTCGGAAAACAGATTTTACTGCTGGCCAGCGCCGCCACGGTCTGGCCGGCCAGCGATGCCTCGACCCGCACCACGTAGTCGGCGATGTGCCTGGCGGCGGCCAAACCGTCCGCAGGTTTCACGTTGCGTGCCAACGCCTCGGCCAACGCCTCCCCATCGCCCATCTCAAGGGCGGTATCATAGGTCTTGAACCGCCCGAAATACGCGCGTGCCATGACCTTGACCCGGCGCCCGACCCCGAGGTCTCCGGCCCCCATTTCGCGTAAATTACGATCCATGTCATCAAACGTGATATCCAGCAGCGCCTGCGCAAGGGCCTCGTCCTCGCCACGCAGACGCCGCAACAGCAGGCTCAAATGCAGTATGATCATGTCGAATCGGCCGTCGACACTATCCGGCACCCCAAGTTTGGCATAGAATTCCGACCGGCGCGACTGGGCCACGAGCGCGCCATAAAGTGCGTCCACCTTGCCCGATAGCGCCCGATCGCGCCGCCAAAGCGCCGCCAGCCTGCCCAGCAGTCCCGTCATTGTCGTGCCGTTCGCCCGGAAATGTTGACTTCGTCGGCGGCGCGGTGAGACAGTCGCGCCGCTCGCCGAGGCCATAGCATGAACGCCACCACGCACAAACCCCGCATTCGTCCCTGCCTGTCGCCGTTGCTCGCCCTGGCTGCCCTGACGCTTGTTGCCTGCGAACCGCGCTTGGACACGCACGGCTTCATGCCGAACTCGGAGCTGGTATCGCAGATACAAACCGGCGACCAAGACAAGTTCGAGGTGGCGGAGGTACTGGGCTCACCCTCGACCATGGCGACCTTTGACGACGACATCTGGTACTACATCACCCAGCAAAGCCGCATATTTGCCTTCTTCAAGCCCGAAATCGTAGATCAGCAAGTGCTGGTGGTGCGTTTCGACGAGGCGAATGTGGTGAGCGAGATCAACCGCTATACCATCGAGGATGGCCTGATCGTTGATCCCGTGACGCGCGAGACGCCCACGGCGGGCAAAGAGCTGTCGATCCTGCAACAGCTCTTTGGCAATATCGGCCGCTTCGCGAAGTAACGGCGCCTCATATCAAGGCTCTCAGCCTTCGTCGGGCAGTCTTTTTTAAAATCATTCTGGATGTTGCGCAGTTCCTTGATCAAGGCCTGCAAGTCGGAGCTGTCGATTATATCCCTATTGTCAGGGATGCTGTTCGAAACTTGGTGACGGGCTGTCTGATCGCGCCTGCACGAGGGTTCGGCAGGCTCGACAGAAGCTACTGACTTTCCGCGCGATTTCGGTGATGCGCCACCTATCCACACAGCGCAGCTGCGAGGTATATGGCAAGCGAACAAGACACAACTTCTCTCGCGATACCGACCAATAGGCTGTGTGGAACCGGGTAACCCAGCGTCCGACTGGTTGCGACTGAAATAGTCCATATAGCGCACAAGGCCGTTAAAAGCAGCCATGATGGAGGATAGAAGCGGCTGCACTCCCGTCTCCGGAGCGCAGAAAGAGAGGACTGACGTCCAGGGTTTCGCCACGTTTATTCGCTATAGGCGACGAGAAATGGTCTAGAAAGAGATTCCCAACATCGACGAGCACCCGCTATGACCGACATACCAAGCGTCTTGACCGAGTATATGGAAGGCTTGCGCACGCATGATATTGCGCGGATCGGCGCGAGCTTGTCCAATGAGGTCAAGTTCGTGACCCCAGTGCGCAGCATGGGCAAAGCGCAGACCCTTGGCTTTCTCAGCGCGCTCTATGCCGGTTTTCCCGACTGGCATTACGACAAGGATCCGCCGGAAACGCCGGAGCCTGGCGTCTGGCAGGTGAAATGGCGCCAGGGGGGCAGACACACCGCCGCGCTCGTACTACCGGGTTTCCCCGCGGTGCCCGCGACCGGGCGCGAGGTGACCATTCCCGAGCACTACTTTTACTACGGGGTCGAGGACAACATGATGATTGAGATTCGCCCGGATCCTGTGCCGGGAGGCGCACCGCGCGGTATTTTCGAGCAGATCGGCGTCACTCTACCGCCACTCTAATATTTATCGCGAGGCCTGGAGAGCCGATCCGCCATGCCCCATGCCACCACAGCGTTCGAAAAGGTCTTTGTCATTCTCGACAATGACTGCCAACTCTGATCGGCGGTGGCCGCGCATCATGACTGATACGATCGGCAAAGGCGCGGGCCAAGCGTATGTCGTCACTACACTCGATACCAAGAAGCCGGAAGCAGTTTACGTTCGCGACCTGATCGAAGCCGCAGGAATTGCCACGACGCTCGTCGATGTCGGGACCCGTAGCGACGACGCCAGCGCAGATATTAGCGCGGCCGAGGTCGCCCGCCATCACCCTGAGGGACCGCTAGCCGTGTTTTCCGACGACCGCGGCGATGCCATCATAGCCATGGCGGTGGCACTGCGGCACTTGATAGGCTCGCGTGACAATGTTGGCGGCATCATCGGCCTCGGTGGCTCGGGTGGCACCAGTATCATCGCGCCGGCGATGCAGGCCTTGCCGGTCGGGGTACCGAAAGTCATGGTCTCAACCCTGGCCTCGAGCGATGTTTCGGCTTATGTCGGGTCATCGGATCTTTTCATGCATCATCCGGTGACTGATCTCGCCGGGCTAAACCGAGTCTCGCGGCGCGTCCTGGCCAACGCAGCTCATGCCATAGCCGGTATGATGACGCACACGACGCCCACTATCGTGGACAGCAAGCCGGCGCTCGGCCTGACCATGTTCGGAGTCACAACCACCTGCGTGAATGCGCTCACCGCGGCCCTGAAACACGACTACGACTGCTTGGTATTTCATGCCACTGGCACTGGCGGTCGCTGCCTGGAGCAATTAGTCGATGGCGGTGATCTGGTGGGCGTCGTCGATATCACGACGACCGAAGTTTGTGACTTTCTACTCGGCGGCGTACTCAGCGCCGGCGAGGACAGGCTCGGCGCTATTGCACGCAGCGGCGTGCCCTATGTCGGCTCCTGTGGCGCCCTAGACATGGTGAACTTCTTCGGTATGGATAGTGTTCCGGAACGCTATCGTGAGCGACGGCTTTATCGCCACAACGCGCAAGTGACGCTGATGCGGACTAATGCTGAGGAATGCGCGCATATCGGGCGTTGGATCGGTGAAAAACTGAACGCCTGCGACGGACCTGTGGAGTTTTTGCTACCGCTTAGGGGTCTCTCGGCGATTGATGTCGAGGGCGCCCCGTTCCACGACCCCGATGCCGATGCGGCGCTTTTCCAAGTCTTGTGTGATACTGTTATACAAACTGATAATCGACAACTCCACACCGTCGATGCTGCAATAAATGACCCGCTCTTTGTTGCCGCCACCCTTGAGGCCCTGCACCGCGTAATGGTGACCTGAGCCAATCGAGAAATTCGGTGATAGTTACTGTTTCATGATGCGCGGCCAATTCACCCGGAGGTACGATGACGCAAAGGCTACTCAGTGAGCAGGAGATTGCCGCATATCACGATCAGGGTTTTCTGGTAGTCGAATCCCTGGTGCCCGAGGCCGTGTTGGCTGATATTGAGTGCGAGGTCTCAGGGCTGCTCCAGAGCGCGCGTCAACTCAGCGCCAGCGATAGGGTCTTCGACCTCGAGGACAGCCATACGCCGGCCGCGCCCCGCGTGCGCCGCATCAAGCAACCACATCGCCATTGTGCTGCGGTGGATGCCCTAGTGCGCAGCGCGCTGATTGTTGACATCGTGACCCAGCTGCTCGGCCCGAACGTGCGTCTGCAGGGCGGCAAGCTTAACTTCAAGAGCGCGGTCTACGGCGCTCCTGTCGACTGGCACCAGGACTGGGCCTTCTACCCCCACACCAATGCGGACATTCTCACCCTTGGCGTCATGCTCGACGCCATGACGGAGGACAATGGCCCGCTCATGGCGTTGCCCGGGAGCCACAAAGGTTCGGCCTTCAACCACCACAACGGCGACGTCTTCTGCGGCGCCATGGATATGGCGGCCTCCGGCCTCGACGTCGCGGAGGCGGTGTCGGTGTTGGGCCCGCGCGGCTCGATAAGCCTGCACCACGTCAAGACCGTGCACGGCTCGGCGCTCAACCGCTCAGGGGGCGACCGCCGTCTTCTGCTCTTCGAGATGACGGCGGCGGACGCTTGGCCGCTGTTCGGCGCGCCGCTGCGCTACGAGGATATGGAGGACTTTCGCTCGCGCATCGTCGCCGGCGAACAGTCTCTAGAGGCGCGCCTCGAGCCCGTTCCCGCGCGCATTCCCCTGCCGCGCCCGACCGATGCCGGATCGATCTATGATGTGCAGAAAAACATGGCTAGGCGACAGTTCATTACCTACGAGAAAAGCATGGAGACAGTGGAGTAGCGTGATGCCTGGCCAGTAACGAAAAACGTGCGATTGGGGCTCTCATGACAGGCGGGTATAAACTCGCCTCGGTCTTGGGAATGATGTTCCTCGCCGAGCTAGGCTATAAAACTCATCTTACGACGTCCCTCTTTGCGAGTGATTGTGCCTCCACCCGTTCCAGGTTTCCATCGCAAGCTCGGCCAACCTGGTGCTGTCAACTAGGCTGCCTGTTTTGGTGCCAATCAAGGCCTTCGAAACTTAGAGTCTGAGCAACGTCAACTACTTAAAGATCAACGCGTAATGTCGAGCCTTCAAAGGCCCTCTCAGGGGTTCGGAAAGTAGTTGGTATGGCGAATCTCTCTCCGTGTCACGCTAGCGGGCCCCACCATCAAGCATATCCTCAGCGTCATGCCCATCATCGCCGTGCCACGGATGCTCTTGCGCAAAGCCCGAACTCATGCGGCCGTCTGGGCGAGATATTTCGCGGCGTAAGCGACGTAAACTTCCTTCCCGCGGGCGAAGAGGGATCGCTCCTGATCGGAGACGGGGCGGAATTTTTGCGCGGGGTGACCGGTCCAAATGTGGCCGGCCTTGACCACAGTTCCGGGTTCAACATAGGCGCGGGCACCGACGATGGCGCCACCCTCGACCACTACGCCATCAGCTATCTCGCAGCCCATGCCGATGACGCAGTCGTCGCCGACCGAGCATGCGCCCATGCGCACATTGTGGCCGATGGTGACGCCGCGCCCGACGTTGATTGAGCCGCTGCTGGGCTTGGTATGCAGGATGCTGTTGTCCTGGACACTGGTCTCCGGTCCGATGGCGATTGGGCCGCCGTCGGCGCGGCAAACGGCGGCGTACCAGATGCTGGAGCCGCCGCAGACCGCGACCCGCCCTGCGACCACAGCACCAGGCGCAACATAGGCTGTAGGGTCGATAGTGGGACTACCGCCGGTGAGCGCATAGAGTGGGCCGTCGCCCTCAGGCTTGAAGGGCCTCATGTCGAGCGGCGGCAGGGTGCAGGCGTAATGCTCGCCATCGTTCCGCCCGTTGATCACGGCGCCGCGCCAAGCGAAGAGGTCGTTCGCCTCGATATCGCCGACGGCGCGCGCGGGGTTGCCGGCATAGAGCTTGCCGCCGGTCAGGATCTTGCCGGGCGGCACCAGTGCGCCAGCCGCGATCACCGCTCCATCGCCGACCTCGGCGCCGTCCATGACCACGGCGCCGTCGGCGAGTACGCAGTCGTCGCCGATGGTGCAGGCGTGGGTCAAGGCAAAGCGGCCAACCAGTACACGTTTGCCAACATGGGTGGGCAGAAAGCCGTCGGCAATATGCGCGGTGGCACGGTCGAGATAACGCGTGTGTTCGCCGATGGTAATGGTGTGGCCGTCGGCACGGATGACGGCATATGGCGATAGCGCTACCCCCTTGCCCAGCGTGGCGCGGCCGACGACGACGGCGTGATCGGACAACAGCAGGTCGTTGGCGAGCGTCGGCTTGTGCTCGAGATAGTGTTGGACGAGTGCGGTCATGATGTCTGCCTCTGTTCGTCTAAAGCCGCCTCTGCCAGCGCATGCAGCGTGCGCCGTGCGCCGTCAGGGTCGGTAACCGGGGCGGAAAAGTCGAGTCGCGCGACACAGCCACCGGCCCTCAGGTCCAGGCCCAGCGCATCGATGCCCGTCATGGTCCAGCCCTGCCCCTCTAAGCCCAGCAAATATGTTGCGTAGAGGGCGAGGGTGTTGGCACGATTGGCGTTCATGTGGGAGACAATCTCGGGCTCGGCCGCGGCCAGTTCGGGGGCTTCGCAGGCCAGCGCATCGCCCTCGACCCAGTCGATAACGCCGAAGCCGTCCACCAGATGGGCGCGCGTGACGGTCACCCGGTAGAAATTGAAATCGCCGAATTCGGCATAACCGGCGGCGGATGGATGGCGTGCCAGGTAACGTGTCCGCTCCGCGTCGCCCCCGCAGAGTTCGGCACGGCCGAGCAGCGTCACGCGCGCGCCGGTCAACGGGTCTTCCAGTCCGACCGTGTCCTCAAACAGCAATGACACACGACTGTCCGCCTTGATGTTGCGGGTATGCTCGGCAAGGTCGGATAGCAGAAGCAAAGGTGCACCGGCGTGGTCGCTGGCGCTCAGTACCAACGAGGCATAGGGCGCACCGTCAGTTAATGTCGCCAGCCTGCCGCGGTCCTGCGTCCGCACCAGTCGCCGTGCGCGTTCCTGCGGTGCAATTTCCGTCTCCGGCTCCGTCATAACAAAAACCTATACCAAATCTTGCAGTCAGACGCTGGAATCGCAATGCGGCGATAACCATATGGTGCCGCGTGGCAACCCCGTCGCGAGAGAGAGGAGATGGCGTGACATCCCGAATCGCAGTTGTCGACGACGACCAGAACATCCTGACCTCGGTCGGTATCGCTCTTGAGGCAGAGGGCTATGCCATCAGCACCTATACGGACGGGGAGCAGGCTCTGAAAGGTCTGGTGGACGAGCCGGCGGACCTGGCGGTGCTTGATATCAAGATGCCGCGCATGGACGGCCTGGAGATGCTCACCCGGTTGCGTCGCGAGTCACGCATACCGGTGATCTTCCTCACTTCCAAGGACGACGAGGTTGACGAGTTGGTTGGCCTCGAGGTGGGCGCCGACGACTACATTACCAAACCTTTCTCGATGCGCCTGCTGATCCAACGCATACGGACGCTGCTGCGGCGCGTGGAGCTAGTTCGCGGCGAGGATGAGAGTGATACGGACCTTGAGCAGACGGTGCTCAGCCGCGGCGAACTGATGCTCGATGCAGCCCGCCACCTCTGCACATGGAAGGGCGAAAGCGTGGCGCTGACGGTCACCGAGTTCCTCATCCTGCAGGCGCTGGCGACGCGGCTCGGGCACGTTAAGAACCGCGACCAGTTGATGGACGTGGCGTATGGTGACAATGTTTATGTCTCTGACCGCACTATCGACAGTCACATCAAGCGGATGCGCAAGAAGTTCCGTAACATCGACACGAATTTTGGCCACATCGAGACGCTGTATGGCGTCGGTTACCGATACAGCGAAGACTGAGCCCCGCGGGGGGGGGCACGTCGAGCCGAGGCTGGGGCCTGCTCTAGCGGCAGCGAAAGGCGATACGCGCCCGCGCCGGCGCCGCTTCTCTGCACTGACGCAGCGCATTCTGGCTGTCAATCTACTGGGGCTCGGTATTGTCGTCGGCGGCTTCGTTTACCTTGATCAATATCAGCGCGCCCTCATCGAAGGGCGCCTAGACGCCCTGACGACGCAAGGCCTGATCATCGCCGCCACACTTGGCGAGTCCGTGCCTCACGATCCCACCGAACCCCAGCGCATCGATCCGGAGCGCGCCCGCGAGCTGGTGCAGGCCCTGGTCAAGCCGCTACAAAGCCGCGCTCGCGTATTCCAGAATGATGGCGAGCTAGTGGTGGATAGCCGCGGGCTGGTGCTGCCGCAATCCCGTATCGAGATGCGGGAACTGCCGCCGCCGGAGCAGCCCGGCTTCCTCGACCCGCTACTCGACAGGCTTTACGGCATAATGGACAGGATCTTGATCGGCGACTTGCCGCGTTATACGGAGAGCAGTTATCAGCGGGCGGAACAGCACGCGGAAGTGGTGCGTGCCCTACGTGGCCAGATTGACGCCCAGCCTCGGCTTGATGCGCAAGGTACCATGATCCTCAACGTCGCTGTGCCGGTCAGCCGCTTCAAGGCAGTGCAGGGTGCCCTGCTGCTGACCGCGGACACTGAGGACATCGCTGCCCGCGTGCGGGAAACTCGCGGCGATGTGTTCGGCCTCGGGCTCATGGCACTCGCCATCACCGTGCTACTGTCGCTCTATCTCGCCAGTACTATCTCACGACCTATTCACCAGCTTGCGCTGGGTGCGGCGCGAGTGACAAGTCGACGCGGTGGGGCGAACGAAATCCCCGATCTCGTCGCACGCGACGACGAGATCGGGGATCTCAGTCATGCCCTGCGCACCATGACACGTGAGTTGCATGAGCGCATCGACGCGATCGAAGTGTTCGCTGCTGATGTCGCGCACGAGCTAAAGAATCCACTGTCAAGCCTGCGCAGCGCGCTCGAGACGCTGGACCGCGTGGGCGAAGGCGAGGCACGCGAACGTCTGTTGCAGATCCTTGTCGAGGATATCGGTCGCATGGACAGGCTGATCACTGACATCTCGGCCGCCTCGCGCCTCGATGCGGAGCTCAACCGCGCTGTCATGGAGCCGGTGGATATTGCTGCCCTGGTCAACGCGCTCGTCTCGCTGCGCGATGGCATGAACGACGCCAAAAACCTCTCAATCATCTACGCCGCCGACATACCCGGCCCCGCCATGGTCCGCGGCGTCGGCGACCGCCTCGGCCAGGTCTTCCGCAACCTGATCGACAACGCCGTGACCTTCAGCCCCCAAGACGGCATCATCCGCGTGCAGCTGTCGCGGCGCGGCCCCGTCTTCACCATCAGCGTTGACGACGACGGCCCCGGCCTGCCGCCGGGTAAGGCGGCGGCGATATTCGACCGCTTTTATTCTGAGCGCCCGGTCGGCGAAAAATTCGGCACCCACTCGGGACTGGGCTTAAGCATCTCGAAGCAGATCATCGAAGCTCATGGCGGCAAAATTCTGGCCAGCAACCGCGTCGAAGGCGGTGCCCACTTCGAGATTTCGCTACCGAGCTGACCGGGCCAGGTGCCCAGAACGAGCGTGCCTCACCCAGTTCGCAGCCGGCTGCTTAGTGCAGACTGAGCGGCTCCAGGTCATTCTGGATAGCAGCGCCTATGGCCTCTTCACGGCTGGGTAGCACCGCCAGCTGTCTGCCGTCGGCCCCATGCACCGCATAGGCCACCCCGCCCTCGACTGCAATGGGTTTAACGTAGGCCAGAACGGGCAGGCCCAAGCTGGCCAAAGCTTCGGTCGAGAACGCCAGCTCACCTGACTGTGGACTCATGACTCGCCTACGGCTTTCAACTCCGGCGTACTGGATACTTCGTCACCCGTATAGATGGGGATCGAGCGTGAGCGCGTGGCCGGCAGCGGCTGGTCGATATTGATGTGCAATAGGCCGTGCTCCAACTTCGCGACACTCACTTCCAAGCCGTCGGCGAGGACGAAATTGCGCTGGAACTGGCGTGCGGCAATGCCGCGATGCAGGACGCGGCGCGTCTCAGACTCGTTCTTCGCGTCCTGCCGACCCTGTACCAGTAGCTGATTGCCTTCGACACTGACGGAAAGATCATCGTCGGTGAAACCGGCGACAGCCAGGGTGATGCGCAGGCGATGCTCGGCAGTTTGCTCAATATTGTAGGGCGGATAGCCATCCGGAGCCGTCTTGGAGACTCGCTCAAGGAGCTGTTCGAAAGGCTCAAAGCCAAGCAAAAGAGGGCTATTGAAGACAGACATGCGGGACATGGCACTCCTCCTCGTTGAGCGAGATGTGTCCGTTTACCAAACGCCGCGCGGGTCCCGCCAAATTGCAGCGACCCAGCGACCGGCGGCCCGTGATCCAGCACCGCTAAGTATGATGTTGGAATTATCGCCCCTGCCATCAAGGTCCGGCAGCGGCGATGATAGATTTTGTCGATTCGGGATTGGGCATGCGCGGGTCGCGTCCGCGAGTGCCTTTTTTAGCTCTTTGCCTCTTTGACCAACGATGCGGGCTCGCCCTTCCGCCTGACCGTGCTCGATCCTTCCGGTCGAACACGAGCAAAGGCGCCTAGCCGGGACCCGGCGGCTCACTCCGGAGCAGAACGCTGCCATCGGCACCTCGTGCCCGAAGGCGCGACTGACACACAGCCCATTCTGGGGCCTGACGGATGGCCCAAGGAGTCATCAGCGCTTTCTTGGGCCGCAACCGCGAGCACCCGAAGGGTACCCACGGTCCCATGCAACGGATTGACCGCAGTTGCGGGAATTCGGCCCATCCCCGACACGTGCACACGCCGATAGCGGTAAAGGTGCTCTCCATCGCTCCGGGCCTCGCCCGAGGTGGAAGCCAACGGCCTATCGGTCCCCGAAAAGCCTATCCACGATACAAGCCTGGACCCACCAAAAGCGGCCCTTGCGAGCCACGCCGCTCCCCAGTTTTGAGCCCCGGTGACGGAGTTAGGCGGATCAACGTATGAGACCAAGCTGCGAACAGCTGGCGCCAGGGTTAACAGTGCAAATCGGTTATCCCCGATATTCCCGTTTTACACCGTTGGAAAATTTGCCCGCGGTGGAAAACATCAATGCCCAGCTGCCATCCCTTCTCGGCGACGGTCCGCGCCTCCGCGCATTTGCACAAAGGTATCGGCATTCCAAGTCAGATGGATGGCATGTAGGCCACTGTTCATATCACGGACAGCGACCTCATGTCCGCGCTGGGCCAGGCCACCAGCAAGTGCCTCGACAACGGTGCCGCGCTCGAGATCAGTTGTGCCGTTGCGGTTGCAGATATTCGGAGCGTCAACGGCTGTCTGAACATCCAGCCCCCAATCGATGACGCCGACCAACGTCTTGACCACATAACAAATGATCCGCGAGCCGCCCGGTGAGCCAACAACAAGCTCCAATTTCCCGTCAACGTCAAAGACCATGGTCGGTGCCATGGAACTGCGCGGACGCTTGCCAGGCTCCACCCGGTTTGCCACCAGCGCCCCGTCACGCTCCGGCACAAACGAGAAATCCGTAAGCTGGTTGTTGAGCAGAAATCCCCGAACCATAAGCGCTGAGCCGAAAGCGAACTCTATGCTGGTCGTCATGGAGACCGCATTGCCCGCGGCATCCACGACGCTCAAGTGACTGGTCGCCGGTAGTTCGGGTGATGGCGCGTCGATCCACCCTTGTTGCAGGCCAGGCGGTATGCCCGCGGCACCTACACCGGCACGCACGTCGTCTATCAAGGCCGCACGTTCGCGCAAATAAGCAGCATCCAGCAGCCCGGCAGGAACATCGACGAAATCCGGGTCCGCGATATAACGATCGCGGTCCGCATAGGCAAGCCGGCCGGCCTCGGCGATGAGATGCACCGCCTGCTCCGACCATGGTTCCAACGCAGTCATATCGTGGGCAGAAAGCAATCCCAGGATCTGCAACACAGCAATTCCACCGGAGCTCGGTGGCCCCATGCCACAGACCTTGCGGTCACGGTATGGCAGGCAAACGGGCGGTCTTTCCACTGTTTCATAGCGCTCAAGGTCGCCCCGCGTTAGATCTCCCGGATTGATTTCTGCCCTTGTTACGGCAGCAATAATCTCGCCTGCCAGACGGCCGCGATAGAAGGCATTAGCGCCACCCTCCGCGATGCTTCGTAGGCCGACGGCAAAATCCGGATTTTGCAGCAGCGTGCCGGCCGGTTTGGCCTTGCCGTCGGCGTCCAGAAAATAGGCCGCGGCAACCGGCATACGGCCCAACGTCGGTGCCCATCCGGCAAGCTTTGCCAGGCGTGGGCTGATCTCGAATCCCGCTTCGGAAAGCGCTATCGCGGGCTGGAACAACTCGGCCCATGAGAGCTTGCCATAGCGGCGATGGGCTTCTTCCAGCATGCGCAGCAGGCCGGGCGTGCCGACCGAGCGCCCCCCGACTAAGGCGTCAAAATAGCCGGGAACCGAGCCGTCCGGTGCCGAGAAAAGATCGCTCGTGGTTGCGGCAGGTGCGGTCTCACGACCATCGAGACTGATCAATGCGTCATGGGCGGCATCGTAGTGGAGCAGAAACGCGCCACCGCCGATGCCAGAAGATTGCGGCTCGACAAGATTCAGCACCATTTGAATGGCGATCGCCGAATCCATGGCGCTGCCGCCGGCTGTTAAGATCTGTGCACCAACGCGCGCGGCATGTGGGTTGGCGGCAACGACCATCTCGCGCGTCGCGATTACTTCTACACGCCCCGCGCCGCCAGTGCCGATCTCGGGCTGCGCGCCCTGTGCATCCGCGTTAGCGGGTAGCACCGAGTGCATGCATAGCACAATGGTCACGCATGCCAGTCCCCAGTGCCGGCAACGTTGACCACCAATGCGCCACGCGGCTAATTTGGCTCCTAGAGTGGTGACGCGGCAGTCGGAAAGGTGGCCGATGCCAGACTCGGTTGTGGTCAAAACGGTTGCGGCGTTGCGCCAGACGGTTGCCGCCTGGCGGGCCCATGGGCTTTCCGTCGGGCTGGTTCCCACCATGGGATTTCTCCATCGCGGGCATATCGCGCTCGTGGAAGAGGCACGCGCAAAGACAGATCGTGTGGTTGCCAGCATTTTCGTCAATCCTTCACAGTTTGGCGAGAACGAGGATTTTCGTACCTACCCGCGCGACCTCGACGGCGATCTGGCAAAGCTCGATGATGCGGGGACGGCTATCGCCTTTGTTCCCGACATGACGGAAATGTATCCGCACCGCTTCTCATCGAGCGTATCGGTGACTGGCATCACTAATGGCCTGTGCGGTGCATCCAGGCCAGGCCATTTCGAGGGCGTCGCAACCGTGGTGACCAAGTTGCTGTTGCAATGCCTGCCCGATCGCGCCTTTTTCGGTGAAAAGGATTACCAGCAGCTGCAAGTGATTCGGCGCATGGTTCGTGACCTGGATATCCCGGTGGACATTGCCGG
>Ga0187833_10002340_pt1 | contig 20494 bp, 21 predicted proteins | sample ETNtaG_37_FD_167968 | JGI IMG/M metagenome (GOLD analysis project Ga0187833, IMG submission 167968) | Marine microbial and viral communities from oxygen minimum zone, Eastern Pacific Ocean - ETNP2014_SV_400_PacBio MetaG (Illumina Assembly) | ecosystem: Environmental > Aquatic > Marine > Hypoxic...
AGGTTTATATACGATTCATTCTCATATTCTTCTAGATGAAATTTACTTTTGAAATAAAAAAGAGCCACCTTATTTATTTTTGCTCAGTATTGATAATTTTATTAGGTATTGTGGTTATAGCTCCTACACCAATCCCTGGCCATCCTATTAATGAACTTGGTTTGGATAGTGTTAATTTATTTTTTGATAATAGCCATGTTGGTATTGGCACTGCGACACCTTCAAACCTGCTTGAATTAGCTCACCCTACTGATTTCTCGATTGGACTACAACATGATGGAGTTGGAGGTAATGAATGGCACATCTCAAATATTGCAGGAAGCACAGGAGGGTTACGTTTCTATGACGCTGATAATATACGAGAAGTTCTTAGAATCACAAACAATGGAAGAGTAGGCATCGGCATTCCAAATCCTTCTGCAGCCCTTCATGTTGTTGGAGACGTTAGGATTGATGGATCGGTCAGTGGTCTTGAATTAACCTGTTTTGATATTTTGGATACTAATCATGTTGCATATAGTGATGGATTGGTACCACCACTCCCAGCTACCACTGTTGTAATGCAACTTGATGGTGTAACCGGAGAGGATGCTTGTAGGAGCGCTAATAGCCGAGCTGCCTGTGTTTCTGTTGTTGATTACTATACTGTTGCAACAAATAGCAATACCTGCAGCAGCATACTTAATATGGATGAATCAATTGCTAATGATGATGTTGTGAGATGCTGCTCGATTGATTGAAAAAGTTGAAAGATTAGAAGAACAGAGTTGATTTCATTTAACTTGCCTTACAGCTAGACCATAATTATCTACCATTTTATGAATATGGGCATGGTAATCATCCCTTGTCATCAGGAACCTTAAGAATATGCCCTTTTCTCGTTTGAATGCAACTACGTCTTTTTTCCTACTTCTATATTCATAAATATCGCTGAGTGATACTACCGCATAAGCCACATCCCCCTGATTGAATTGAGATACTGGATGAAGATGCTGTTGATAATATTCTAGAGAGATTGCTCTTCTGACAGTGCCTACATCTTTCTTTCCTTTTCGTTTTGATTTCCAAGACCCTAACTTCATCTGGATTACGACAGGGATGTCATGACACTTGATGATTCTGCTGTATTTCTCAATCTGTCTTGGCACTTCTCTTTCCCTACTTGCCCTTTCAATAGTTACTTTTTCTAAGCTCTGAGCAAATAATCTCCCTCCTTGATCATAATGCCAGTGATAATCACCATGATCTGCGCCTTGTGCAATGCCATTATCCAGGTAGATTCTTTTTGGATGTTTTTTAGCTAGCTTTTCAACAACCACATCTAGCCAGAGATCTCCAAAGTACATGTAATATTGAGCAATAGAGAAAGGCTTTTCAGGCTCAAACTCTGGATGATCCTTGAATCTGGCAACAAGCTCTTCATCTTCTACTTCATTTCTGAACATGTGAGTTAGCTTATTCATATCTGGATGTTTTATCATGTAGAATGGGATTTTAAGGGGGTTAATAAAGATTGCCCTAATTTTCTTTTCCCCCACGCCAGGGCAAGGGGGAGAAGAAAATTAAGGATTGTAGTGTTCAGAGCAGCAACAGTAGAGGTAATAAAACAACGAAAGAAGCAGCCGAATTCGTCAAGGCTGAGTTGTTCTCCTACTTTATCTCCTTCATCAATTCAATAAACAACGCAATGCTCCACGCCTGAGCAGGGCAGCCTTCGCTTTTTAGGTCCTTTGCTGAGGAGAGCTCAGCATGGCTGCCTATTATCCCATTATTAAGAATCTCATCTGTGGAAGCTTCTAGGATTTGACTGATTTTTTGTTTAAAATGAGTTTTATCTAATCGGTGCATACAGATTGCTGCTAGATTGTTAATCCAAAACCATGAATCTCCTCTATGATAGGAATCAGGGACCTCTCCACTGTAGGTATCATGGTAATAAGGGTGGTGTTTTTCTATTGTTGAAAGACCTCCCCAATCCAGCCAGAGATGCTTAAGGCAATTGTCAAAGCATTCAATCCACTGGGCTTTTGATAGGAGCTTTGGATAGACATAATATGCAATAAAAATGTTAGGTCTGATTGTCCAATCATTTAATCCATCAGCAAGAGTTTTTTCGTTCCAAAACTCTTTTTGGACCTTATGCTTCAGCCTCAGCTCAAGATCTTTGTAGTATTGCTTTCCTGACAGTTCATACATGAAATTGTACATAAACAACCTCAGTGCCTGTATTTCTATGCGCTTTCCAGATCTTGTATCATCTCTAAACTTTGTATCCATCCAGGTTTCTTGGTCAGCGTTGGTTGCGAATCCCTCTTCGGTGTGATACTTGAGGAGTCTTGTGATTGCATTCCCGAGTTTTGCGGTTACAAATTTTCTTTCCTGGCTGATAAAAGGCTGCTTTTTCATCAGGTCCTTTGCCCTTACAAATACCCAACCAACTGCATCTGCACAGCCAAGATTAGTTGGAGGGATTCTATTAGGAATGTTTCCATCCTTTTGCATTGTGTTAAGAAGCTGAAAGAGGATTTTTTTAGCAGAGGCACGCTTTCTGATTAAGGAGAGTGCTTTGAGGCAGATTGCCTGATCTCTTGCCCAGAATTGAAAAAACCAAGGCAGACCAGCATAGAGACCTTCTCGCTTAACCAGGAGTTGGTCAAAAGAGATTATTGAATTTCGCAGTGCTCTCCCTGCCATGCCTTTCTTCTTATTTGTGGGTTTTAATAAAGCAGAGTGATACTTCTTATCTATGTTTTTTAGGTGAATCATGTTTTTATGGACAAAGTCTGCATCATGCATTGCCTTTTTCTTATCCTTTGAAAAAGCAATTACGCACTTCTTTGTTTTTATTTTTAGGGCAGAAAATGCAAATCGGTTATTTGGAAAAGAACCTCTTGAAGCATCTAGATCATAGCTTTGCTCTATCCACTTTTCTACTGCTTCATATATCGTATCCTCACACTTAATAACTACGAAAAGCTCGTACTCAACCTCATCATGGGTAGAGTCTTCTCTACTGTCAGTTCTTTTAGTAAATGAGATAATTATCTTGTTGTCCTCTATTTCAATCTCATAGCTTCTGCCAAATGACCTGTTGTCATAAGACTCTTTGCAATCAAGAATGATCTCAGAGAATTGGCCTTTGTTAGATTCATAGATAATAGCGTTAAAGCCAATAGGCATAAAGAATTTTTGTTTTGCATGCTTATATTTTCTCTCTATGCTCAATGAGTCAGAGGTAACCATGTCAAAGCGATCATCAATCTTAATATCTTCTATGACTTTGTAGACTTTTTTATCTTCTCTAAAGAAGATTCCACTGTATCTTGAAACTGGTTTGTTTGCTAACAGTGTGTAGCTGCCTATTCTGTTGGTTAGGAGAAACACTAATTACACCTCTTTTGTATCAGTTTAGAAATGTAGATTATAAATGTATTGATTTCGTGAAATTATTCTGCAGCCTCGTTAATCATAGTTTCAACCTTTGCCTTCAGCCTGATGCCCATTTTTCTTAGTTTTGCATAATCATTGTCTACTTTCTGTTGATCAGGCTCAGTAAAGTATTTTACATTCGGACGGACAAATGGTAGAGACCACTCGATATTTCTCTTCCAGTACCTGTTGCCAATAATATGCATTTTTGATTTTCCATCTTCAACTATTTGATAGAAATCTACATCAGTATTGCTGTCTGCATCAAGATAGAATACATCGACATCTCCATAGTTTATGTGGACAAAATTGCTTCCAACTATAATTCCTGAAGACTTCATGTGCATTGCTAGTATGAGGGTCTTGAGCTGAGGAGTGGGTGATTTGAGTGCTTTCTCTACGATGGGTTTTCTGTTTTTTCTGAATTCTTCAAATTGTGCCTCATAAGGCTCAATGGCTTTGAGAGAGGTTTCTAAGGTTTGATAATCCGAAGTCTGTGCTTGCCTATCCCCATTGAGCATGGCATCAATAAATTTTTGAGGTATTTTTTGATAGAATAAAAATAATCCTGCAAATAAAGCAGCTGCTATGAACAAGTTTTTAAACCTTAAGCGCCTCGGTGGCCTTAATAACCTTGGTTGTTCTTCGTAAGAATGATTTTCAATATGATCTCTTGACGAAGGACTAGTTGGCCATTGATCACTACTTCTTGGGAATTGGAAATCCATACAAAGAGAGATTAGCTATGGTATTTAAAAGTTACCTTCTCAATATCTGTGCAGCTGTCTCAGGAGCAACAGAGTTTATAATAATTCCGGAAGCATATTCAAATCCTGCCCAAGTTGCGTTTCTTGGAATGATCTCAATGTGGAATCGTAGGTCAACCCCTTTTGGGCTATGGAAAATCAATATGTTAAAAGAATCTGTTACAGTTTTAAGATTTCCCAAGACTTTTTTCAGGACTTTTGCCAGTTCATTCCGCTCCTTCTCTGTAAATTCACTAAGGGATTTTTTGTGTTTTTTAGGAAAGATCCATGTTTCAAAGTTAAAGCGGGATGCATAGGGACAGAAGGCAAAGAATGTTTTAGTGTCTTTTACATGTCTTGGTCCTGACTGCTCTTGATTTATTATTTTAGTGAATGTTGAACTTTTGTAAGCCTTTGCTTTTTCTTTAATATATGATGGGATGATTGGTGTTGTGATAAGCTGGCTGTGAGAATGGAGTAAGGATGTTCCTGCTTTACTTCCGTGATTCTTAAAAAGGCTCACATAGGCCACATCCTTTTCTTTCATTAATTGGTCTATTCTTAGTGCGTAGACTTGTAAAAGCTCGCTGATCTCATATTCTGAAAGATCCCAGAGCTGGTTTTTTGTTGGTGTTTCCACAATTACCTCATGATGGCCATAGGCAGGTGTTGAGGTAAAAAAGCCTTTTTTCATTTTGAATGCTTTTGACTTTTTTACAGCTTTTTCAAGAGTCATTGCAGGAAACTTATTGGAAAACCATCTCATGAGCCATGATCCTTTGAATTGAACTCTGCCAATCTCTTTTGGTGTTAATTCCTCATTGCCTGGCGCAAAGAAATCAGTTGCGCCTGATGGTGCAGCTGCTTGGCTGAATTGGTGAGGTCGTGCCTTTCTCTTTTCAGCTATAATTACCCAGCGATCCAATGCATAGTCCTTTCTGATCTCGTTCATGATGGTTTTTGGAGATTTCTTGTTTTTAAATGTTTTGCAATAGAGGCATAATCACCTTTGTTGTATAATTTGCCTCTGCATAGCATTCTGATCCCTTTTACACCCGGGAAAATTTTGCCGCACACACTAACAGCCTAATTTTTCCTCTCTCCCCGTACCTGGGCAAGGGGAGAGAGGAAAAATTAGGTGAAAATGTGTTCAGAAATGTCAGAATTTTCCACTAGTCTAGGACTAGTGGTACAAGCTCTGCTTGTCATCTTCTAAGGAACAGTGGGAAAATTCTGATCATCTCAGGAATTTTCAATTCCTGATGATCGTCAAAAATGCAAAGTATTTTTGAGATGATCAAAAACCACCTGGATGGATTGAGTCATCAAGCGAAGCTTATCCTGCCACCCATCAGAGATGGGTGGTTTTTGACACAAAAGCTGAAGGATAATATTGCAGCCTGGAAAGACAAACCCATCAGAGTTGACTTAACCTGCAATAGAAAACCTTAAATAATCTCCTCGTTGTTGGCTTTTCGTGATGTCTTATGGCAATTGAAATCATTGGAGAGATAAAGGAAAAGATAACGATCAAAGACGATGGGATAATCGGGATTCCTATTGTTATCAATTTAGGAGCTCAGGGTATGACAGAGGCTGAGCTCATATTGGACAAGCCTGTTGCAGATCATCTTCTTAAGCAATCTAAAGATGGAGATACACTCGGTAGTTCTCCTATTAAGATTGTTATTGGCAGGTAGGCTGAAACTTATTATGCAGGATATGAAAACTTAAATAGTAATAATCATTACCTCCTTCTATGGTTATTGATAAAATAAAAGATTGGATCAATCTAGGAGAGCTTTTCAATGTTAAGGAAAAGATATTAATCTCAAGAAAAGAGCTTCCTAAGCACATTGCAATGACCACAGCGATTGTTCCTAATGAAGAGAACTATAAGGATCTCTATCAAAAAAAGTTGGAGAGGGTAATAACGATTGTCAGAACAGCTATTGCAATGAATGTGCCAATTCTTACTTTTGATATTATGAAGGAGACAGAGATGGAGTATCAGATCATTGATCCCTTGGTGTTGTTTTTCAAGGAATTGAAGAACTCTGAATTTATCATCCAGAATCAGATCAAAATCGCTGTCCTGGGCAAGTGGTATGACCTCCCTGGAAGGTTAGTAGAGGAGATAAAAGGCGTGATTAACAGCACAAAGGATTTTGACAGGCATTTTGTGAATCTTTGCATTAACTATGATGGCCAGCAAGAGATTGTTGATGCATTGAAACTCATAGGAATGCAGGTCATGGTGGGAAAGGTAGATCCAAGCACCATTGATAGGGAGACTGTAAAGGAGAACCTCTACAGCTCACAATTTTTGCCACCTGACCTTTTTATTAAGACCGGAAGCAGACAGGTTCTTCATGGCTTGCTTTTATGGGATTCTGCAAGTGCAACAATATACTTTACCCAAAAATCCTGGCTGGATTTTGATAGAACTGCTTTATTCAAAGCAATTGAATTCTACCAGAATCAAGACGAAACAAAAGATTTATAAAACTGTAAAGCCTATGGGAATATATGGTCAAAAAATTATGGGTAGTGGTTTTCATTCTCTTTTTTGTTACTGCTGTCCAGGCTTCTGTTTTTCTCTCTGATGACTTGTTTGAGGGAGATACTGCTGTTTACGCTGTAGGCGATGATGCATATTATTTGCAAGTTACTTTTGTTAATGGAGCACAAGGCGTGGCTATTTTTGCCCTAAACAATGAAAAATCAGATATTCTCAAGGAGAGAGATGAGTTTCGATTTAAGGATAATTCAGTTGTTTTTGTGAAGTCAATTTTAGGTGATAGTACTGATGGTCGTGATTTAGTTGAGTTTTACTTTGCTGGATCAGGTAAGGATATGCTGCCTGTGAAAAAGGATGTAATACCTGCTGAGCAGAATCTGAGACTTGATTATAAAGACAGGTGTGGTAAAGATTGCGATGATGAAAATTCCTGCACAAAGGATTATTGTGTAAGGAATCAATGCGCTCATATTGCGTTAGGAGAATGTGAATATGAAGATGCTTGTTACAATGTTTCTCAGCGAATTGGGACTGTGTATTGTTCTGCAGATGGTATTAAAGATATTAAAGAAGATGGGGAAGGATGTGCGTTTGGCTATGAATGCCTGTCAAAGATTTGCGAGGAGACCTGTGGTGCAAAAGAGGAAGTTTTTGAGGGCGATGTTGAGTTAATTAAGCAAGATGTTGAGTTACAGAAAAAGGGATTATTTGGAAGGTTTTTCTCATGGTTAAGAGGTCTGTTTGCTTAATTATTAGATGCACAGGTTGTTGCAATGAGGATTATCAAAAAGAGAAATAAGTTCAAGGTGGAGAGCCATGAAAAAGGCGTTTTTTATGAAGTTAGCCTTGAAAGCAAAAGGTGTAGTTGTCCTCACTATCGATTCAGGCTTGCACAGCAAGGGGAAGAGTGCAAACACATAGCTGCTGTGAGAAAATGGGTCTCTGAGAGGGTTCAAAGCAAAGGAAAAGGGATTCTCGAGTTTATCAAGGCAAAAGAGGAAGTTGATACAATGTTTCTTATTAAAGAATATGGAGAGAGCATTGTCAATGATTTGATTGCCAATGGAGAGATCATTGAGAAGGATGGAAAGATAAGGTTGTTAGAATGAGTAGAAGGATTGTTCTAATGATGATTACTAAACGTTTTTATTTATTTCCTCTAGTTTCTTATTATTCTGCTTAAATACAAATTTTAGCTTGCCTTTTCCATGCACAGCCGGAATAGATATGCTGTAGGTGTTACTGATTGAACCACCACTTGGAATGGCACTGATTTTTAGGTCTTTCACATTTGGTTGCATGGTAGCTTCCCATTCAGAGCCAATATCAACTTTATCATACTTTGTGATGTCAACAGATAATCCTGAGAGATGGCTTTCTTTACCATTTCTCACACTGATCTTAACTTTTTTAATATCATAACTGTCATCTACTGGATCCACATCGAAATCAGCTATTGAGATAGCTAGTTTTCCATCTAATGTTCCTGATGAAGAGCTTGCTTGAGGGGCTGGAGTAGTCTCTGGGTCAGAAGCTGGAGTGGAATCTTCAGTAGTATCATCTGATTCTTCTTCTGTGTCTGTTGTTTCTCCAGATGATGTCTCATTTTCAGAAGCAGGAGTATTTCCAAAAGCATTGCATTGATCATAACCATAATAGTAAAGCGCTCCTAGTAAGATGATGATAATAGCAAGAAGTACTATTCTCTCTAGTTTTCGTGGTGTTAATTTGATTTCTAGAGTCATTTAGAACACCTAATAAATGCTTCTATTTAAAGTTTTTTATAATATTGGCGAAAACTTTATAATCTAAGAATATTTTATGTTTGTAATGAGATGGCCTATCAAATTTACCATAGCGGATGATCCTGAGGATGATAGAACACTCTTTTCTTTCGGAGGCCATGAGCATAAAGCGGTTGAGAAGGAGGTTGCTCATGAAAGCCATGCAATCCAAAAGGCTAAGCAGGAGTTTGTCTTGGAGTGGGATAAGGCTCTTGGTTTTTCTGAGAATCCCTTTGTGGACAAGCATTTCACACCAGCATCTAAATTTATTGCAGGCTACCAAGAAGAAAAGAGGAAGCTTAATCTCTTTGTTATAAATGAAAACAAATTTGGAACCATATTAGGAGAGGAAGGAGTTGGGAAGACTGTATTATTGAGCTGGCTCTTTGAAAAACTGTCAGAGTTTAAGCATAAAATGCTTCCTGTCTACATAAAGGGTGATGCAAAAAATCCTCAAGCAGTACTCTCTGATATTGTCATAGAGCTGATGAATCCTTATGAGAAAACTGTTAAGAAAGGAAAGTTAAAGCTAACCCTGGATGGTTTTGCTGTCTGGATCAAGAAAAAAGCAGGTAAGAGAAAATTAATTCTTCTGCTTGACGGATGCAAAAGAGTAACTGCAAAGGATTTGCAGCTTTTCAGCACATTGTACAAAATATGCCCATGTTTGATTATTGCTGCAGATTCTAAAGAGAACTATGATAAAAGCGCATTTAAAGATGTGCAAAAGGTCAAGGATGTGAATGCAGAGAATTTTAAGGATACTCTGAAGATGGTTCTTGATGGTTTGCCATACAGTGAGATGGAGGAGCTTATGGAAAAAAGGATTGAGCACGTAGGAGGCCATGGTATCCTGCCTTTTTCTGAGAGTGTTTTGAAGCAATTGCACAAGAGAGCTAAAAAGAATCCTAAAATATTGCTTGAGTTGTGCAAAAAAAAGGCAATCGAGCTAACTGTTAAAAATCAAGGTGTTGATCAGGACATGACAAAAGAGGTTGAAGAGAAGGAACAGGATCTGACAAAGGATACCAATGAAGAGAAGAAGGCTAGTGAAGATCAAATTGTTCACTCAAGCGAGCATGAGGTCACTCCAACTCAGAAAGGTGAAGATTATAAAATAGCTGTTGTTAATAGAAATGAAGACTTTGTCATGGTTGAAGACAAAGAGAAGAAAGATAGTTCTTATAAAGTTGAGCATAAATAATAGATAACTCAAGATTGCATATTTTCAATAATTCTAAAAAGAGTTTTATTTTCCGAAAGGAAGCCACCTTTGAAGCCGGGTTCTTTTCTCAACCCCTACTGGCTCAGCAGATCCTGGTGGAGGAGTAACTTCTTCTGCAATCTCTGCTTCTGCTTCATCAGGTAGTTGAGGCTCAGGTTCAATTTGGTCACCTAGGAGCTTAGCTGCTTGGTATCCATTGACCCAATCGATTTGGGCTTTTTTCATTCTTTTTCTGAGTCCTTTTGCTTTGCCACCAAACACCAGTTTCTCTTTAACCATATTATGAGCATTAGCGGCAAATTTTAGCATGGCTTCATGTACATAATCCATGAATGAACCTTGGATCTTAGCTTTATCTCCTCCTGAGAGTGCTTGTTCATTTTCCCAGATTTCGCTAGCTTCCAACGCTGCTAAAAAAGTATTAACTGGCACTACCATTTCTCCCAAAGCACTATTTACTGCTTTAAGATAACCAGTACGATTCTCCTTAATCTTTTCCGGAGTCCATTCCTTGTTTAATTCTTCTGTTATTGTTGAGCCAATCTGGTCGCTATACTCGCCACCTGCTGTTGTTATTACAGTACTTAGTGCTGTGATAACCTCCTCTTTAAAGAATTCATGACCTTTAATCTGAGCTTTACCTGCCATGTCTTTCAACCAATTTGCTTTTTGTTCTGCTGAAAGATTAGATTTCTCTGCCCATGCTTTGAAATGGGCATATAGTGTATGAGGTTCATGCTCTTTTATATTTTTGTCCAAGGATGCAAGAAATTTAGCAAGATAAGCTGGATTCGAAACATTAAACTTTTTGACATTTTCAAGTTCTTCGTCAATTAAATAATTATTAAATTTGATGAGAGAAGAGCTAGCTAAACCCCATTGATTGAATACTTCGATTTGATCTTCAGTAAGGAAGGGAAACATTGCTCGTACGTTCCATTGTTTTCCAGGGAATTCAGCATAAAGTGCGTGAAGATTTGCAATGAAGTTATCTCTTAGCGCTTCAAACTCAGTGTTATCATCCTCTAAATCCCACTTCTTAAGCGCATCCTTAACTTTGGTTAGATCCTCTTTTTTTAAGTATTCAATGTGGGTTGCTAAGATTACTGTTGCTCCTTCTCCCAAAACAGTGTCAATGTCCTGAGTAACTTGGGCATTTTGTTGAGTGGTTATATCAGTTGTGCTAACATGATCTATCTGAGCAGATGCTTGTTGTGCGCGATCTACTATTGTATCTGCAGTTTGTTCATCAGGTTCTGGACCTGGACCTGGGCCTCCTCCAGTTGTATCAGTGCTTTTTTGCTCATGGGTTACCTTGGCTTTATTTGTGCCCACTGTAGTCTTACCTAAGTTAGTAGTAGTATGGGCAACAACCTCTATTACGCCAGCTAGGGCAATAGCAGCAATAAACTTCTGTGTCTTAGAACCAAATGTAAAAGCATTATCCCAAACTCTTCTTACTGCACTACCTGCCGCACTCTTCAGACTTATTGATCTCCGAAGTCTTTTTCTGGCCATGCCTTATTTTCTAGAATAATAGTATTTAAATGTTACTGTAAATATCGCCCAAAAACCGTTCACCTTTGTACATTTTTCTCGGTGGCTCACAACAAAACATTTATAAACCACTGCCTTATTCTTTCATATACCAATGATTGATGAACCCCATTTTAGGGGTGAGTGAGGTGAAAAAAATCCGATGGCTCTCACCCGACCTGATGGTCGTGAGTTCGCCAGCTCGAATTTTATCATCTCAATCAGCCTTCATTGGAGATGAAGGCTAATTGAGGTAAGCTATTCTTACCGGAGGATTCAAATGGCAGAAGATAAAGAGACACTCAATAAAGTATATGAGGCAATTGAAGTAGCTAAGGCAACAGGAAAGCTGAGAAAGGGTTGCAATGAAGTTACAAAGGTTGTTGAGAGAGGTCAGGCAAAGTTAGTTGCAACAGCAAAGGATGTTGAGCCAAAAGAGGTTATTATGCATCTTCCCTTGCTTTCAAAAGAGAAGGGAATACCTTGCATTGAAGTAGATTCTAAAGAAGAATTAGGAGCTGCAGCTGGATTGCCAGTAGGAACAGCAGCTGTTGCAGTTGTTGAAGAAGGCGAAGCAAAGAAGATTATTGCAGAGTTGACTAAGACTGTAAAGACTGAATAAAATGGCAGAGCATGAAAGAAGAAGAGGAAAAGGAAAAACTGAAGATAAAAGAGGCACAATTAGATTTACTTATGCCACACCATCTAAGGTAGAGGAAATTATTGGCAGAACCGGAACTCGAGGAGAGGCAATCCAGGTGAGAGCAAGAGTATTAGATGGAAGGGATAAAAACAAGGTTCTAAGGAGAAATGTTAAGGGACCTATCCAAGTAGGAGATGTTTTAATGCTAAGAGAGACAGAGATAGAGGCAAGGCAATTGTCAAAAGGCGGCCGAGGAGAAGGCGGAAGGAATTAGAGAATGGCAAAGTGTTCATTTTGTGGCAAGGATCTTGAGAAAGGAACAGGAAAGATGTATGTAAAGAAGGATGGTTCTATATTACACTTTTGTGCTATGAAATGTGAAAAGAATATGCTCAAATTAAAGCGAAATCCAAGAAAATTGCTTTGGACACAACAAGGGAGAGATGCTAAGGCATTAAGAGTTGGAAAATGATTGAGAGAACATTGATATTGATCAAGCCAGATGGTGTCAAGAGAGGGATTATTGGAGAATTAATCTCACGTTTTGAGAAAGCAGGTCTAAAACTAGCTGGTGTGAAGATGTTTCATGTTGACAAGGCATTCGCCAAAAAGCACTATAAGGCGCACCTTGACAAGGAATTTTACAATGGTTTAGAGGAAATGATTACTTCTGGTCCTGTTTTATCTGTTGTTTTAGAGGGATTACATGCTGTGGAGATTGTGAGAAAGTTAGTAGGGCCAACAGAGCCAAGAACAGCTCCTCCAGGAACCATTAGGGGAGACTATGCAAGCCATTCTTATGCTTACACTGATCCAAAAGGTATTGCTATCAAGAACCTGATTCATGCTTCTGGATCAAAAAAAGAGGCTGAGCAGGAGATAAAGCTCTGGTTTTCTGAAAATGAGATTTTTGATTACAAAGTAGTTCATGAGGAACATACTAGATAGGGAGATTCACAAAATGTCAGACAAGATGGTTGAGAGGGTAATGAAGAGTATGCGTGATAAAGAGAGGATTAGAAACATTGCTATCTGTGCGCACATTGATCATGGGAAAACTACTTTTTCTGACAATCTTTTATCTGGTTGCGGTATGATGAGCAAGGAAGATGCAGGCAAAGCTCTAAAACTTGACTTCCACGATGATGAGCAGGAGAGAGGAATTACAATAGACACAGCTGCTGTAAGCATGGTTCATGTTTTTGAAGACAATGATTTTCTTATCAACCTATTAGATACTCCAGGACACGTTGATTTTGGAGGGGATGTGACAAGGGCTATGAGAGCTGTAGATGGAGCCATAGTTGTTGTCTGTGCTGTTGAGGGAGTTATGCCTCAGACTGAAACGGTTTTGAGGCAGGCATTGAGAGAGAAAGTAAAGCCTGTTTTGTTTATTAACAAGGTGGATAGGCTAATTAAGGAATTGCAGCTCACACCTGAAGCGATGCAAGAAAGGTTTTTGAAAATCATTACTCACGTTAATAATCTTATCAGGGAGATTGCTCCTGAGGAACTTAAGGATAAATGGCATGTTGATGTGCAGGATGGAAGCGTTGCATTTGGCTCTGCTTTTCAAAACTGGGCATTATCTGCAGATTATATGCAGAAAAAGAAGATAGGATTTAAAGATGTTATTGATGTTTTTGGATCTGATGATGAAGAAAAAATAAAAGCCCTGCGTGATAAGGCTCCTTTGCATGATGTTGTTTTGAACATGGTTATTAAGCATCTGCCAAACCCTGATGTTGCACAAAAATACAGGATTCCAAATATCTGGCATGGCGACATTGAGTCAGAGGAAGGACAGGCATTGATTAACGGTGATCCAGATGGTCCTTTGTTTTTTGTAGTTACTAAGATTGTTGTTGATCCTCAGGCTGGAGAGATTCCAGCTGGAAGATTGTTCTCAGGGACAATGAAAAAAGGTAGTGAGGTTTATCAAAATCTTGGCAAGGCAAAAGCAAGGGTTCAGAATGTCTTTGTCTACAATGGAGCCAAGCGAGAGATTGTTGATGATGTTCCTTCAGGCAATATTATTGGCATCTCAGGACTAAAAACTTCGGTTGGAGAGACCATCACAGAAGGTCCAACAGAGCCTTTTGAAAAAATCAGTCATATTTTTGATCCTGTTGTTACAAAAGCAATTGAGGCTAAAAAACCAGCAGATCTTCCTAAACTTATCGAGGTCTTGCGTATTGTTGCTAAAGAGGATCCTACTGTCCAGATCGAGATTGATGAGGAAACAGGGGAGAACCTTATGCATGGAATGGGTGAATTGCATCTAGAGGTTATTGAAAACAGGATTCTTACTGAGAAGGGAGTCGAGGTAACGACAAGTCCACCTATTGTTGTTTATAGAGAGACTGTAACAAAAACAGGGCAGGAAATTATGGGAAAGAGTCCTAACAAACACAATCATATCTTTTTCACTGTAGAACCATTGCCAGAGGAGATTATCCATGCTATTAAAGATGGAAAACTGCCTGAAGGAAGGATTAAGAAAAAAGATCCTGCTATTAGAGATGTATTGGTAGAAGCTGGGATGAACTCTAAGGAAGCTGTTAAAGTAAAGAATGTGTTTAAAGGAAACCTGTTTGTTGATGCTACAAGAGGACAGGTTCATATTGGAGAAGTTATTGAAATGATTTTTGACATGTTTGAAGATGTTATGAAAGCAGGGCCATTGTGCAAAGAGCCTTGTATTAATTGCAAAATTGTATTGGAAGACATGAAACTACACGAGGATGCAATCCATAGAGGGCCTGCCCAGATGTATCCTGCTGTTAGAGAGGGTATAAGAGGAACGATGATGACTGCTGGGGCGGTTTTGTATGAGCCTTTACAGATTTTAAGGATTGAAGCTCCTACTGAGTTTATGGGGGAGATCTCAAAATTAGTCCAGAATAAAAGAGGACAGTTATTAGAGATGCAGGAAGAGGGTAGTTTGGTTATTGTAACTGCAAAGATGCCTGTTGGAGAGATGTTTGGATGGAGTTCTGATTTGAGATCAGCCACAGGTGGAAGAGGTAATAGTTCTTTAGTAGATCAGATGTTTGAAAAACTGCCAAATGAGCAACAGGACAAGATCATTAAACAGATCAAAGACAGAAAAGGACTGACTGATGCTATGGTTGGTGCTTAAGGAATTTCTATTTAGAATATCATTATTTTTCTATTGCTAATCCATAACCATCAAATGAGGATAACCCTCATTAATATTTGCATCAATAGCCCAAACATTTGTAAAATCCCAAGCATCAGGATACGAAGATTGATCTTTCATCTGAGTAGAGGTTTTACCATCCCCCCCTGCACTTGAAGACATGCCGCTAGTTTCAGTATTCCAGAAAGAACTAAGAAATTCCTCCATCCCTGGAATATCCTACTAAACCACCAACTTCCCCAACTCCGCTTACACTTCCAGAAGCATAAGAACTAGAAATAGATCCAGCCTCTTGATATCCTAATAAACCACCAACCCTACCTCCACCATTAACATTCCCAGAAGCATAAGAACTAGAAATAGGTCCTCTATCGTTAAATCCTAATAAACCTCCAACTAAATCACCATTTCCACTCACGCTCCCAGAAGCATAAGAACTAGAAATAGGTCCTCTATTGGTATGTCCTACCAAACCACCAACCCTACTCCCACCATTAACACTCCCAGAAGCATGAGAACTAGAAATAGATCCCTTAATGGTATATCCTGCCAAACCACCAACAAACATATTGCCACTCACACTCCCAGAAGCATAAGAACTAGAGACAGATCCTCTATCGTTTTCTCCTACCAAACCACCAACAAACATATTGCCACTCACACTCCCAGAAGCATGAGAACTAGAAACTTCTCCCCCCATATAATAGATTTTTCCTATTAAGCCTCCTACAGATTCATCTCCACTCACATCCACAATAGCATAAGAACTAAAGACAGATCCTATAGCGTTTCGTCCTACCAAACCACCAACAAATTTCCTTCCCCTTATATCTCCTCCTTCTAATCCAACAGACCTTATGATCGCAGTATCACCAATTTGACTAAATAGTCCAACATAATCTTTCAGTGGAGTGTTAATATTTAAATTTAGTATGATATGATCTTGACCATCAAAAATTCCTGAAAAAGGGTTTATTGGATTAAAACCTTCAGCAACCCCATCATTATCCTCATCCCAATTTATAGTATCTGAACAATCAATATCATTCTGCAATTCATAATTAGCATTTACATTTTCATTCATCCTCTGCAAATCTTCACAAGTACAAAGAGGAATAGGATCCTGTGTAACATCAAAACAACCACAAAAAGCTCCATCTCCTAAATCCTGACAACTAAATTCAACACATTCAGATGATGATTTGCCATAAGACCAAAAAGATGTGTTAAAACGTTTTTGTAAACTAGCTTATATGCATCTCCCTTGTCTTGTGCCTCTAAGTTTTTTATTTTCTCTGATAAGTGTGATCTCTCTTCTCCATCTTCGATCGCATCAATTAGCATTTTATGTGCCCCAGGAGGTAATATGCCTATATGAGCTGCCATCAGCATTACATTGCCCTTTTTAGCAACATAGGCTGCGACAATAGGAGCCATTTTACTTGAGTAAAATACAGTTGCATCCCTATTGAAATTTTCAGCATATGACTGTAAAAAGTTGAGCACTGCTTCAGGTTTTTGTATTGATGAGGACTTAAGCTCCTTGAACTTATCAAAAGTTTCCATGGCATCTTGAAACATCCATGCTTCAACAGCTAGATAGATATCTAAATCAATCTCAGCATGTAAGGCTCGGGCATATTTAGGGATGTTAGGGTACTTTTTTCTAAATTCTTCTAATGTCTCATCGATAGTTAATTTGTGTATTAGAAAAGTCAAAACTATTGACGCACCATCGTTTATTTGGTGCTTCTCTTTGGAAACTTTGATACCCGCTTTTAGATGACCCAATCGCAACCTGGAAGCAGCTTTAAAACCATCCCAGGCTTTTTTCTCCTCATCTGACATCTCTGGAGGGCCTTCTTTAGGTGGTTCTTCCTCAACTTTTGTCTCTGCTTCTTGCTGTCCTGGTTTATTAGCTACTAAGTTTCCACCTTTTTTAGCTGCTGCGACACCTTGAGTGTTAATAACCTTAGGGGCATTAGCAATAGAAGGTTCAATCTGTTTGGTCTAACTATTGGTGTATCCGCTGATTCTAAGAACACCTGCAAGAAGCATAGCGCAGATTCCTGCAATGTAGATATTCCTGGCTCTCTTTTCCTTCCAGGATGCAAATAATTTCATTTAGTGTTTTCAGAAAAACTAGTATAAAAGCTTTGTGGAGATGTGGGAAAACCCTTCCCAAAGCGTAATCTTTATAAACCCCCTCGAATTTCTTCATAGAACGTTTAATACGTAAACGAATGTGGAGGAAATAGTAAAATGGCTGATAAAACACACTTAAATTTGGTCTTTATTGGACACGTAGATCATGGAAAGAGCACTACTGTAGGTAGATTACTCTTTGATTCTGGTAATATTGACGAACAAGCAATGAGAAAACTTAAGGAAAAAGCTGAAGAGCTAGGAAAAGGCGGTTTTGAATTTGCCTTTGTTATGGATAATCTTAAGGAAGAGCGAGAAAGAGGAGTTACAATTGACCTTGCTCATAAGAAATTTACTACACAAAAGTTTGATTTCACAATTATTGATGCCCCAGGGCACAAGGATTTTATCAAAAATATGATTACTGGCGCTGCTCAGGCAGATGCTGGCGTTTTAGTTGTTTCTGGAAACCCAAGCGATGGTATCCAGGCACAGACAAAAGAGCACGTTTTCTTGGCAAGAACTTTAGGTGTTAATCAACTGATTATTGCTGTAAACAAGATGGATATGGCAAAATACGATCAAAAAAGGTTTGACACACTAAAGGGCGAAGTACAAACTTTGCTAAAAACCGTGGGTTACAACCCTGATGAGATACCTTTTATTCCGATTGCTTCATTAGTTGGTGATAATGTTGCTAAGAAATCTGAGAATATGGGATGGTATGAAGGTAAAACACTCTTAGAACAGCTAGATGAGCTAAAAGAGCCTGAAAAACCAACAGATCTACCATTGAGATTACCATTACAAGACGTTTATAATATTACCGGTATAGGTGTTGTTCCAGTTGGAAGAGTTGAGACTGGCGTGATGAAAGTAGGAGACAAAGTAGTAGTTGTCCCAGGAAGAGAAGGCAAAGGTGTTGAAGGAGAGTGTAAAACAATCGAGATGCACCATGAGCAGCTGCAAAAAGCAGAACCTGGAGATAATATTGGATTTAATGTAAGAGGTATAGGCAAAAAGGATATTACCAGAGGCGATGTTCTTGGCCATACTGACAATCCACCTACAGTTGCTACTGAATTCAAGGCTCAGATTGTGGTTTTAAACCATCCAACTGTTGTTACAGCTGGTTACACACCTGTGTTCCACGTGCATACAGCACAAGTAGCTTGTACTATTGAAGCTATTGAAAAGAAATTAAACCCTGCAACAGGTGAAACTGTAGCTGAGAATCCTGACTTTGTTAAGAATGGCGATGCCGCTATTGTTAAAGTAAAGCCAGTACAGCCTATGGTTATTGAGACCCAAAAGGAAATACCTCAACTTAGCAGATTTGCTATTAGAGACTCTGGATCCACAGTTGCAGCTGGTATGTGTATTGAACTCACAAAGAAGTAATATCTTTTCAATTCATGGTAAGCACTGCTTATCATGTGGTACCCGCGCCCCGGTCAAGAATAAGTGATTGTGATGCAAAAAGCAAGAATAAAAATAGCAAGCACCGACATCAGCAAGGTGAACGAGGTCTGCAGTTACATTAATGACATTGCGGATAAGACTGGAGTAGATATGCGTGGACCAATCCCTCTTCCTACTAAAAAATTAAAAGTTACTACTAGAAAAACCCCTTGTGGTGAGGGAAAGGCTTCTTGGGAACGCTATGAGATGAGGATTCACAAGCGTTTGATTGATTTAGGAATAGATGAGAGAGCTTTGAGATTAGTTATGAGAGTACCTATCCCTGAAGGGTTGAATATTGAGATTGAAATGATTGAAAGCTGAGTTTCGGATTAATGACTTCTTTAGAATACATAAATTTTTAAGATAGAGTTGTGTTTTTGGTTGAAATGTCCAATAGTAGTGTACCCAGACCGAGAAATCCAAGATTATTGAGATATCTTTTTGCACCTTTAATTGGAATTAGGATTACTCTCTGGTCAGGACCAAGTTTTCTTGATAGCCTTCTGAATAGTGTCTGTGCTGAGGAAGCAGACCCTCAGGTAATGAGTGAATCACAAATTCTAGGAGATTTTCTTGGGATGGCAGTGCCATATAAGAGGGTTATTAGGAGGACAGATATAGGGGATGGAAGCGAAAATTCTGGCAACCTGGATGTATTTATTGATTCAGAGAATGAATCAATAGTTTGGAACTATGGACTTTTACTGCTCCGCAGTCAAAAACAGTTCTTTGGAGTAGCAAGAGAGCTTCAAGATAGAGCCCGGGCTGGACTTTGGATGGCAGATGATGGAATTTCAGGAACCCTCATAGTTTATGGAGATGCTGTTAGAAAGGATGAAGAGGAGACTGAATTTAAAAGAGAGTATATGTCTAAATTTTTTGGATGGTACCATGATATTCTTAGAGAGCATGCCTGGATGGGATCTCAGTGGGGTAGAAGAAGAACTAAGGGAAAACTCCCAGAGACTAGTTTTTTTTATGAGCATGCTCTTGGTGAAAACAAAAACAGGGCATTTGCTGATAGGTGCATTGCCTTAGATGAATACAGGCAGATTCCTGTACTTGTTTTAGGGAGGGATCTAACTTCTGAGCTGGAAAATGCAGAGAAAAAAGATCCAGCTAAGCAGCTTGTTAATTCAATTTTTTCTAAAATTAGGAAAAATGCACCAAACAAGCCGTATGAACACATGGGCCATGCTTTTATATTAGGTACGATGAACAGGGCTTCAATGGTAGATAGTGATGTGCTGCATTGTAGCGATGCTCTAGCTAGTATGGCTTATTTTTATTCTATGAAATTCGGGAAGGTGCCGGTGGATTTAGGAGGATACAAACAAAATCCCCTGTTATGGGCTGCTGAGAAATTGATAGAAGAGATCACAAAACACTATCAAAAAGGAGATCAAACCTACCTTATCGATGGAGCTAGAAGAAGGGTCAGGGATCAATATGATGCGCTTCCTCTTCTTTTCATGGAGACAGAGCTGGGAAAGAGGAAGGTAATGGCTAGCGTAACTCAATCTCTCTACGGGAAAGAGGTTGCTGACAGATTCTTTGGGAAGTTTTTTAAGGGGAAGTAGAAACCTTTAAATAAACAGATTCTGAGATTATGATTACATGATTAAGATTGAATTATCTTCTAAAACTTGCTTTACACTGTTATTAATCCTTGTTTTGGCTGTTGGAGGGGTTTTGGTTTATGCTCAAGGCACTCAAAGTCACACTATTGTTGAGCGGGGATTAGCAAATGTTAATCTATTTTTTGATAATGGTAAGGTAGGTATTGGAAATCCCATTCCCTCCTCTGCATTAGATGTGAGTGGCAATGTAGAGATTGA
>Ga0187833_10002341_pt1 | contig 20492 bp, 11 predicted proteins | sample ETNtaG_37_FD_167968 | JGI IMG/M metagenome (GOLD analysis project Ga0187833, IMG submission 167968) | Marine microbial and viral communities from oxygen minimum zone, Eastern Pacific Ocean - ETNP2014_SV_400_PacBio MetaG (Illumina Assembly) | ecosystem: Environmental > Aquatic > Marine > Hypoxic...
GCAAGAACAATAACGCCGTTGCAATCATGGCAAAGGCCGCAAGGGCTTCCCAAGCAATTCCAACCAAAGCTTTGTCTCCAAACACGTCACCGTTCAATCCTACCAGCTGTTCTGTTGAAAGGTTTGTTAAAAGCAGTGATCCAGCTACAACAGGCCATGCCAGTGCTCTACCTCCTGTAAAATATTCTTCAGTTGCATTTTTTGATTTTTTCATTCGACTAACAATGACATAGGTAACAATTGCGACAGTACCCGTCGCAATAATGAATGAAGAAATGGATATTGCATTCATGGATTTGTTTCTCTATTCTGAAATCAACTCATATGACATAATGATTATTTAAGGATAAGCATTTTTTTTGTGTTAGAATAATTGGGTGTCATTATTTTGTAAAAGTAAACTCCATTTCCTGCTGGTTTTCCAAACTCGTCTAAACCATCCCAATAAACAGTGTAGTTCCCTTCATCCTTTTTATCATCTACAAGAGCTCTAATCGGCATTCCAATTAAATTGAATATTACAAGAGATACCTGATTTTTTTCTCCCAGCCCATATCTGATTTTAGTCGAGCTGTTAAATGGATTAGGATAATTATCTGAAAGAAAATAACCCTTAATTAGAACCTGATCATCGATGGAAGACAAATAATCAAATTTGATTGAATTGATATTATAACCCTTTTTTACCGTTTCTATTTTGAGGTCAACTGTTCCAGCCTTAAGAGTCAACTGGGATAGATTTGCTGTTTCCCAGTTTTGCCATCCATTGGTGTTGGGAATTGAAATAGTCTCAGAATAACCCATCTCTTTCACTTCCAATCGAAGGGTACTTGAACCAGAAGTGGATGATATTTTGACGGTAGGAGAATAAATACCATCTTTGGAAACTTTCACAGAGTACTTTAACCACTCACCATCCGAAGTCCACCCAATATTATAAGGATAATCGTAATCACCAGTTGAAGCTTCTATATCTACACCATCATTACGATACTGCCATCCCATATTCCAGCTCGCCTCCCCTTCAAAACTGTCCCTCTGGTAATACTCGTCCTTGTATGCAAATCCGTTGTTTCCAAAATCATAGTGAACAGCAGGAAGTGTTCCCGGCAAATTAATCTCTGTAAAAGGTAAAGCCTGGTCAGGATCTCTATCATATTTTAATGAATGGATCACATCCTCATTTAAAGTAACATTTTCGAATTTAAGGTTTTCAGCCAGCTCGTTTAATCCACTGACGGCCTGAGAAACAGTTGGTTTTGATGCTCCTCCTCCCCAATAGTTCAATAAAGCCTGATAATCATCGCTCTTCTCAACTGACACTAACCCATTAATTGTATCAACTTTCTTATACGTCCACCAGCACCAACCAATTTCATTTTCTTCCATAACGTTAACAATTGAACTAAACCAGTGATTTGAATTTTCACCAAATTCACCTAACCATAAGGGAACACCGTATAGATCTCTCATATTTATGTAGCTATTAATATTCCCGAGAGTAGGTCTAGTCCAATACATATGAAAAGCATAAACAAAATTGTTATCAAAAGGCGGGGTAAGGTCAGCAAAATCTGTTGCATACCAATTCCCTTCAATAAATACCATGTGATTGCTATCAACTTCCCGGATTTCAGAGATGGCATCTGAAAAAAAATCCCTCAGATCCTTATTGGTATATCCTGATGGCATCACTGGCTCATTCAAGAGATCAAATCCCGCAATAGCTTTTTCTGAGCTATATCTAGAAGCAATCTCTCTCCAAATTTCAATAGCCCATTCCTGGTTAGATGGTTCAGTCCACAATTTTGCCTCACCATCACTATCGCTAATATTTCCTGAATTCTGACCACCTGGTGCACAATGCATATCTAAAATGAGGTAAATACCATTTGTCTTACACCATGATAACAATGTATCAAGCAGGTCAAAACCATTTTCACTAAAAGACCCCTTTTCCTCAGAAAAAATCTTATAGTGAAATGGAAGACGAATCGAATTAAATCCAAGAGAAGCAATGAATTCAATATCTGATTCTTGAACAAAGTAATCTCTGTACCGATAGTAAAATTCCTCGGTGTTATTCTCACCGATCAGATTAATAATATTATTTTCGATTGAAGTTGGTGAACCCCAACCCGGAATCTGGAGCATGTATCCTTCGGGCACCAGCCAGCCCCCTAAAGCCATGCCTCGAAAAATGATCTCTACATTATTTGAGTCCAGGATATTCTGCCCTGAGGTATGGACAAAAGCTTTTAAGTCAGATTGAATAAAAAATAATGTTGCAAAAGGAAACCAAAGAAATAATCTTGTTTTCGATCTGCATAAAGTCATCAAGTTCTAATCTAGGATAACACTTTCTCATAAACTCTAACATAGTTAATGAAAAACTTACTGGGAAATTCTGTACTGGTATTTGGACTACCAGGCCAGTTTCCTCCAACAGCAAGGTTCAGGATCAGGAAAAAAGGTTGATCAAAAGGCCAGTGCTCTTCATCGTCAGTGTAATCCGCTTTGTTTAAGGTAAAGAAAATAGAATCATTAAAGGCAAAAAACATCTGATCAGAATCCCACTCAAGAGAATAGTCATGGAAGTTCTCATTAAGACCCTGAACCTCAATCTCGCCACCTATTCCATTACTACCGTGTTGAGATTCGCTGTGTACGGTGCCAAGAAACCTATTTTCAAGATTTACATGTTCCATGATATCTATTTCTCCACACAAAGGCCAGCCAACTGAACCAATATTATTGCCAAGCATCCATATGGCCGGCCAAAGCCCCATACCAAAAGGAATCTTAGCATTCACAACAATTTTACCATACTTAAATGATGCTTTTCCCTGTGTAGTTACCTTACCTGAAGTATAATTAAAAGTGTGACCGAAATGAGCATCGTAATAATTTTCTCTCAAAGCCCGTATTATTAGAATACCATCTTCAACATAGACATTTTCTTTTCGCTCAGTATATACTTGCTCCTCAGCATTCCCACACATGTTGGACCATGAAAATGATCCACAATTATCATAAACCCATTTTGATTCATCCAATGAGGAATCATCAAATTCATCTTCCCAAACAAGATTCCATGCATCCTTGGGATTCTCATTATCATTAGCGTTATTCCCATCTAAATTATTTTTGCATGAAAAAAGAAAAAACTGTGTGATAAAACATAGGAAAAGAAAATAGGATTTAGGATTTCTCAAAACAGAAAAAGCTTATTGTTTACTTGAGAATATTTCCATAATCCAGTCTTGAGTCAGCAGTAAGGATTGGGAAAGGCGGCACAGGAACGGCATAGGGGAGTCCCTGATTATGTGCAAACATATCAATTGTTGTGGTCTCAATGTCCTTTAGCAGATCGATATTAATATAGATTTGATCTGAATATTTTTGTTGGAGCGATTCTATGTAGCCCGATAAATATTTATGTACCGTAGCAGTATGTGAAGCTTCTTCAAGATTTACCCCCGAATCCACTAAAAACTTAAATTTTGCAACACCTGAACAATAATTGTCAAACCAAAGCTGATATTCCTCACTTACTGATTGCCTGGAATCATAGCCTCTTTCATAACAATGTTTAGTTACATAATAATCCCTCATTAAATCAGCGAGGGCAAATCTCAAATGATGATCAAAAGAGTCTTCATTTAACACATCTCCCCTAAAAACCAGAGGATGACTTGAAATCAGTTCTTCAACAGTTGAAACTGTCCATGGTTCATTGTTCAGCGTAAATAGGACGCTCTCCCCAATTGAATCAGTTTCCAGTGACGGATGAGATTCAGGGGAATTTTCCCATAGTGCTTCAGCTATTATCTTATTTCTGCTTTTGAAATATACCGGTTTTAACATTTCAGCATAGTTTTTGAAGACATCACCATTGAATTTCAGTAATCTATTCTTCATGATTTCAGAAACTTGTATCTTAATTTTTTTCCTAGCAAGAACAGACCTGTGAAATTTTTTAATATCAGCAATTACCACATCAAGTTCACTTTGGGTTCGCACAGTACTCTTCCAGCCCTTAATCTGAAAAACAAGCCAATGACCTGAATCTGACTGAATCGGGCCTTTTACCCCTCCTTTCACAACCTTCTCAAAAAAAAGACTTTCAGCGATAATCCAATCAGTATTGTTTTTCCACTGAATGTTTTCTTTGATTAACGCTACATCAGAAAAATGATTCATTATTTCTTCAATATTTGATTCTACCTTCAACTGTTTACTCAGTTGAAAAGCACGCTTCTTTTGGAAGGTTTTGAAGATATCTACATCATATTCCCTGCTGACATTGCTAACAGCCATTGACAGGCTCTTTTCATCAATATCATTAAAGTTTTTCGATATATCTTTGAAGAATTCTATTCTCATGGCCTGCTCGAAACGACCCTTCAGTTGCTTTTTCAGTTTGGCGGTCATTTTTTCATTGCAATATTTCTCATTGTCCAGTGCCATTAGCTTTTCAGCAACAAAAGAGTTAAGTATGATTTGCTTGTCGGAATTGGTACTGCCCTTACAATAGGCTGGTCTAGGCGTGTACTCGGCCCTCATAATGAACTCATTAAGGGTGATCTGACGGTTCCCTATCAGTGCAACTGTATCGTCCTTATCGGTTAATGGGCCACGGTTACAACCAAACTGCCCGACAAGGAAAAGTAGGAAAAATAATAGGGAGATTCTCTCGGTGAATTTTGCGTGATTCACCTAGTAGCTGAAGGTAATGGTAAAGAGGTTGACACCGCCCAAGATTCCTAGGGATTTATAAGCATAATCGATAGTAGTAGTAATGTTATTCAGGAAATTGAGATTGAGTCCAAGTCCAAAATTGGTACCATACTCTGAACTTCCATAACGGTTCTGATCATCAAAATCCATGAACAAAGCTTTCTGCCCGCATCTAATGAAAAAACTCCCGAAACCAGGCGACTTCAACTTGTATTCCAATCCAACATTAAGGTGTTCGGAATTGTTCGTGGGATGAAGAGCGTCCACGGCAAAAGCAAGTTCATGGTAATCTTTAACTATAGGCTTAACCTTGACACCCAATCTGAACAGTAATGGAAGGTCCCAAGATCCCGTGGTGAATTGGCCCGTAACATTGGAGTAGTTTCCCTCTTCGTAGGGTGATATGTCAATAGGTACCAGCAGGTCCATACCATCATATTTTAATCTGGAACCGTAATTGGTAATACTCATTCCTATGACCAAACCATTCTCTCTGTCGCCGGTAGCTGAGAGAAACTGGGTGTTAATTAAAACACCAAGATCCAGAGCTACAGCTGAAGCGGTAGAATGCCAAATTTGTGATGTTATTAATTTTGTAGAAAAACCAAAAGAGAACCACTGAACTAATCTTTTGCCGTAGGTGAAGGATAAAGAGTATTCATTAGCACCATATTTCTCTCCCGTTCCACCCTGATATTCCAATGTTGTTACATCCATAGAGCCGTAATCAATCTGATAAATTGATAGACCAAAACTCCCGTATCTGCCTGCATTGTAAGCCAAGCCGACGAAAGCTGTGTTGATATCAGCAATCCAGGGTTGATACATAAATTGTGCCTGGAACCCCCGAAGATGCCCGAGGCCGGCTGGATTCCAGTAAACAGAAGAAACATCGTTCACCACGGCCACAGTTGCCTCCCCCATTCCCACCGCGGCACTTCCGACACCAAGTTCGAGGAAACTAGCGGCAGTAGTTCCGTATCTGAAGGGACCCTGACCAGACAAAGTTGTAAACAGGAAAACAAAAGCAAAAAAGGAACCGGCAATTTGCTTTTTTGAAATCATTACTTTATGACAGCAAACTTGCCCAGTTTCTCATGGCCTGTTTCATGTGCTACGACATGAAACAGGTACATGCCCGCGGCTATTTCAAGATTTTCCCTCGTCAACATATCCCAGGTAACAATCCCGTTAGCGGGTTCATTAGAAACTTCGATCTGGTCAACCAGGACACCACTCACAGTAAATATCTTTATGGTACAGGATGCCGGTATATTCGTAAAAAGTAATCGTCTTCTCTGGTTCAAAAACCTGTTTGACAAGGCAGGTTCCATGGTATTTGTGGCCACGTAAGGATTGGGAACTACTTTAATGTCTTTCATGACTTGTTCTAGTTTTTCACTGTTTAGAGAGTCACTTCTTATTGTCTTAAATGTAAATTTGTCATCCAGCCAGAAAGGACGTTTAAAAGTCACTCTGAACACATCATCAGGTTTTGGATAGAGACTTTCAGAGGAAGCACGGAAATCAATTATGAAAACAGTTCCGGTCCATTTACCCTCATCTGTAACACCTCCCATTAGAACCCTATCTTCGAATCTGTCGTAATCTCCATCACCATTTAAATCATGGACCATGAGATCCATGGTAATATAATTATCGGAGGAGTCCGTGAAAGATTTATTCAACACATAAAAGTCAAAACCTTGATTGAGTAATAATTCTGACGTTCTAATTCTATTATTTTCTTCATCTCTGATTCCGGTACGGCTCTGTGCCCTTCCGGTATAAACTTCCTGGTTGGAACTAAAAATAATGTCATAGTCCCAAGGCATCTTTTTTGATTGAACATCATTGGTTGTAATGGCCACGGTTCCGTTTCCAACGACCCAGCCTGAATTGTTATAATCATATTCAGGAAACATGTAATTCATTTTTAAATCCAGCCTCAAGCCATCAAAAGCATCCGATTGAATTGTTTTATTGCTGTTTAAAGACCAAGAACTCAAGGAATCGATATAGACAAGGTTGTCCCCGTAATAACTTGACGAGTTCTCTGAATACAACAAGGTTCGATCATCCTCTGTAACATCATATACTTTTATTTCATCGGTAGAATAGTTGATGGAGTATTTATAGTTTTCATTATAGCTAATTGTATCGATGCCAAATTCAATCTGGTAAAGATGATCAACTTTGATTTCAGAATTGGCTAACACTTCTACATTAATTGTTCCACGCTCATTCAAATTATCTTCAACGATTTCTACTGTTGGAGGCATATATCCAGCGGCTGTCTGGCGAGGTGTAACTATAGCAACATTTTTCCCTATAGAACGAACCTCCTCAGCTTCATCCAGCTCAATTACAATGTTATTTTCTGAAGGTGCTATTCCAGGGCCAATATTAGGTGCTCCATAATCGTAGGCCACCAAGCCATAATAGTAAGTTCTACCATTCTGAACATTCTCATCAACATAAACATGTTTTATTCCCGTATCTGAGCCAAGATTGTATCCCACACCGTTCACCAGGCCAAAATCAGTAAACCCCATTCTGTCATCTTTAATATCGCATTGAAATATGGGCTTCAAGAACATTGGGGTACCGTATCCGTCTGTTATGACCTCGGCATCAGCCATGTATTTGTCTGTGGCCCTGAAAAGCTTATAACCTTCGAAATCATTAATATTTCCCAAGAAAGGATCCCTTGTTTTTGTATCGGAAACATTGTCCCAGATCAATATTACCTTTCCATCACCGGGTGTGGCGGTCAAGGTCGGCATCCTTGGAGGTTGGGCAAATCTGTAATCCTTTTCATAAATCACTTGGACAATCTTCTTTTGTTCGTAGAGCGCTGGAGCAGAATGTTCGGCTGAATTCAACCCTTCAAGGACATCATAAGAATGAAGTTCCGACATGGAGATTCTCTCAACTCTTCCCTGATATAATGAAAACGGACCTGATGCAAATACTTCAACCAAGTTTGAAATATTATCAATGTATTCTTCTATCACGTTTTCGCCTACCAGATCCCACATGGCTTTATCATTTTTAAACCACCAGGTTGAATTGGATGGTGCATGACTTGGAATGGGGAACAACCTGAAAGCTGTCAGCCCCACCATATCCGATTCAGAAACATCAGTAGCTGCGAAATTGGGTTCACATCCCACCCCTTCAACATAATCAGGTGTGTGATTTCCCTCGCCTTCATCTGGACCAAAATAATTCAAATCTCCTGGTCCTACGCCATCCAGACCCACGTCATCTCCAGCAAATTCGGAAAGCTGGTAAATTCCATCATTATTTAAATCCTCCCCATCCTGCCAATCCTGATCTTCATCTGCATCCCAATGTTCTTTAAGATCACTTTGGGTTAATTTGTAGAAATCAAGAAATTTATCCAGGTTATCGATTCCATCCGTTGGTCCGACTTTCATTAATGCACTGTTGTCCCGTTTTTCATCTATAAGACCATCACCATCGTTGTCAATACCATCATAGGGTAAGCCAGGACTTTCCAGATATGCAAAACCCATTGTTCCTGTGGGTAAACCACCGCTCCCTATTCCGTTGATATCCCAAGAGTAGGCCATATCAATTTGAGTGTCAAAAAAAGCCAGCTCATCTGTACCATCATTACCTATTGCATTATCAACCCAATAACCAAAAGCAACTTCAGTAAGATCATAATCAGAAACGTTGGCTATTGTGTACTCCCAAAATATTGCGTCACGAGCCTGAGGATTGTTCCACTGAAATCCCCTTGCTTCCACTCTTAATCCCAGTCCACCCCAGGGATTACCTTTTCCGACAGAAACATTGGGTTTTAAGTCACCGATTTTTACACCGGGTCTAGGATAATATTTAACAAAATCCTCTATGCCCAAGTACTCCTGATCCTGTGCATCATTAACGACAAAATAAGTTTCAAGATCAGCATAAATTACACCTCTGCCAAATCTTCCATCCCATTCTCCTGGCCACTTTGTGCTCAGTCCTGTTGAAGGCCAACCTTGGGGAGGCCATGATGAAGGCCTGTTACTCATGGCTGGGTATTCACTCGTCTCATTGAAATAGCCGAAAGCAGGATAATAACCATATTCAAAAGTTCCTGTGGGGTCCACATCCATCTCTTCCCGATAACTGGTTTGCAAAAAGTAAAGTTCATGAAGAGAGGAATCAGAAGCTATGATGTCCGGGTCAGTCACTGGTATGGTATCGATCGAAGTCTCAGCATTGTTTTGGATATAGACCTTTGCGCCAACCAGCAGACCAAGCCCGTCCATCATTTTTACACCGGTTAGATTATTCGGCCATCTGGAAACATTCTCCCTAGGCCAATCGGACAGTTCAGTGGTGTTCTTGAAATAGAGGTAAACCCTGTTACCAATCATATACCCTTCTCGCTCAGCAGCTATATCTCCAGCAGGATCGGTGGGACCTTCATAGACTTTTCCTTGAGCTAATAGGTCAACTCCGAAAAGACAAAAAGTCATGGCAATAACAAGAAATAGAGAATTGACTTTTTCCACTGATCTAGAATTCAAGTTTTACATTGAACTTTATTTGTCTGGGTGCTGAATACATTGCAGGGTTTCTCACACGATCTTCAAAAGTATTAAAGTCACTCCTGTGAGAAAATATGTCCATGTCACGTATGACGGCTGTATATGCTCGCCCTGTTGTTGAGTTCACCCACTCTTCATTCAATATGTCCAGCAAGTTAAAAACCATCACTGAAAAGTGTAATTTCATTTTATCTGATAATAGTGATTTGGTATAATCCATTCTGAAATCAACAGAAAATTTTTGGGGCATATAATCATTATTAGGGTAAAGATTGACTCTATAAAGTTGGCTTTCCTGAATTGGTGAAAATGTGTAGGGAGTCCCGGAATTAAAGTAAGATGTAAGGTTAAACTTTAAGCTTTTCCAATTGTAACCGAGGGAAGCATTAAAAGTATGCCTTTGATCCCACGAAAGAGGTATGATTCTGTTTACAGGATCCATGCTGTCACCGGCCCGATTAAATGTCTGTTCAGGATAGTCAGCACTACCTCTGACATATTGCAAGGTATAATTAACAACTGCACTAAAATTATTATTCAAATAATCAACCTTCAATTCAAGTCCTCTTGTACTACCATAATCTTTATTGCCATACAAACCATACTCAATTTGGTTATAGGTACTGTAAATCATTGTGGTCAGATAGTTGTATGTGTCCTTACCAAAAAGTGTTACCTGTAAACTTGTTTTATCCCGAAGTCTTTGCCATAAACCCATTTGATACTGAACTGTTTTTTGAGCTTTGACTTCCGTGTTACCCATTGTAATTGAGTAATCATTGGGAGGAACAAGGAATGAGTGATTCTGGTAAAGATAATTGTCAGCAGGCATTTCAAAGAAATGGCCGTAACCAAAGTTTACCAGAGCCTGATCGCTAAGTTGGTAGGAAATTTCCAGCCTCGGGCTAATCTGACTTTTTACTGTGGAATTGTCATAAGTCGACATCATGGAATCTGGAAGATCTAGCTGGTTGGCTGGATTCCTACGATCAGACGGATAACTTGAATTCGGAGCATAGCTGTCGTACCTAAAGCTTAAATCTAGAATCCACTCATTAAACTCCATTTTATCCCTAACATATGCGGCAAATTCTTTTGGAGAAGCGGTAAAAACATCAGCGTAAATAGTTGAATCGTTAAGGGTGTCAGGTTCATAAAGAACATTCTCCCATTCCGAACCGAACCACTTGTTCCTTATCTGATGATATTTATTGTCCAGATCACGGTTAATAGTCTCTACACCAAATTTCAAGCTGTGGGATTTATTGGCCTGCCAGGTGAGGTCAAATTTGCCGGTCAGATCAGTTATATTTCTCCTTACATGATGTTTTTGTTGGCCTCCGGTGAAAAAACCTGGACCATAGCTATCCAAGAACCTGTCATGAACATAATTTTCATCAAGAGGATCCTCATACATATAACTTCCGAAAATGGTTTTTAGTCTAGAAAACCTTAGATCATAAAACAGCTTGTCGGATAACATATGATTATAATTGAGGGTGGTGAAATGGGTTTCCCTATCATCGTGACCCATACCATCAGGATTATATTTAAATGCATGATCATAACCACGCCAAGTGTCATTGTTGGAAGAATGTGACAGGGTAAGATTTACATTGCTCAAGATTGAAAATGTAAGCTTGGCAAAAATGGACTGGTTAAAGTCCCTGTCCATTGCCACAATACTACTATCCCCAGTATGCTCTGAGTACCACTCTTCTGGATTGTCAAAGTAAAAGGAACTGAGATCACTGACTTGGAATCTCCGGATTCCGTTCAAGTGATTATTGTAATCCCTCAACCTCCCATTTACCATAAAAAATAGCCTGTCCTTTATTATTGGTCCACTAAGCTGCAGGCGGGTGTCCCTATTGGTAGTTGGAGAATATTTATCCAATCCCTTGAAAATGTTTGAGTTATTGGTGTAATAACCACCACCACCGTAGGAAAGTGAACCATTGAAACTGTTGCTTCCATCTTTGGTAATAAGATTTACCACACCACTCATTGCCCGTCCGTACTCTGCGCTGAAGGTACCTGTTATGACTTCCACATTCTCAATTACTTCTGGCTCCAGATCAACTGCTTGATAGACACCTCCAAAAGTATCATCAACACGAAGGCCATCGATAAGATAGGTTACCTCGGATAGTCGGCCGCCTCTAAAATGACCACTCACCACACCGGCCTGCATACTAACGGCCTGGCCAACATTATCGATTGGCAGAGCATCGAGCTGGTCTGAAGAAATATTTTTGACACTCCCAGTTCTGTCTTTTTGAAGATCCAGCTGATTGGCAACAACAGTCACCACTTCTCCCTCCAATACCGATGATGAAAGTTCAATCAAGATTTCTATGGTCTTGTTGGGAGAAATTCTGATCCCGGTAACTATTTTTTCCTGGTATCCTATATAATCAAAACGAACCTGGTATGTCCCCGGTTTGACATTTATTATGAAGAAATAACCTTCTTCATCAGTGGCCGCACCCTGGCTTGTGCCTTGGATAACAACATTGGCACCGATCAGGGGTGTCTTAGTCTCTTCGTCTAGAACTCTTCCGGAAAATTTGCCGGTCGTCTGACCACCAGCACTTGAAATAAGAAGAAATAGAAGTAAAAGGACGAGTGTTTGTCTAATTTTCAACACTGGAGTCTATATATTTCATATAAAAAAGGGAACAACAGTTGTGGGAAGTTCCCTTTTTTTCTTAACCCTGTTTGCTTACCTGCGTTTTATTTAACCAAAATCATTTTTTGAGTTTGGTTAAAGCTACCAGCCTGGAGTCTAGCAATATAGACACCAGCCGGAAACCTTCCCGCATGCCATGTTACAGTGTGTTTTCCGATGGTCTTTATTTCATCAACAAGAACTTCAACCTCTCGGCCCGAGATATCGTATATAGTCATTTTTACCCGGGAAACCATGGGAAGAGTAAAGTCCAATCTGGTTGAAGGATTGAATGGGTTCGGATAATTATCAGAAAGTCGAAACTCTGAGATAAGCGGCTGACGATCATTTTTTACATCAACAGTATAGGCCTTCTCACCAACCCATGTAAAAGCCCATACAGAAGGGGTCTGCCACGCATTATCATTATTTATAGGCGAGCAGAAAACATTGCCCTCCCATCCGCTTCCATCATTGTCGTGAAAGGCCAACTCAAGAGGAATACGCTGACCTTCTTCGGGAGTCCAGACAACATCATCACGAAAAGGAATATCAATATCGTCTAGTTTAATACGGGCTTCAATCACATAATCCGAGTCAAACCCCTCGTGGTAGTAATTTCCATCTCCATTCTCCCCGAGAGAGGCTTGAGACTTGAAATCATGAACAATTGATTTTTCAGTAAAATAGAACTTGTAGTCGGGGCTATTTCCTCCTTTCATTATATCGTGTTTAGCCCCTCGCTGATCGTAGAGTCCGATGAACATTTCAAAAACATCATGTTCCCACCAGTTTCCATTTTCAAACCCGTAGTAGACATCATCTATGACATCAGCGGCAACGTAGAGAAATGAATCATCAACAGCAATATAGACTTGCCCTGTAAGGTCCTGATCATCATCAACAGTACCCCAAACCTTAGGAGTTAGCCAGGAGTTGTTGCTGACACCAACGACAAAGGGCGTTATGTCAGAGCTTTCCCACTCTGACAGGTCACCATCCGCTTTAAAAGTTGATGGAGGAGTCATTGATATGGTAGGCACCCCCCATGCAACATTTGTTACAGACGAAGATGTGGTAGCAACATCTGACTTATTACCCGCCTCATCAATAGTCTGAACAAAGTAGTAATCAGTATTATTATGTGTCACGTTGGGCCAGTAAAGCCTGTGAAGAGCGCTCTGAACGCCTTCAAGTACACCAGAGGCTACTTTATCGACCCTGGAATCAGTTAAATCAGCTCCGGCAATTCGACTGGTGTAGACATCGTAAACCTCATCAGACTCACCTTCAGTGTCCATCCAGGTTACGGTGTTATAATATTTTCCTGTTACAGCACTAATTATTGATACAGGGGCAGGTGGTGAGGCATCGATGTCTGGGTTCCCCGTCCACATGTAATCAAACATGAATGTTCTACTCACAGCACCATTACTATTTGCCATAAATTGCAAAACAGTGATATTAGCTGTATCAAGTCCAGAAGTATCTTCTTGGTAAGTAAAGTCTTTAAGAGCTAGAGAGTATTCTTTCCATTCTCCACTAGCATCTGGCGTAACTAGATGTCCAACTTTACCAGATCCACCCTCTATCTGAAATTTAATTTCAGGCGAATCTGTATCAGCTTTCATTTTAAATCTGAGTGAATCTGTCATCCATTGTTGTGACATATCCTCAGATTTTATGGTAAAACCAGCTCCAGTAGCACCATTTCCCCATTCATCACCTTGAACCCATTTAAGGGCATTTGATTTACCATCGGCTCCAGCTTTGTCAACAACTTCAAGCGAAGATCCTCCCCATCCGAATGATGAATTATTTCCGGGAATGTTGATTCCAGTAAAACCAACTAGATGTGATGGTTTGCGACCTCTAAGATGGATATTATCAATAAGAATAGTTCCGTAAGCATGATCACCAGTTCCAGATCCATCAATGGAAAATTCAAAATTAAACCCTTTTATTTTGTCCGTATCCAATACTCCATTACCGGCAACTCCAGCCCAACCGGTAAGGTTGAATCCGTTGCCAGCCCAATCGTCATTTCTAACTAAGGGTATGTCAATTCTTTTCCAGGTTTCTGAAGAATCATCTAATATATAGTGGAAAGAATAGTAGAACTCACCCAGTGCACTTCCTTCTGAAGTATAGTCCGGATCTTCGATATCCTTATAATCACTAAGGTTTAACCGAAGGTGAATAACCCTACCGCCCGATCCTTCCTGCGCAAATGGTTCAGGAACATAATAGTGAAATGAAAGTGTATCATAATCAGACCAATCATAGTAGCCGTTCAAAGTATCAGGATGAAAGTGCTGTATTTTGGCATATCCACCCCACTCCATAGTATCATGGGCGGCGTATTGGAGGTACATGGCACCGTCGCCTTCAGCCTTGTTATCGGTAACATAGCTCACTTTTACATAAGATTTACTGGTATCGCAATTTGTGCATGAGGCAAAATGACCCGCGGGGCCACTTTCCGCACCCTCATTGACCGGATTATAGTAGGACCAGTAGTTCGTATCAGCTGGTGCAGCGTCAAATGAGACTACTTGCTGACCCAGAACAAACATCGGAATGGAAAACAATATAATTGGTATTAACATCCTTTTCATCTCAAACTCCTTATTAATATTTCACTCCGAAAAGCATACCTTAATGGTGCAAAAGTTAATTTCCAATTTGTTATAATGCAATAAATATTCGTAAATTCCGCAAACTTATTGCAAGCAAATGGCAACAACTTTAAAAAATATTGCATCGGAAACTGGTTACTCCCTTTCAACTGTATCCCGGGTTCTTTCCAACAAAATCAGTTCAAACTCAGCAAGCGCCAAACAAATATTCAAATCTGCTAGAGAATTGGGATACGGTAGATATCGAAACGCAAAACCTTCAACCAGACGCACTGTAGATATTGCATTAATAACCCAGCATTTTTCAGAAGAGTTCTATGCTTACTTGTACGCTGGTATTGATAAAAACTGTACTCAAAACAATACTTCAATCTCTATCCATTCCATCAGATACAGTGATTCCATAAACGATCAACTTTCATTTCTTTCTCACAATCATGACGGTTTTATTCTTTTTCTACCAACCCTGGATTCCGACGGATACGTAAGTATAAAAAATCATTTGCCAAAATACCCCATCATTTCCATTGCTCCTGCTTTTAGTCCAGTATTTGACACTTTTACTTTTGACTGTTATCAGGGCGGTTCCCTGGCGGCCCAGCAACTTATTCAAGAAGGTTACAAGAAATTTGGTCTCATAACAGGGCCTAAAACGAAATGGGAAGCTGCTCTTCGAAAAAATGGCTTTGTTGACACAGTAAATAATGCCAATCATAAGGTCACCTGGAAGTTCAATGGTGACTATTCATTTGAAGCCGGGGAAAAAGCATTTTATGCAATAAAGAAAACATCCAACAAAGAAATGGGTATTTTTGCAAGCAATGACCAAATGGCCGTTGGTTTTATTCATGCGGCATTAGAGAATAACTATAAAATACCTCGCGATTTCGCTATAATTGGTTACGATAACATTCTTTTCAGTAAGATTTTCTTCCCAAAACTCACTACCATAAATACCGACGTAGACAAACTTTCTAAAGAAGCTTTGGATCAAATCTTGAGATTGATTATTGAGGGTAACCCTTCAGTATCTTTCCCTCGTAAAACATTAATACCCGTCACAATCAAACTGCGCAACACACATCAAATCGTTAGATAAATGAAAATAATCAGATCTGCAATTTCCTGCATGGTAATCACCTCTTTTGTTTCTCAGGGTTGTAACGGAAATAATAATGAAAATAGCAGTGAAGTTGATGCCTTCGTGGAAAATCTCATAAGTAAAATGAGCTTGGAGGAAAAAATTGGACAAATGACTCAGGTGGATCAAAGATATTTGAATGACCCTGATGATGTAAGAAAATATTTTCTCGGTTCTCTTTTAAGTGGAGGAGGATCGACACCCCCCGAGAATAATCCTCTAGCCTGGGCTGAGATGTATAATGGCTATCAACAAAATGCTCTTTCAACGAGACTCCAGATTCCCCTTATATATGGCATTGATGCAGTCCACGGCCATAACAATGTGGTGGGAGCAACTATCTTTCCTCATAACATCGGCCTGGGTTGTACCAACAATCCAGATTTGGTAAGAGAGGTGGCCCGAGCAACAGCCGTTGAAGTGGCGGCAACCGGTATCGACTGGACTTTTGCTCCCTGTGTTGCCGTAACACAGGACATTCGTTGGGGCAGGACTTATGAAGGATTTTCTGAAGATCCTGACATCGTCGCCGAACTGTCAGGCGCTTCTGTAGAAGGTTTCCAATCTTCTTCTCTGGGTAATTCAACCTCCATACTCGCCTGTGCAAAACATTATATTGGTGATGGCGCAACCACTTGGGGTACAGGACTCGATGGCAAAATTGACAGAGGTGACACTCAACTCAGCGAAGCCGAGCTGAGAAAAATACACCTACCGGGTTATCTGGCCGCACTTGAGGCCGGTGTAGGTTCCGTCATGGCCTCCTTCAATAGCTGGAACGGGGAAAAACTGCACGGTCATAAATATCTGTTGACTGATTTGCTGAAGAATGAATTGAGTTTCAAAGGTTTTGTGGTGTCAGACTGGGCCGGAATCGATGACATACCCGGTGATTACAAAAATGATATCGCCAATTCTATCAATGCGGGAATGGATATGGTCATGGTACCAGGCATGCCCGAAGGTCACTCTTATGCAGAATTCCAACAATTGTTGAAAGAAGCTGTGGAAGAAGAATTGGTTGCTCAAGAAAGAATCGATGATGCTGTTAAACGGATCCTCACAATAAAGTATGAAATGGGCCTTTTCGATGAGCCTTTCTCAGACCGTTCTCTTCTTTCGCAAGTAGGGTCAGATGAACATAGGGAAATTGCAAGGCAAGCAGTAAGAGAATCTGCTGTATTGCTCAAAAACGATGAATTACTCCCTCTTTCAAAAAACATTGCCAAAATTCATGTTTCCGGAAAAAGAGCTAACGATGTAGGTGCTCAATGTGGCGGATGGACCATCAGCTGGCAAGGTGACAACGGGGACATTACGCCGGGGACAACAGTACTTAAGGCAATTCAAAATTCTGTTTCGTCATCCACAGAAGTGACTTACTCTATGGACGGCTCCAATTCTGAAGGTGCCACCGCTGCTGTGGTTGTCATTGGCGAGGACCCTTATGCGGAAATGCAAGGTGACAAAGAGACTCTTGACCTCGATCCTGATGATATTGCCGCACTTCAACGGATAAACTCGGCCGGTGTACCCATGGTTGTGGTGATGCTGTCCGGGAGACCGTTAATTATAGATGATTACATTAAGAACTGGAGTGGGTTTATCGCCGCTTGGCTTCCAGGAACAGAAGCTGCAGGCATAACAGACATTATTTTCGGTGACTATTCACCCACAGGTAAGTTGAGTTACAGTTGGCCAAAAAAAACATCTCAACTTCCTTTCAACAGCAGAACCGAGAATTATGACCCTCTCTTACCTCTGGGTTTCGGTTTGAGTTACTGAATCCACTACTCAACAACAACTTATCCTGTGCATCTCGCTTGTTTGAGTATACTCCAGTTATCTTCCTGATTTATACTTCCTTTTATTCTATTTACCTGTAAAAAAGCTGGCATCACGAGAACTGAATCTGAATTTCAGTTGAAATAATGCTAAAAGACACCACCTTTGTCCGGTATATACCAGACATCCTTTTCCAGATCAATACCGCCACCTATCTCTTCCATGACCACCCTGTCGATAATATATACACCCCGTTCAGCCATCAGCGAGAAAGTATCCTCACCTTCTAAATTAGGTGTATAATCTGGAAAATTTCTCCGTGTTCTGCTGATCCAGTAGGTATTGGAGAGGTTTGTCTTAGCAAAGGCCTCTTCAACGCCCTTCCTGCCTAATAGAAAACCGAGTAGTCCACCCCACGTTGCTGTAGGATTATCAGAATCCCAGCCTGTGAGTGACCCGATACGTATTGTTTTGAGCAAATCACCCTCACCATAGAAAAGACTGATCAGACTGGCCGCAAAATTTATGCCTGCATCAAAGGACTCGTTATAGACATAGCTATCGGCACCATCTACCTGATATCGTACATAGACCTTATCCCGGGTTGATTCCCAGTCATTTTTATCAGGATTTGCATCATATTCGAATTTAATGAAATCATACATCCCCGCAACATAAGATTCATCCGGCAAACGCTTACGTGCCTGTTTCGCCAGCCAAAACACTTTTTCTTTCATGTTCAGATCGTTACCAACATAGGATGCCAGTGAATGCATGATCACGTAATATTCCGCAGCCCATTCAGCATTATTCTTTGCGGTTACCCGGATGGGCAAATGGGCCATTTGCAATGCAACATCCGGCCGCGCGGGCGCAAAGAGACCAAATATCTCCGTGGTCAATTGGGCGTCAATCATTTCGTAATTAGGGTTATTATCCGGTTCACTGGTGACGGGAGGGAGTAATTCAGCTTGCATGAGATAATAGGCTGTCTCGTTCGATACCCATAAGAAATTCTCTCCATCGGGCGCATCCTCGTTGGAATAGATATGATGTAACCACCCGTCTCTGATCTTTTCGGATGACAATACACTCACATTATGGATATCCAGCAGGTGCTGGTACATGTATTCTATATCCGTATCATCGTCAGCAGACCAGGTGTCGCCATTATAAATAAAATAATATTCAATAATATTCGTCGGCGATGGCCCGTAATCTCCCCAGATATTGCGTTGATCGGGTCCGCCCCAATGGTCATCTGTATAAAAAGGCGGCTCAACCTTGTCCATCTCAGTGATAAGACCCGTCCAGTTTGCAATGCACTGGGCCAGCCAGAAACCCCAAAGTTGATCCATGTATTTTGAGCGGGAAATAACCCGGTCAGTTTGGTTGGGCCTATATTCGGTATAACGTAATTCAGGATCAAAAAATTTACTGGTGCTACCCACCATATTTTCCTGGGCCTGAACGGACCAGATGAAAATTATTATTACCCAGAAAAGTTTTCTCATTCCTTTCAACAACACACCTGATGATAAAACACCAGTTCCACCACCAAAATATGAATAGCTCATATCTTCTTGTGCTTCATTAAACTTCCCAACTACTCCATTAAATATCTAACCGCATACTTTATAAAATCATATAGGATTGACCTCTACAGTTACTGAATATTCCCTAATTTCTGTTGTCCCGGTTCCGGATACGACCTCATTACCAAATTCAATAGATGAGATGAAATTTGAGGAGTGGATCCACCCTTTTTCGACAGCATAATCTATAAAACCGGCGATATCCAGAGTCTTTTTATAGATTGATTCTTCTGAATAGAATAGTATATAGTAATTGTCCCCGGGAATGTGGGACAATTCTGTCTTATAGACATCAAATTCACTATTAGAAATCATTACAGTCCCCTGTTTATCTCCCCAGCAGCATAACCCATTGTCATCTACCCAAATCATTATTTCGGCACGTATGTTGTCCCCACTTATCATTTGAGAATTATCCACCCCGTTAACCCATATATCATAAGCCAAATTGTTTTTCCCGGCGCTCTCAGTAGTAACATCATATGATGTAGAAAAATTTTTTATGTTACTAATCCTTATTGGTAATAACGGGAAATTGGAATCAGTCCCCCACGGTTTTCTCCCGGCTATAATTTCAGGATATTTATATTCACTGTCGTTGGCAGGATAGTTCCATGACCAACCGAACAGTGTATCAGGCCCTGACAGAAAAATACATTGTTCTCCGGGAAAATTGTCTTCTCCCCAGTTGTTGTTTTGGATGATATAACTGCTGAAAGATATTTCCGCAAAGGTACTACATGTTTCAATATAAAAATCCTCAGCGGTATTCTCAGACGCCAATGATGAATCATCAGGTTTATTACATCCCTGAAAAATGAGAACAAGTAGGAGTGATAACAGATATCTCATCACTCTCCCCCAATTACTACCGATGCATTTGGGATGATACATGGTTTCATCGAGAAACTATATTTGCCATTCGCCTCTATAGAGATTAACCCTTGTGTATCCTGTGAACAAAAGAAACAGGTGAATTGCGGCAATCCACTTTGTTAAGAAGTGAGTTGGGCATTTGAAAAACGGGATTGACACGAGCCAGAAAATAACAGATAGAAACAGGTCAGAAAACAAGAAACCCGATCTGGTAAGACCGGGTTTCAAAGCGAAAGATCACGGTTGTGTCACTTCAGATTCCTTCCAAAGTCTCAGCCCCTAACTGATCCACAACCGATTCCAGACTGCCGGTTTTCTCATAACAGGCCAACTGCCTGTCAGCACTGGTTCCATTCTTGAATATAGTCCGGATATTCTCCACTTCCTCCCTTGTCCCGAGAGGATCAAGAACATCATCAACCAGTTCAATAAGTTCCTCAAAAAGTGAAGGGATAAGACTTTCCGTCTTTT